>Ga0268265_10001825_pt1 | contig 17013 bp, 16 predicted proteins | sample KBSSwiS52_FD_190355 | JGI IMG/M metagenome (GOLD analysis project Ga0268265, IMG submission 190355) | Switchgrass rhizosphere microbial communities from Kellogg Biological Station, Michigan, USA - KBS Switchgrass S5-2 (SPAdes) (version 2) | ecosystem: Host-associated > Plants > Roots >... | reverse complement strand
CCGCGAGCGCGCCGTCAGCCTGATCGAGGGCTTCCGGGCGCGCGGCGAATGCGAGTTCATGAGCGAGTTCGCCCGCCCGTTCCCGGTCACGGTCTTCCTGCAGTTCGTCGGCCTGTCCGACGAGCGGCGCGAGGAATTCCAGCAGTGGGGCCGCGACCTGCTGCACGGCAAGGACTTCGAGACCAAGGCCGGCGGCGTGCGCGCGATCGTCGGCTACATGCGCGAACTGATCGCCGACCGGCGCAAGCACCCGCAGGACGACTTCATCACCTACACCCTGAACGGCCAGGTCGACGGGCGGCCGCTGACCGAGGACGAGGTCGTCGGCTGCACCTTCCTGGTGTTCCTGGCCGGTCTCGACACGGTGGCCGCGACGCTGAGCTTCCTCTTCCTGCACCTGGCGCGTCACCCGGAACACCAGGCCGAGCTGCGGGCCAATCCGGCGCTGATCCCCGCCGCGGTCGAGGAGCTGATCCGCGTCTACGGCATCCTGCCCATGGGCCGCATCGCCACCCGCGACCTGGAGTTCGCCGGCGTGAAGATGAAGAAGGGCGACATGATCAGCTGCCCGCCGCAGCTGGCCAACATCGACGTGGCCGAGGTCGCCCAGCCGGACGAGATCGACTTCACCCGCACCGACAACCGGCACATGGGCTTCGCCTACGGACCGCACCGCTGCATCGGCTCGCACCTGGCGCGGCTGGAGCTCACCATCGCCTTCGAGGAATGGCTCTCGCGCCTATCGCCCTTCCGCATCAAGGAAGGCGCCGCCCCCCTGGTCCACGCCGGCACTGTCTGGGGCGCCGACGAGCTGCAGCTGGCCTGGGGGTAGGGCGGCCGCCCTGTCGGTCCCCCTCCAGGGGCAGGGTGATCGCATATGGCCGCGGCGGCGGCCTATTTCGGTGACAGTTCACTTTTTTCGCGGCGGCGAAAGCGCACGCCACGTGCCCCTCGGACGCGAAAGAAAGTGAACTGAGCCACCCTCGCCCAGCCCCGTCACACCGCCCGGATCTCCACCTCCGGGTGACGGGCCCGGACCATCCGCCGGAACCCTTCCTTCCAGGGCACCTTCCACTCCATCCCGATCTGGCGCCCGCGCGTGGTGTCGACGATGCAGGCGGGCAGGGCGAAGTCCCCGCCCAGGTATTCATAGACCGGCTCGACCCCCACCAGCTCGCCCAGCCAGTCGGCCATCGCCTTCATGTCCACGGCCACGTCGCCGCCCCAGTTGACCACCAGGGCCGGGCTCGAGGCGGCCTCATAAAACTGTTCCAGGTGGCGCGACATGTCCTCGTCGTGGATCGGCGAGCACATGAACGGATAGTCTCTGGGCAGGGCGATCGGCGTGCGCGACAGCACCTTCTCCAGCAGCGCCCCCGGCAGCCCGCCGTCGTCGTACGGCCCGCCGTAGGAGACGTTCACCCGCGCGATCACCGCCGGTATCCCGTGCAGGATCGACAGCGTCCGCACCACCCCCTCCGCCGCGGTCTTGGTCGCCCCGTAGTTGGGCGCGAACAGGGTCTGGCCGCCCAGGTCGTCGCTCTCCAGGTAGCGATGGTGCGGGTCGGGATGCGCCGCATAGACCCCGGTCGCCGAGGCGTAGATGAACCGCGCCCCGCGGAAGTGATACATCAGCCGCCCCGTCCCCTCGGCGTTGGCCGCCATGCCGACCTCGGCGGCCCCGGGCCGCACCGCGGCCGCCACATGGATCACCACGTCGACGTCGGTGGGCGCGCCGTCGAACTCCCCCCGGGCGTAGTCGCCGACCACCGGCCGCACCCCCGCCGCCACCGCCCGCTCCAGCGAGCCCGGCTGGCTGAACCGCGCCAGCCCCCAGACCTCGTTCAGCGGCCCCAGCTGGTCGGCGAACGCCCCGGCCACCTGCCCGGTGAACCCGGTCAGCAGGATCTTCTTCCCCGTCAGCATGGGTCGCGCTCCCTCAGGTCCGGCCGCGGTGGGGGCGGCTCTTGGGGGGAGGTTAGCGTCGTCGGGGAGGGGCGCATAGGAAGAGGTCGCGTTGGGCTATTTCCATTCTCCAGGAAAATGCCCCTCGCGCCACGATATCCGGTTGGCCTTTCAGGCTTGGTCACGGGCGTGGTCAATACAACTGAGACTCCCCATGAGCAGACCCTCGCTCAGTTGCGGAATTCGGAAGGTCGCTGACGCTCTTCTGAACCACGACGCGATCGCTCGCCGAGACGGCCATTTTCGAGGAGTCTATGTCGTTTAGCCCGATGTGCCGCGCCGTTAAGGTGCGCGCTGTCTAGAGCCGCGCATTGCTCGCTGCTCAGCGTTGGGAGAAGAACATGGCAGGCTATGTCAGCGAAGCGACACGGTCGTCGGTACTGCAAACGCGGCCGCTCAGCCCTCACGTCGGTATAGAGGTGATTGGCCTCGATCTGGAAAAGGAACTCGCCTCCGACGTCTTGGCCACGCTGCGCGAGCTGTGGGTCGAGTACGGCGTGTTGCTGTTCCGCGGGGCCGGGACCTCGATCGAGGCGCAAATGCGCCTCAGCCGCGTGTTCGGGGAACTGCAGCCATCAGCCCACGGGGCAAAGGCGGGCGTCAACGCCCCCGACAATCCCTACCTGCTCGACCTCAACTACGACCCAAACCTTGAAAACCTGTTCAACACCACGGTCTTTCACGTCAATGGCCGGGAGCGGATCGGCTTTCTGGGCTGGCATTGGGACCAATCGTTCATGCCTAAGATGGTCCGCGGAGGGGTTCTGCGAGCAATCCGGCCGGCGGAGTTCGACGGCGAGACGGGCTTCATCGATGCGATCGCCGCCTATGACAGACTGCCGGTCCGGCTACGCGAGCGGATCGAGGGGCTTGAGGTGGCCTACGAATACACCACCAAGATGGAGACCAACCGCTTCGGTTTCCCCAAGGACTTTCGGGTCATGCGGCGCAGGGAGGGCGTCCAATACGCGTCCTTCGCGCCGGTGGTGCACCCCTTGGTGTACGTCCAGCCGGAATCTGGACGTAAGGTGCTGAATCTTTCGCCCATGCACTCCAAGTACGTCATCGGCATGGACCCAGCCGAGAGCGATGCGTTGCTGACTGAAGTCGCCGACCACTTGGTGGATGAGCGCTACGCCTACTTCCATTCCTGGAAGACCAATGACCTGATCGCGTGGGACAACTGGCGCATCATCCATTCGGCGAAGGGCGTGCATCCCAGTTATCCGCGACGGATGCAGCGGACCACCATCGTCGGCGACTACGGGCACGGCCGCTATCTTGACCGGGCTTCGGCCCCGGCGGTCGAGCCGGCGAGGATCGACGACTAACGGCAGATCCCACGCTGCGGGCCGTCAGCCGGCGTCACATCTGGCCCTCAACATCGAGTTTGGCCTGAAACGAGGAAGCTTTGGCGTTCGGAGTCGCTCCTGTTCGAGGCAACTTAGGCGGCCAAAGACCGGCCGCGCAGACTTTGGGAAGAGAAGCCATCATGCAAGAGTCGTCGACGGTGGCGCGCGAGAGCAGCACTGGTCCCCTACAAACGCGGCCCTTGTCGCCATACGTTGGCGTCGAGATCATCGGCCTCGATCTGGAGCAGCCCCTGAGCCCGGAGGTGGAACGGCAGCTCCAGGCGCTGTGGATCGAATACGGCCTGCTGCTCTTCCGCGCGGTCGCGTCCGAAGACGCCCATCTGCGGATCAGCCGCTGCTTCGGCGAACTGCAACCATCGTCGTACGGCGCCAAGGGCGGGTTCAACCACGTCGGCAATCCCTACTTGCTCAATGTCACCTACAATCCGGCCAAGTCCGCCGCGGTCAACTCGACCATCTACTTTGCGCGGGGAGAGCCGCGCGCCGGCTACATCGGCTGGCACTGGGATCAGTCGTTCCTGCCCAAGATGGTTCGCGGCGGCGCGCTGCGAATGATCGAGGCCGCCGCTAAGGGTGGAGAAACTGGCTTCATCGACGCCATCGGAGCCTATGAGCGGCTGCCAGCCGACCTGAAGTCCCGGATCGAGGGCCTTGAGGTTGTCTACGCCCACACCACCAAGATGGAGACCAACCGCTACGGCTTCCCGCCGGACTTCAAGGTCCTGCAACGCGCCGATGACCTGAAGTGGCCCACCTACCCGCCTGTGGTCCACCCGCTTGTGATTTCTCAACCAGGGACCGGGCGCAAGGTGCTGCGTCTTTCGCCGATGCACTCGAAATACATCCTCGGCCTCAGCGCCGCCGAAAGCGACGCGCTGATGCAGGAGATATCGGATCACCTCACCGACGAGCGCTACGCCTACTTCCACAGCTGGTCGAACGACGATGTGGTCATCTGGGACAACTGGCGGATCATCCATTCGGCGAAGGGCGTCCCGCCCGACTGCCTGCGGCGCGCCTACCGCACCACCCTCGTGGGTGATCTTGGTCTCGGCCGGCTGCTCGAACCGGCGAGCGCCGAAGGGCCGGAGAACGCTCCCGCCGACTGACGGTTCTCGTCTCGCCCCGCGGGCGTAAGCTGCGGCTTGTCGCCCGGGCGAAGGAGTTCGAGGAAGAATGTCAGCGTCCCCGGCCGCACCGTTGGCGGGCCCCGCGTCCGACGCGCCCCGCAACGTCGTCTCCTGCGTCTTCGACGACGTCAATCTGTTGAACCTCAGCGGGCCCCTGCACTGCTTCGCCACCCTCGACCGCGTGGTGGGAACCGAGGGTCGCAAACACTACGCAAGCTGGGTCGTCTCGGCCCGCGGGGGGCTGGTGCGAACCTCCGCCGGCTTGGAGATCGCCACCCAGCCCCTGTCGGCGCTCGACGATCGGCCGATCGACACCCTGCTGGTCCCTGGCGGGCCGGGCCTGACCCACATCGAGGCGGTGGACGAGCTGGTAGCCTGGGTGGCGACCCGCGCGCCCAGCGTGCGGCGCGTCTGCGCCATCGGCGCGGGCATGGCGGTGCTGGCTGCAGCCGGCCTGCTCGACGGCCGCCATGCGGTCAGTCACTGGAGCTCGCTGCAAGGGATGGCGCGCCGCTTCCCGAACGTGCGCCTGCAGTCCGACGCCCTGTTCTTGCGCGATGGTCCCTACTGGACCACGGCAGGCGGCGCCGCCGGCATCGACCTGGCGCTCAGCCTGATCCGAGAGGACTATGGCCAGCGGCTCAGTCTGGAGGTGGCCCGCTTCCTGGTCATGTACGCCAAGCGCTCCGGCGACGAACCACAGATGAGTTCGGCCCTGGTCACCCAGGCCGGGGCCGGCGGCCGCTTTGAACAGCTCGCCGAATGGATTGCGGCCAACCTCGACCGTCCGCTGTCGCTAAGCATGCTGGCGCACGAGGCAGGAATGAGCGTGCGTAATTTCAGCCGCGCCTACCTCGATGCTACGGGCGCCTCGCCGATGAAGACGGTCGAAGCCATGCGTCTGGACCTGGCAGCCCGGCTGCTTAGTGAGCCAGGGCGACAGATCCCCGAGGTCGCCCGCCGCGCCGGCTTTGGCGATGACGAGCGGATGCGCCGCGCGTTCCTGCGCCGCTATGGCGTCAGCCCTCTCGAATATCGTCAAAGATTGGGTGGCGTCTCCTAGACTCCTGCGCCGCTGTGCGGTGCTGGTAGAAGCGAACACCTAACGATTGGTCGGAGCGGGCAGGCCCTCTACCCATGCTGAAGTTGGGCAAGTCGACGACGACCCGACGAGCGGTCGCTGGGCGCACGCCTGACGTCCACCCGTCGCCGCCATCCGGGGGAATAGCTCAAGGTGCGGCGGTGTCGGTGTTCGTCAAGACGTAGCCTCCGCGCGTCCACCCCACCGCCAGGTCGCCCGCTCTCGGCTCGGCCCGTCCGTGCTGTCCGTGTGGTCCGTGGCCAGACCTTGCGGCGCCGCCGCCACGTGGGCGGCGCCGCGGTCCCGCAGCGGGCGACGTTTCCTTGCCCTCCCGCCAGCCTGTGATATTCTTGTTTTGTTCTCACTGAGGCGCAACAAAAAGGAGGGGTGTCCGCCATCTTGAATTTCGCGAGTCGACTTAAGCGCCGTCGCCGCCGAGGTCCGGTAACCCCATGATCCACAACAGGAATTCCAGAAGAGGAGCCCTTACCGGTAAACCCCTCGGCCGCTGACCGGCCGCCCCGCGGTCAACGCCCCAGCCCCCGCCCTCAATGCCCCACACCCATCGCCATCTGGTACAGCGTCAGCCCGATCTCGGCGATGATCAGGATGACGATGGCCCATTCTAGGCGCAGCGACCGCTCGGTGTCGATCAGGTCGGTCATCAGCCGGGCGGTCTGGCCGATCAGCTCCAGCTTGCGGTTCAGCACCTCGGCCCGCTCGTCCAGCTCGTATTCGGTCTCCAGCCGCGCATAGAGCCGCTCCAGGTCGGGGCGGTCCCAGAGCAGGTCCGGCTTCTCGCCCACCGCCACCCGGCCGGAGACCCGGTGCTCGACCAGCAGCGCCGAGCCGATCAGCCGGATCATCGCCCGGCGCCCGGCCGGGCCGCGGCCGCGGCTGGCCAGGGTGCGGGCCCAGGGCTCGATGGTGTCGAACACGGCGGCCACCTGCCGCTCGTCCTGGGCCAGGGCCGCGCTCTTGGCCAGGGCGTCGGCCACCACCAGCAGCCGCTGGGGCGAGCGGTCGGCGATGCGCATGGCCCCGTCCGGCTCGACCCGCTCCTCGCGGTCCTCGGCGTGGATCAGCCGCGCGGTCTCCTCCTCGTGCAGGGGGAAGGGGCCGGCCACCCGGGGGGCGATCGCGCGCAGCACCTCGTCCTCGGCCAGCGGGCTCAGGCCCACCAGCACCACCACCCCATAGCGGAACACCACGGCGAAGCCGCCGTCGCCGACGCTGAAGGCCAGCGGGGTGGTGGAGATGGCGTCGCGCCGCTCCAGGCCGACGGTGTCGATGCGCTCGCCCAGCAGCACCGCCCGGGCGGTGAGCGGCGCGAAGGGGGCCTGGGGGTCGATTGCGGACTCGGCCATGCCCCCCAGGGGAGCACGGCCAGGCTTGCGCCGCTAGCGCCAGCCGTAGTTGAAGCTGATCGAGATCCGCTCGCCCTTGCCCCGGTTCGGCGTCACCTCGTGGCGCAGCCAGCTCTCCCACATCAGCACGCTCCCGGCCTGCGGCGTCAGGTAGACGAAGCTTTTGGCCGTCTCGGCGGCGTCGGCCCGGCGGGGCGGGGCGGCCATCATCAGCGGCAGGCGCGGGTCCTCCAGCTTCAGGGCCCCGGCGCCCGGCGGCACGGCCACATAGACCGTGCCGGAGAGCACGCTATGCGGGTGGATGTGGCCGGAGTGGGCCGCCCCGGCCTTCAGGATATTGACCCACAGGCTGTCGAGCTTCAGGCGCGCGGCGCCGAGGTCGAGCTCCAGCCCGTCCGCGAAGGCCGCGGCGTGGCGGTCGAGCCGGGCCTTCAGCTGGCCGAACACCGTCGCCCGCCGCGGCAGGTCGTCCAGCGAGGCGTAGGAGGTGTAGCCGCCATAGCCCTCCCGCCGGCACCAGGCCCGGCCGGCGGCGTCCTCCGCCGCCAGCATGTGGCAGGCCTGCGCCAGCTCGGCGTTGAAGGCCGCAAAGCCGCGGTCGCCGGCGAGGCTGGCCTCATAGACCTGGGTGACGAACAGCGGGCGCACGCCCGGCGGCTAGCCGGCGCCCGGGCCTTTGTCAAAGCGGACTTAGGCGCGCTCGGCCTGCAGGCCGATCAGGGCGCTCCACATCTGGTCGGCGATCTCGATCACCTTCACCTGCGCCTTGAACTGGGTCTTGGTCTCGACCAGGCCCGCCATGTCGCGGACGAAGTCGGGGCCCTCCGCGCCGTCGGCGGCGATGCGGCCCGCCGCAGCCTCCAGCCGCTGCGTGGCCGCCATCATGCCGTACCGGGCCGTCGCTATCGGATCCATCGTTCAGCCTCCACCCCACGCAACCTTGGCGCGCCCGCGGTTAAGCCTTCGCGTGGAAGCGTGGTGAACCGGCCGTCAACGCTGGCGTCACGCAAACGTGGCGGCGCGCAGGAACCAGCCGCCTGGCCGCCGCCGGCGTCCGCCGCGCGAGCGGCCGTCGGGCTTGCGTCCGGCCGCGATTCGGCGATTCAGGGAACCTTCTCAAGGGTTTGGAATTGGTGTTGAATTCGACTCGCGTGTCATCCGCGGGCCAGCCCCGCCCGATCCGCCCTGCGGCGGCCCCCTGCGTCCGCTTGACGCTGCGTCAGGGCTGTCGTTCCGCGGCGATTGAACCCCAGCCTTTTCATCGCTATATGCACGCTCCCGAGTACAGCGGGCATTCGTGTGTGCCGTCCCGCGCGTCATGAGCGATCCAAAGGAGCTCTCAGGTTCATGCTGCTGACCATGATGAAGGCCAAGCTGCACCGCGCGACCGTCACCCAGGCCGACCTGGAGTATGAGGGCTCGATCGCCATCGACCGCGATCTGCTCGATGCGTCCGGCATCCTGCCGCATGAGCAGGTGGACGTCTTGAACATCACCACCGGCGCCCGCTTCACCACCTACGCCATCGAGGCGCCCCGCGGCTCCCGCGTGATCGGCGTCAACGGCGCGGCCGCGCGCCTGGTGCAGAAGGGCGACAATGTGATCGTCGTCACCTACTGCCAGCTGCCCGCCGAGGAGGCGCGCAACTACGCCCCCAACGTGGTGCTGCTGGGCGACGGCAACGAGATCAAGCGCGCGGCGTGAGCGGCCGCCGGAGCCCCATCCCAGGGTTCCTGGCGTTTGCGATTCTGGCGTTGGCGGCCTGCGCCCCGAAGCTGCCGGCCGGCGTCGACGCGGCGCGGCTGGAGGAGGCTATTTCGGCCGCGATCGGCGACCCCAACACCTGCGTGCTGATCGCCCCTTCGGGCTCGTCCCGGGTCGCCTATCGCTACAACACCCACACCGCCTGCGCCCGCACCCTGCCAGCCTGCGCGGGAGAGGCCAGGCAGACGGCCGGCGACCTGCTGAAGGCGGTGGCCCGGGACGGCCAGCCCCGGGCTGTGAGCTGTCCCAGCGTCCCGGACGGCTCGCGCGAGGTGGCCTGGGCGGCCGGCCCCGTGGCCGGGCGGGGCCTGATCTACGCCGCGGTGATGGAGGGCGAGCGGGCCTTCCCCAGCCGCATGGTGGTCGACCGGCTGACCCGCGCCTTCAAGGACGCGGGCCTTTAGGTCGGGTTCAGCGCGCCAGCTCGTAGAGGCCGGTCACGTCGATCCGCACGCGCAGCTCGCCCGGCGAGACCTGGGTGGCGTCGGACTTCTCCATCCGCGCCATGGCCATCATCGGCATCGGCGGGGGCGCCGCATAGCCGCCGCCTTCGCCCAGCGAGATCAGCCTGGCGACGCGATAGCCGGTCGCCTTGGCGTAGAGGTCGGCCTTGGCCTGCAGCGCCTTGACGGCGGCGAGCCGCGCGGCGTCCTCCGCGGCGGCGGGGTCGACGAGCCCGAAGCTGATCCCGTTCACCTGGTTGGCGCCTGCGCCGACGGTGGCGTCCACCGCCCGGCCCAGGCCTGAAAGGTCGCGCACCGTCACCGTCACCTGGCTGGTCGCCTGGTAGCCGCTGAGCTTCGGCGGCATGTTCTGCTCGTAGACGTATTGCGGATTGAGGTTGAGGCCGGAGGTCTGGATGTCCTTGGCCGCGATCCCCGCCTTGCGCAGGGCGGCTGTGACCTGGTTCATCCGCGTCGAATTGGCCGAAAGCGCCGCCGCCGCCTCCGGCGCCTCGGTCATCACCCCCAGGTTGATGGTGGCCATGTCGGGGGCGATGCGGGTCTCGCCATAGGCCGCAAGGTTCAGCGTGGTGGCGCGGAACATCGCGTCGGCCGCCGCCGGCGCCGCGGTCTGGGCGAGCGCGGCCGGGGCGGTCGCCGCGCTGGCGGTGAGGGCCAGGCTCAGCGCGGCGGCCTGGATCAGGATCTTCATGGGGCGTCTCCGACAGGGAAGGGGCGTCAATCGCCCCAGCCTCGCAAGGCTACGCTGAACGTACGCTTTAAGCGCGGCGCAGCCCATGGTAACCGCGGGTCGTCGCTGCAGGGGCCTGTAGCTCAATGGTTAGAGCCGGCCGCTCATAACGGTCTGGTTGCAGGTTCGAGTCCTGCCGGGCCCACCAGCAGCGCTCCGCCAGCGTCCGCACAGTGGACCATAAAGTACAGAAATAATGATATTATTTTTCGATATCGTCCATGGGCTGCCACTTGCAGCCACGAAGTTTGCTGGTACGAATCCGCCGTAGATACCGACACTTCCGCGTGCCATACCAACAGCATAGCTCTCTCAGACGTTCAGCTTCGCGGCCTGAAGGCGGCGCAGAAGCCCTACAAGGTCAGCGACGCAGGCGGGCTCTTCGTGCTTGTGAGTCCGAATGGGTCGAAGCTGTGGCGTCTGGCCTACCGTCATCAAGGCAATCAAGAGCTCCTCGCCCTTGGCGCCTACCCGACGATTTCCCTGCGTGATGCGCGCAAGGCGAGGGACGACGCCAAGGAGCTGCTGGCGTCGGGAGACGATCCGGCGCGTCTGCGAAAGATGGCGAAACGCCGCGAACGTGTCGCCACTGGCCACACATTTCGTGTCGTTGCCGATGAGTGGTTTGAAGGTCAGAAGCGGCGCTGGGCAAAGAGCTACGCCGATCGGCTGCGAAGCCGGCTTGATGCCGACCTGATGCCGGAGGGTCCCGTCCTCGCGATCCACAGCGAGCGCATCGGCGGGCGGCTGAACCGCTACACCTGGACCCGCGTCCACGGATAGGCGCCGGTCACGCCGGAAGATCGGGCTCGGGCGCGCAGGGAGTACTCTGGGGATATGACGAAAGAGGCTGAGGTGGTGCTCTTCAAGCTCGCGAAGCTCGTCTGCTAGAGCGGCGGCCGCAGAGGTTCCACGCCGGCGCTTCGGCGACCGGCGTGGGCTGCCTCGTCGAAGGTGACATTCGGGCGCCAGCCAGGGCTCATAGTTGGTAAAGTTGCTGGTAGCTTGAAGCGGCACGCACTTTCTTTCGTGGGGAAGTGTGGGTTCTGCCAGCCCCACCCCACCGCGCGACTGATTTGACGACGCCTTTCATGTAAGGCGCTGAAGAAACATCGCAGACATTGATAAAGCTGTTCGCGCGCGGGCGTGGGGACTGAATTCTCGGCCTCTCCGGTGCCCCTTTATGCGAGTGAGGCTAGGGCCTGGCAAAGGTGGCGAAGCCGCTCACCACCACGATCCCGGATTGGTTGGTCATGAACAACTTCATGCCCGCCTCCTCGGAGGTTGGTGTTCCTTGGCACGTCAGTGCGTCGCCAGCGAATGCCATCGCCTTGTAGCGCAGCGACAGGGTCCTAAGTTCGCAACCCGCATCAGCCCGCGTCTTCGCGAACTGGCAGAAGTAGGACGACAGCATCCAACCTGGGAGGATGGGCCCGGGCAGGCCCTCGCTGCGGGCGTAGGCGGCGTCGTAGTGGATCCGGTGCACTGCCCAGATCGCCGCGCAGAACATGAACTGCGACACCATCGAGGGACGCTTCACCAAAGTGTCTGCCGACACGGTCGTGACCGGCCCGCGTGACATGTCCGGGCCGAGCTCGCGCACCGGGCCGGCGGCGACGTCGGCGGGCGGCGGCCGCAGCACCAGATGATTGACGCTCTTCAGAATCGGTTCGCCATCAGCGGCGCGCAGCATGGACTCCTCGCCGACCAGGACCATCGGACCGGTGCGGCCTTGCTGCTCTGCGACCGAACAGGTCCCGACCGTCTCCGTGACCTGTTCGCCGGCGACCGCGGGGCGGAAGAATTCCCACTCCTGGCCAGCGAGGATGGATTGCAGGTGTCCCAGGCCCGGAGGGGCGAGATCGTCGTACTGGCCGTCGATCAACAGACCGGTGTGGTCCGGGACAGGGCGCGTCGCCGCGGCCGGAAACAGCGGCGGCGCGATGACGTCGGCATGGCCAACGGCGATTGCTGCGTCGCGGTCGAGGTAGACGGGGTCGAGGTCGTCGATGGCGACGCAGAACTTGCGGATTTCCGTAGCGGCGATCTGCCCGCGCCGCACTGGCCGGCGGGACCCGACCGCCGCGAGGGCTTCAGGCGTCAGAAGCGAGTCAGTCACGCGTCCGGTCCTGAACGGGTGGCATGAGCCAAGAGGGCGCGCGAGCGCTCAGGGCGCATCGGCTGGGGTGACGGCATTGGCCGACGGACGCTCAAGGGCTCGGTCCTCCTCAGGCCTCAGGGGCGCTGGTCCTAGAGTTGCTGCCCGCCCGTCACGGCGATGCACTGGCCGGTCGACCAGCGGGCGTCGTGGGAGGCGAGCGCCGCCACCATGTCGGCGATGTCCTCGGCCTCACCGATCCGGCCGGCGGCGATCTGGGCGGCGACGCGCTCCTCAACTTCCGGCTTGGCGAGGGCCTTCTGGGCGCCGTCCGTGCGGGTGGTGCCGGCCATGATGGCGTTGACTGTGATTCCGCGCGGACCCAGATGCTGGGCCAGGGCGAGCGTCAGCGAGTTGATGGCGCCCTTGGTCGCGCCATAAAGCGGACGGGTTGGGATCGCGCGCACGGCTGTGAGCGACGACAGGAAGATGATCCGGCCGCCCGTCTCCATGCGTTCCGCGGCCCGTTGGGTGACGAAGAACGGGCCTTTCATGTTGGTGGCGAAGAGGCGGTCGTAGGTCGCCTCGTCGACCGTCTCCAGCGGACCGCCGATCAGGATGCCCGCGTTGTTGACCAGTACGTCGATGCGGTGCGCGCTCTGGCGTCGGGCGAGCTCGGCGTCGATCGCGGCGAACATGGCGTCGATCGCCGGAACGCTGCCGATGTCGGCGCCGACGGTGAAAGCCTGTCCGCCTTCGCCCTCGATCTCCCGCACGACGGCCTCGGCGTCCGCCGCGCCGGTCGCATAGTGGACAACGACCAACGCACCGTCCCGAGCGAGCCGGCTGGCGACCGCGCGGCCGATGCCGCGCGACGATCCGGTCACTAGGGCGACCGGCCGGCGCTGCGCTGGGCTGTGGTCAATCGTGCGCGACATCGCCAATCGGTTCTAGGGCGATCACAGGGAAGGGGCGGGCAGGGTGTCGAGCCTTGTACACTTCATAAAGCGGATAGGCCTCCTGCATGAGATCCCACAGGCGTTCACGTTCTGCGCCGTCGGTGGTGCGTGCGCGGACCTTGAGACGCTTCGCGCCCACGCGGATCTCGGCCTCGGGCGCGGCCAGCAGGTTCAGGTACCAGGCGGGGTGGTCGGGATAACCGCCCTTAGATCCGATGACCACGTAGGCCCCTTCCAGGTGCTGGTAGATCAGCGGCGAGTGGCGCGGCTCACCCGATTTGCGGCCGGTGGTCGTGAGCAGCAGGGTGGGGATCATCTTGTCGAGGCCGACCGCTCCAGTGTCCCACATGTGGGCGGCTTCCGGGTCGGTGAGGTATTTCTCGATGTGGCCGGGCACCCAGTCGGGCGTCTTCCATTCGGGCTTGGTCATCGGCGCGTCCATCGCTGGCTCCTGGGCGACCGAAGCCTATCGACTGAGCGCGACCGGTCCAGTCCTCCGCCTCGAGGCCGTTTCCATCCTGGGCAAGCAAGCCTTCCTCCGAGAGGGAAGGCCCGCGGCTATCGTCCCCCCTGGAAGCCCGGCCGATCGCGGATGGAACCGGGCCACGGGAGGCTTCGGTGTCGACGCTGACGGAATACGCCAATCGGTTCGAGACCGTCCGGCTGGAGCGGCAGGACGGTGTGCTGCAGGTGACGATCCACAACAGGGGCGGCGAGGCTGTGTGGGACGCCACCGAGACGAGCCTCCACCACGAACTCGGTCTCGCTTTCCGAGAGATCGCGGAGGATCTCGAGAACCGGGTGGTGATCCTCACGGGAGCCGGTGACGCCTTTTGCGCTGTCAGCGACATCACTGCGGTGGGACTAAACACGCCGGAAGGGTGGGACCGGATCCTGCGCGAAGGCCAGGCGCTGATCCGCAACCTGCTGGATATCCCCGTCCCGGTGATCGGCGCGGTCAACGGTCCGGCTCTGTATCACGCGGAACTGGTGGTGATGTCCGACATCGTCCTCGCGTCGGATCAGGCGCAGTTCGCCGACTTGTCGCATGTGCCCGACGACATCGTCCCCGGCGACGGCGTGCAGGTCTGGTGGCCGATGCTCCTGGGGCCGAATCGCGGCCGGTATTTCCTGCTGATGGGCGAACGCATCGACGCGCGGGACGCATTGGCGCTGGGGATCGTCGGCGAAGTCCTGCCGCACGACCAGCTCAATGCGCGGGCCTGGGAGATCGCGCGGAAGCTGGCCGCCAAGCCGCCGCGCATGTTGCGACACACGCGCGCCGTGCTCACGCAACACCTCCGGCGACGCATGGCGGACGCGCTTCATCACGGCCTGGCGCTGGAGGGGCTGGCCGCCCTCTGACCGCCGGCGTGGCAGGCCGAATTCACCTGCAGACAAATATGGCCGGTGAAGGTGAGGTTTTACGCCGATGCCGCGTCGTACGTCTGGCAGGCGCAGTGGACGCCGCCGGCGGTGACGCCGACAGTGGGATGCGGCCCGCGGTGCGAAAGACACCGCGACCGCTCAGGGAGGACATGTATGCAGCCGATATTCTCGCTCCCGGGGCGCATTTCGCCGGACCTTAGCCGGTCGTGGGCGGCGGTCGCGTCCAAGGAGTACTTCGCCGGCGACCTGGAGGTGGACGGGGGCGCGGATCTCGGTTTCGCGCTGAACCACGTCCTGAAGTTCCCGGTCACGATCATGCATGTGAGAAGCGGCGCTTCGTTTTCGTTCCGGCGGTCATGGCGGCACATCCGCGGCAACCAGGTCGGCCTTCGCGCCGTGGTGATCGTCCTGCGAGGGGGTGCCAAGATCGTGCGGTCGTCCGACGTAGCGATCGTCGGCGAGGGGCAGGCCGCGATCATCGATTCCAACGTCCCGTTCTGCGGCGTCAATCTCTGCGACGCGGACTCGGTTCACGAGTCGATCCGGATCGTCATGCCGCCGAACGTGTTCACCGCCCACTCGACCCTTTCCGACAGCCCCGCCGCGCCATTTGATCTCGACACCGGCGACGGCCGCGTCGTCATGAGCCTCATCGAACTGTTAATCGGCGCGGACGACTCGATCAGCCGCACGGTGGCGGTCTCGCTTTCGGACAGCATCCTCGCTGGACTGGCGGCTTGCGTCGCGGCCCGGGGCGAGTACGCGCCGCGCCGGCTGGGCATCTCCAATATCCGACTGCGGGACATCCAGGACTACATCAGCCGGCATTTCACCGACCCGGACATTAGCTGCGAGAAGGTGGCCGCCGGCTGCAGCATCTCGAAGCGCTATCTCTGCTATCTGCTGAAGGCGGAGAACCTCTCGTTCTCGGACCTGCTCTGGAGCGCGCGCCTGCCGCAGGCGCACGACTGGTTGATCTTGCCGGCCATGCGCGAGCGCCCGATCTATGAGATCGCCAGAATGGCCGGGTTCAAGAGCGCCGCCCATTTCAGCCGGATGTTCAAGCGGGCCTATGGAAGCAGTCCCTGCGATTACCGAGCGAGAGGGGGCGTTCCCCAGGATCAGGGGACGCCGAGGAAGGCCCAGGCTCTGGACGGTTTGAAGCATGGCGCATGTGAGGCGAGTCACTAAGCGTCGTAGACGACAAGCATAGTTTCAATATTCACGGGATCATGATTGGGGTTGCCTGACGTGCGCTCGCAAATGGCGAAGTCATGCCAGGCCGTGGTGGCGCGCCCACATGATCTCATCTCCAATATTGCGCTTACAAGCAACGCGGCCTGCCCGCAGAGGCGATGCCCCGGCGCTAACGGTCATGCTCGCCCGGACAAGCTGGGGAAATGAAAAGGGACGGGAGGGGACTATGAATATTCATTTGCGCTCTGGAGTCGCGATTCCGCTGATCATCTTCATGGGCGGCGCCGGTTCGGCCGTCCACGCCCAGGACGGCGCCGTCAACGAATCGGCCTCGGTGGGTCTCGAGGAGGTTGTCGTCACCGCCCGAAAGCGCGAGGAGTCCCTGCAGCAGGTCCCCGCATCGGTCGCCGCCCTGACCAACTCCCAAATCCAACGCGCCGACCTGTCGAACATCGAGAGCATTTCCACCAAGATGCCACAGCTCGTCATTGGCCGGGCGGCGTCCGGGTCGGGCGCCCAGATCGTATTGCGCGGCATCGGCTCAAGCTACACCAGCACAGGTATCGAGCAGTCGGTCGCCACCGTCGTCGACGGCGTCTATTATGGCCAGGGTCGCGTGATCAACGAGGCCTTCCTCGACCTCAACCGTGTTGAGCTGATCAAGGGGCCGCAGGCGCTGTTCTACGGCAAGAACGCCACCGCCGGCGTGCTCTCCCTGGCGACCGCCGATCCGACCGACAGCTCGCTGTTCATCGCCCGCGTTGGCTACGAGTTCGGCAACCATCAGGTCGTCGGTGACTTTATCGGTTCGACACCCATCACCGACACGCTGGGTATTCGCGTCGCCGTGCGGGCGTCGGACGCCTCGGGCGGTCTGTTCACCAACCGCGCCGGAAATGCGGCCTACACATCCACCGACATCCGGACCGGCCGCGTGACGAGCTTCGTCGGAACGCCGGCGGACCGGCATCCAGGCGGCCAGCAGCTGGTCGGGCGCGTCACGCTGCAGTGGAAGCCCACCGACGCGCTGACGGCGACGATGAAGGCCAGCGCAACGCGCGACAATCAGGACAATCCGGCGGCGAACTTCGTCACCTTCTATTGCCCGCTAGGGCGCGCCCAGAACAATCCCACGCTCACCTGCGGCGAGCGGTTCGACATCAACTACCACAACCTGCCCTCGCAGATCGCCCAGACGATCCCGGGACTCGGCGACGGCCAGTTGTTCAGTCATTACCGCTCGACATCCGTGTCCGGCACAGTGAACTACGACACCGACAAGATGACAGTCACCTCGGTGACGAACTACCAGACCATGCGCAACGCGAACGTCTTCGACGCGGCGTTCGCAGGCAATCCCACCTCGGCTCTGTTCGCGCCGGCGCGGACACGGTGGCATGCGTTCTCGTCGGAGGCGCGGGTGCTGACGCACCTGGACTCGCCGATCAACTTCCTTGTCGGCGGCTACTATCAACGCACGCGGCTGGGCTATCAGG
>Ga0268265_10001814_pt1 | contig 17074 bp, 15 predicted proteins | sample KBSSwiS52_FD_190355 | JGI IMG/M metagenome (GOLD analysis project Ga0268265, IMG submission 190355) | Switchgrass rhizosphere microbial communities from Kellogg Biological Station, Michigan, USA - KBS Switchgrass S5-2 (SPAdes) (version 2) | ecosystem: Host-associated > Plants > Roots >... | reverse complement strand
TGGACGGATCGAAGCGGGGCACGCGCGACAGGCCGCAGTCCACCACCACGCGCACGCCCTCCAGGGTCAGGCTGGTCTCGGCGATGGCCGTGGCCAGCACCACCTTGCGCCGCCCGGGCGGGGCCGGGGCGATGGCGCGGTCCTGGGCGGCGGGGTCGAGGGCGCCGTAGAGGGGCGCCACATCCACGTCCGGGCGGCGGAGCCGCTCGCCCAGGGCCTCGGCGGCTCTGCGGATCTCCCCCTGCCCCGGCAGGAAGGCCAGGACGCCGCCGCTCTCCTCGGCCAGCGCCTTCTCCACCGCCCGGACCACCGCGTCCTCGGGGCGCCGCCGCGGATCGCGTCCGAGGTGGCGGGTCTCCACGGGGAAGCTGCGGCCGATGCTCTCCACCACCGGCGCCCCGCTCAGCAGGCGCGCCACGGCCGCCCCGTCCAGGGTGGCCGACATCACCAGCAGGCGCAGGTCGTCGCGCACCAGGCCCTGGCTGTCGCGGGCCAGCGCCAGGCCGAGGTCGGCGTCCAGGCTGCGCTCATGGAACTCGTCGAAGATCACGCAGGCCACGCCGGAGAGCCCGGGGTCGGCCAGGATCATGCGGGTGAAGACGCCCTCGGTGACCACCTCGATGCGGGTGCGGGCCGAGACGCGGGACTGCAGGCGCACCCGGAACCCCACGGTCTCGCCCACCGCCTCGCCCAGCGTGCGCGCCATCCGCTCCGCCGCCGCCCGGGCGGCCAGCCGGCGCGGCTCCAGCACCAGGATCCGCCCGTCGCCCCGCCAGGGCGCCTGCAACAGGGCGAGCGGGACCACGGTGGTCTTGCCGGCCCCCGGCGGAGCCACCAGCACGGCGCTGGTGTGCGCCGCGAGCGCGGCCTGCAGCGCGTCGAGGACGTCGTGGATGGGGAGCATGCGCTCCCCTAGCCCAGGCGCGGGCCGCGCGTCACTCCGCGGCGGCGAGCCTGCGCTCATGGTAGCGGGAGTGGTGGTAGGCGTAGCCGAAGTAGAGCACCAGGCCGATGGCCATCCAGATGAACAGCCGCGGCCAGGTCTCCAGCGGCAGGTTGGCGATCAGGTAGGCGCAGCCGAGCGCGCCGGCCGGGGCCACGAACCAGATGAACGGGGTCTTGAAGCTGCGCGGCAGCTCCGGGTGCTTGTAGCGCAGGTAGAGCACGCTGATGCAGATCAGCACGAAGGCCAGCAGGGTGCCCATCGACACCAGTTCGCCGAGGATCTTGATCGGGAACAGCCCGCCGACCAGCCCGGCCAGGGCCGAGGTCACCACGGTGCCCCAGATCGGCGTCCGCGTCTTGGGGTTCACCTTGGCGAACAGCGGCGGCAGGAGGCCATCGCGGCTCATGGCGTAGAGGATGCGGGACTGGCCGTAGAGCAACGCCAGGATGGTGGATCCCAGACCCACCGTGACCCCGACGTTGATCCACTGGGTCAGCCACCTCAGCTGCGGCACGGCCGCCAGGGCCGTGGCCACCGGCGCCGGGTTGTTCAGGGTCTGGTAGGGCGCGATCCCGATCAGCACCAGGGAGACCGCGATGTAGAGCACCGTGCAGATGGCCAGCGACAGGATGATGCCGATCGGCATGGTCTTCTGCGGGTTGTGCGCCTCCTGGGCCGCGGTCGAGACCCCCTCGAATCCGATGTAGGCGAAGAAGATCACGCTGGACGCGGCGACGATCCCGACCAGGCCGAAATGGGCCGGCTCGCCGGCGCTGGCCGGGATCCGATCAGGGATGAAGGGGGTCCAGAGGTCGGGGTTTATGTACTGGGCGCCAAAGCCGATGACCGCCAGGACGATGAGCACCTTCAGGACGACGATCAGATTGTTGACCACCTTGCTGTGGCCGATGCCGGCGATCAGGAAGGCCGCCATCAGGCCGATGATGAACATGGCCGGCAGGTTCAGCACCGCCCCGGTCGCAACGATCTGGTGGCCGTTGAAGTCGTAGGGGGCGGTAGTCCATCGCAGGGGCATCTCGACGCCGAACCCGTTCACCAGCCGGGTGAAGTACCCCGACCAGCCGGCCGACACCGTCGCCGCGGCGATGCCGTACTCGAGGATCAGGTCCCAGGCGATCAGCCAGGCGAAGAATTCGCCCATGGTGGCGTAGGTGTAGGTGTAGGCCGAGCCGGCCACCGGGATCATCGAGGCCAGCTCGGCGTAGCAGAGGGCCGCGAAGGTGCACACCACGCCGGCGAGCACGAACGAGAGCACGATGGCGGGACCGGCGTTGATCGCGGCCTGCTGGCCGGTGAGCACGAAGATCCCGGCCCCGATCACGCCGCCAATCCCGAGCAGCGTCAGCGAGGGCCAGCCCAGGCCCCGCCTGAGCGTGTGGTCCCCCTCCTCGTTCGCCTGCGCGATGAGCACCGAAATCGGCTTCTTCGTGAACATCTTCATGGGAGGGATCCCGGGCCCGGTCGTTCCGACTCGGAAGATTAGGCATGCGTCGGCGCCTGCGGCAACGTCACGGCCGGCAGCCCTTTCACAATGGCCCGGAATGCCCGATCTTCGGCGGGCTTCGAAAGGACCCGCAGTTGAACGCCACGACCCCGCCGATACGGGCGCTGATCGCCCCGGTGACCCCGCTTCAGCAGAACTGCACCATCGTCTGGTGCGCCAGGACCAACAAGGCGGCGATCATCGATCCCGGCGGCGAGCTGCCCCGGCTGCTGCAGGCGCTGATGCAGAACGAGCTGGTGCTGGAGAAGATCTGGATCACCCACGGTCACCTGGACCACGCCGGCGCCGCCGCCGAGCTGCGGGAAGTCACCGCCGCGCCGATCGAAGGCCCGCATCCGGACGACGCCTTCTGGATCGACCGGATGGAGGCCTCCGGCAAGCAGTTCGGCATGCCCGAGGCCCGCTCGTTCGTCCCCGACCGCTGGCTGGGCGACGGAGACCGTGTCACCCTCGGCGAGACCGAGTTCGAGGTCTTCCACTGCCCCGGCCACACGCCCGGCCACGTGATCTTCTTCCACCGCGAAGCGCGCTTCGCCCAGGTCGGCGACGTGCTGTTCCAGGGCTCCATCGGCCGCACCGACTTCCCGCGGGGGAACCACCAGCAGCTGATCGACTCCATCACCGGCAAGCTCTGGCCGCTGGGCGACGATGTGGCCTTCGTGCCCGGGCACGGCCCCATGTCGACCTTCGGGCGCGAGCGGCAGACGAACCCCTTCGTGGCCGACGCGGTTCTGGCGGGATAGCTGCGTGTCGCCTCCTTTCAGACATGAAATCTGACCGTTACGCGAGGGCGTGAACATGCCGCGCATGGACAAGGCAGCCGAAGACCCCGCCGCCCCGGCCCGCATACTGATGGTCGACGACGACCCTGGAATCCGCGACGTGGTCTCGGACTTCCTGGGCAAGCACGGCTATCAGGTGGAGACCGCCGCCGACGCCCGGGAAATGGACCAGGCGATCGAGCGCGGTCCCGTGGACCTGATCGTGCTCGACGTGATGATGCCAGGCGAGGACGGGCTGGCCGTGTGCCGACGGCTGGCGCACGGCGAGGGCCCGCCGATCATCATGCTCTCGGCCATGGGCGAGGACACCGACCGGATCGTGGGCCTGGAGCTGGGGGCCGACGACTACCTGGCCAAGCCGTGCAATCCGCGCGAGCTGCTGGCGCGGGTGCGCGCGGTGTTGCGCCGCTCCGAGCAGCGCAGCGTCGCCGGGGGCGCCGTCGCCGGCTGCGAGTTCGCCGGCTGGCGCTTCGACCTGGTGCGGCGGGAGCTGCGCTCGCCGGCGGGGGTGGTGGTCAACCTCTCCAGCGGCGAGTTCTCGCTGCTGCGCGCCTTCACCGAGCGGCCGCAGCGGGTGCTGACCCGCGACCAGCTGTTGGATTTCGCGCGGGGGCCCGATTCCGACGCCTTCGACCGGGCCATCGACGTGCAGATCAGCCGGCTGCGGCGCAAGCTGGACGACGGCGGCGGCGGCCAGGACCTGATCCGCACGATCCGCAACGAGGGCTACATGTTCACGCCCAGGGTGAAGCGCGGATGAGGGCCCTCTGGCGCGGCCGCAACACCGGCTCCCTGTTCGCGCAGCTCATCGCGCTGATCGGGCTGAGCCTGCTGGCCGCCCAGGTCATCACCGTGCTTTTGATCGTCAACCTGCCCCCCCCGGTCCCGGACTTCTACCGGCTGAGCGAAGTGGTCCAGGCCTTCCGCGGCGCCGCGCCCTCGGTGGGCGAGCGGCGCCCGCTGACCACCAAGTTCTCGTCGAACCCGCCGACGGAACCGCTGGACATCGAGAAGGCCGCCGCGATCCGCGCGGCCCTGGCCCGCGACCTCGCCGTGCCGGTTGAGCGGGTGGTCATCGGCGCCCACCGCGGCCCGTTCTCCGACCGCCGGGTGTTCCGGATCCTGCGCGCCCGGATGGCCCAGCAGGGCGCGGGCGAGGGCGAGGAGCATTTCCTGGTCGCCCCATTTGAGGTGGGCGTGGCCCAGGCGGACGGCCGCTGGCGCATCGTGCGGCCCGACCCCGGCGTGGGCCTGAGCGCCTGGCAGCAGCGGATGATGCTGTGGTTCGTACTGTCCACCCTGGCCATGGCGCCCTTCGCCTACATGTTCTCGCGCCGCCTGGCCGCGCCCCTGCGCCTGTTCGCCAACGCCGCCGAGCGCCTGGGCCGCGACCCGCGCGCCCCGCCGCTGGCGCTGAAGGGGTCGAAGGAGATCGACGTGGCGGTGCGCGCCTTCAACGAGATGCAGGAACGGCTGCGGCGCTACGTCGAGGACCGCACCGCCATGGTGGGCGCCATCGCCCACGACCTTCGCACCCCCCTCACCCGCCTGCGTTTCCGCATCGAGAGCGCGCCGGACGACGCGCGCGCCAAGATGGCCGCCGACATCGACCAGATGGAGGCGATGATCTCGGCCACCCTCACCTTCGTGCGCGACGCCACCCGCGACGGCGAACGCACGCCGCTGGAGCTCTCCTCGCTGCTGGAAAGCCTCTGCGACGAGATGGCCGAAACCGGCTCGAAGACCGAGGTCGCCACCGGCGAGAAGGTGGTGCTGGACGGCGATCCCGTGGCGCTCCGGCGGCTGTTCACCAACCTCCTGGACAACGCCGTGAAGTTCGGCGGCGCAGCCCGGGCGCGGATCTTCCGCGAGGAGGCCAGCGCCGTGGTGGAGATCGACGACGACGGCCCCGGGATCCCGCCGGAGGACGCCGAGCGGGTGTTCGAGCCCTTCTATCGCCGCGAGCCGTCGCGCAGCCGCCAGACCGGCGGCATCGGCCTGGGCCTGGCCGTGGTCCGCTCCATCGCCCGCGGCCACGGGGGCGACGTGGCGCTGCTGAACCGCAAGGGCGGCGGCCTCACCGCGCGGGTGCTGCTGCCGATCGGCTGACCGCGGCGACGGAAATGGCTGAGCTTCACCGTTGAAATCCCGCCGCAACCCGCAACTGGTCTGAACGGCGCAGGGACCGGCGCGTCAGCGGCCGTTCAGCGAGCCTCGTTGATCTTCCCGCGCCTGCACGGTCCGTTCGGTCCGCACTGGAGTGTTTCGTCCCGATGAGTTCTTCGCCTTCCCAGCCGATCCGGCGCAAACGGCGGATTTCCAGGCCGCTGGTCGCCGTCCTGGTGCTGCTGGGCGTGGTCGCGGCCGGCGCGGCCGCCTGGCAGCTGCGGGCGAAGTCGCCGAAGGAGCCCTATCGCACCGCCAGCCTCGAGCGCGGCGCGATCACCCGCTCGGTGTCGGCGTCGGGAACCCTGCAGGCCCTGGTCACGGTCGAGGTGGGCTCGCAGATCTCCGGCCAGATCCGCCAGGTGCTGGTCGACTTCAACGACCAGGTGAAGAAGGGCCAGGTGCTGGCGGTCCTGGACCCGCAGACCTATGAGAGCCGCGTCGCCCAGGGCCAGGCCGACATCGCCGCCGGCGCGGCCGCCCTGCGCCAGGCCGAGGCCCAGGCCGCCCAGGCCAGGGCCGACTACGATCGCAAGAAGACCCTGGTGGCCCAGGGGATCTATTCCCCCTCGGTGCTCGACCTCGCCCAGGCCGCCTACCTGAACACCGCCGCCGGCGTGGAGGCCCAGCGCGCCCGCGTCGGCCAGAGCCAGGCGGCGCTGCGCAGCACCCGTGTCGATCTCTCGCGCACGGTGATCGTCGCGCCGATCGACGGGGTGGTGGTGGACCGGCAGATCGAGCCCGGCCAGACGGTGGCGGCCAGCCTGCAGGCGCCGGTGCTGTTCCGCATCGCCCAGGACCTCTCCAAGGTCGAAGTGAAGATCTCCATCGACGAGGCCGACATCGGCCAGGTGCAGGAGGGCCAGCGCGTGCGCTTCACCGTCGACGCCTTCCCGGACGACAACTTCGAGGGGATCGTCACCCAGGTGCGCAAGCAGCCAGTGACCGAGCAGAACGTGGTCGCCTATGTGGTGATGGCCGAGGCGGACAATCCCAGCGGCCGGCTGCTGCCCGGCATGACCGCCAACGCCGACATCATCCTGGAGACCCGGCCGAACGTGCTGAAGGCCCCGGTGTCGGCCCTGCGCTGGACCCCCGCGGGCGCCGCGCAGCAGCCCGGACGCCCGGGCTTCGGCGGGCCGCCCGGCATGGGCGGCGGGCCGGTGATGGTGGGACCGGGCGGGCCGGGCGGGCGCGGCCCGGGTGGCGGCGGCCAGGGCGGCGGGCGCGGCATGATGGCCCAGCTGGGCAAGCAGCTCGGCCTCGACGCCGGCCAGCAGAAGGCGTGGGAGGCGATCCAGGCCGAGATGCGCCCGCAGGTGATGGCGGCCTTCTCCGCCGCCGGCGGCGACCGCAAGGCCGCCCGCGAGGCGGTGCGCAAGATCAACGATGCGGCCTTCAAGAAGCTGGAAGGGGTGCTGAAGCCCGAGCAGAAGACCAAGCTCGCGGCCCTGCGGGCCGCCTTCGCCGAGGGCCGCGGCCGGCGCGGCGGGGCGGCCGGAGTCCTTTGGGTGCTGCGCGACGGCAAGCCGCAGCCCGTACCGGTGCGCACCGGCGCCACCGACGGCAGCTTCACCGAGATCACCGCCAGCGCCCTGAAACCGGGCGACCAGGTGATCACCGGCGGCGGCCCCAAGCCCAAGGCGCAGCCCCGCAGCCCCTTCGGCGGCCCGACCGGCGGCGATGCGGGCGGCGGCCGGGCCCGTAACCGGACCTAGGCCGGCGGCATGATCGCCTTCAATGACCTCCGCAAGGTCTACGTCATGGGCGAGGAGCACGTGGCGGCGCTGGACGGCGTCAGCCTGGAGATCGCGTCCGGCGAGTACGTGGCCATCGTCGGCCCCTCCGGCTCGGGCAAGTCGTCGCTGATGAACATCCTGGGCGGGCTCGACCGGCCCACCTCGGGGACCTACGCCTTCGCCGGCGAGGACGTGGGATCGTTCGACGACGACCAGCTGGCGGAGTTCCGCCGCCGGCGGATCGGCTTCGTGTTCCAGTCCTTCCAGCTGCTGCCCCGGCTGACCGCGCTGCAGAACGTGGAGCTGCCGATGATCTATGCCGGCGTCGCGCCGGCCGAGCGGCGCGACCGGGCGCGCGCCATGCTGCACCGCGTGGGCCTGGGCTCGCGCATGGGCCACAAGCCCACCCAGCTCTCCGGCGGCCAGCAGCAGCGAGTGGCCATCGCCCGGGCCCTGGCCAATGCGCCGGACCTCCTGCTCGCCGACGAGCCCACCGGGGCCCTGGACACCCAGACCGGCCAGGAGGTGTTGGCCCTGTTCCGCGAGCTCAACGCCGAGGGCCTGACGCTGGTGGTCGTCACTCATGACCCCGAGGTGGCCGGCGAGGCGCGGCGGCAGGTGGCGTTCCGGGACGGCCATATCATCCACGACGAGCGGAGGACTGCGCCATGAGGCCGATCGAGCTCGTCCGGTTCGCCGCCGGCGCCATCGTCGCCCACCCGATGCGCAGCGTGCTCACCTCGCTGGGCGTGGTGATCGGCGTGGCGGCGGTGGTGATGATGACCTCCATCGGCCTGGGCGCGCAGCAGCGGGTGACCTCAGCCATCGCCAGCCTGGGGTCGAACCTGGTCATCGTGCAGCCGTCGGCCGCGCGGCTGGGCGGCGGCGGCGGGTTCCTGAGCCAGGGGGCCGGCAGCGGCATCTCCCTGCGCGACGGCGATGTGGACGCGATCCGCCGGCAGGTGGAGGGCGTCGTCGCCGTCGCCCCCATCGTGCGCAGCCAGGCGCAGGTGGTCGCCGAGGGCGCCAACTGGAGCACCCGGGTCGAGGGCGTCACCCCCGACTACATGATCGCCCGGGACCTCGCCCTGGCGTCGGGCCGCGTGTTCGATGAGCGCGAGGCCCGCCAGGGCCGCAAGGTGGCGATCATCGGCCAGACCGTGGCCACCAACCTGTTCGGCACGGGCGACCCGGTGGGTCAGCGGATCCGCGTGCGCACCGTGCCGTTCGAGGTGATCGGCGTCCTGCAGTCCAAGGGCCAGTCCAGCTTCGGCCAGGACCAGGACGACGTGATCATGGCGCCCCTGCAGGCGGTGCGCTCGCGCCTGGTCGGCCGGCGCCTGCGCGGCGACACGGTGATGAACATCTACGTCAAGGCCGAGGACGGCGACATCCTCGACCGGGTGCAGGAGGACGTCACCAATGTCCTGCGCGAACAGCACCGCATCCGCCCGGGAGAGGACGACGATTTCGGCACCCAGAACATGGCCTCGATCCTCCAGGCCTCGCAGGCGGCCGTGGCCACCTTCACCGTCCTGCTGGCGGCCGTCGCAGCGGTGTCGCTGCTGGTGGGCGGCGTCGGCATCATGAACATCATGCTGGTGGCGGTGACCGAGCGCACGCGCGAGATCGGCCTGCGCATGGCCGTCGGCGCCAAGCGCAACGACATCCTGATCCAGTTCGCGCTGGAGGCGGTGGCGCTGTCGCTGGTCGGCGGGCTGATCGGCCTGGCCATCGGCGTCGCAGGCGCGCTCGGCATGGCCAGGCTGGGAGCCTGGCCGGCGGCGATCCCGGCCTGGGCCGGCCCGCTGGCGCTGGGGTTCTCCATCCTGGTGGGTCTGGTGTTCGGCGCCTATCCATCCTGGCGCGCCGCACGCCTCGATCCGATTGAAGCGTTGCGCAGGGAATAACGATTTCGCCTCCAGGGCGTTTTTCGCGCAACCTCTGCTGCACCTTGGGGGTTTGCAGTCAACAGCCGTCGCGCGGTGGTCCGTGTCGCGCTCAAGACCGATTCCCTTCGTTGACCGAACAGGAGCAGCCCATGTCCCTCGAAACCAACGCCAAGCCGCGGGCCCGCCGCGGGTTCGCCGCCATGAACCCCGAACGCCGGCGCGAAATCGCGCGCAAAGGCGGGGCCAGCGTGCCAGGCGAAAAGCGCAGCTTCGCCAAGGACCGCGACCTTGCCGCGGCGGCGGGCCGCAAGGGGGGCGAAGCCTCCCGCGGCGGCGGCCGGGTGCCCGGGAAGACGCTCGAAAGCTAGCCCTTCCCTGCGAAGCCCTTCCCCCCGACGGGGGAAGGGCTGGGATGAGATTGGCGCAACGATCACGCATCGACCGGGTCGGCGCCGGCTCCGGACGCCCTTCGGCCTTGGGCTCACCCCCTCACCCACCTCTCCTCCATCGATGGGGAGAGGCTTTTGATTCCGCGGGCTTCAGGCGTCCAGCAGCACGACGGCGAAGGCCGGATCGGGATTTTCCCACACCCGCTCGACGCGCCAGCCAGCCGCCTGCGCTAGCTCGGAAAATCCGGGGACGGTGAACTTGTACGAGTTCTCCGTGTGCAGGGTCTCGCCCCGACGGAACGCATACGCCCGTCCCTGCACTGTCACCGTCTGGTCCTCCAGGCTCTCCAGGTGCATCTCGATGCGGCTGGCCTCGGCGTTCCACCGCGCCCGGTGGGCGAACCGCGCCAGGTCGAAGTCGCCGCCGAGTTCGCGGTTGATGCGGGCGAGCAGGTTCAGGTTGAAGGCGGCCGTGACGCCTTGCGCGTCATCGTAGGCGGCGACCAGCACGGTGGGATCCTTCGCCAGGTCGATCCCCACCAGGAAGCGCGCGCCCTCGCCCAGCAGGCTGCGCGCGCGTTGCAGGAACGCCTGCGCCTCGGCGGGCGTGAAGTTGCCGATCGTCGAGCCGGGGAAGAAGCCGATGCGCGGCCGGCCCAGGGTCTCCGCCGGCAGGGCGAGCGCGGTGGTGAAATCTTCCGCCTGCGGGGCCACCGTCAGGCCCGGATAGTCCCGGCGGATCGCCGCGGCGGCGGCGTCGAGCGCCTCCGGGCTGATGTCGATCGGGGCGTAGACGGTGATCTGAGGCGCGGCGTCGAGGACCAGGCGGGTCTTGACGCTGGCGCCGCTGCCGAATTCCACCAGCGCGCCTCCGGGCGGGATCGCCGCGGAGATCTCGCCGGCGACCCGGCCCAGCAGGGCGATCTCTGTGCGGGTCGGATAGTACTCCGGCAGCTCCGTGATCGCTTCGAACAGGCGCGAGCCCTCGCCGTCGTAGAAATACTTGGGCGGGATCTGCTTCTGCGGCTGCGAGAGGCCGGCGTGGACGTCGGCGGCGAAATCGTCGTCCGGGGCTGCAGCCTCCGGCGCCGCATCCCAGGCCAGGCGCACGCCTGAGAACATCCACCGCTGGTGCGGCGCGAAGAAGTTGCGGTAGGTGGCCCGCGCGTGTCCCGACGGCGTGACGCAGGCGCCGCCGCGCAGGACGAACTGGCCGGCCATGAACTTGCCGTTGTACTCGCCCACCGCGCCGCCGGCGGCGTGGAAGCCGGGATAGGGCGAATAGGCGCTGCGGGTCCATTCCCACACGTCGCCGAACATCTGCCGAAGCCCGCCGCCCTCGGGCGCTGGGGCGGGCTCCAGCCGGGCGCGGTCGAGGAAATTGCCGGTCACGGGAAGGCCGCGGGCCGCATGCTCCCATTCCGCCTCGGTGGGCAGGCGCGCGCCGGCCCAGGCGGCGTAGGCCTCCGCCTCGTAGAAGCTGACGTGGACGACGGGAGCGTGCGGGTCCACCGGGCGGCGGCCGGTCAGCGTCATGGTCCGCCAGACGCCGTCTTCCAGCCCCCAGTAGAGCGGCGCGCGCCAGCCTTCCGCCTGGACGGCCTCCCAGCCGGCGGACAGCCAGAACTCCGGCCGCTCGTAGCCGCCGGCCGCCATGAACTGCAGCCACTCGCCATTCGTCACCAGGCGGTCGGCCAGGCGATAGGGCGCGAGCCAGACCTTGTGGCGCGGGCTTTCGTTGTCGAAGGCGAAGCCGCCGCCGGCGTGGCCGATTTCCGCCAGGCCGCCGTGGAACGCCGCCTGGGCCGCCGGCCCCGGGTCGGCGAGCGGCGACAGCGGCCGGGGCGGGGCGTAGGCGGGCGACAGCGGGGACTGGGCGAACAGGTGCAGGATGTCCATCAGGATCAGCTCCTGGTGCTGCTCCTCGTGCGCCAGGCCGAGTTCCAGAAGGTCCGCGTGCTCCCCTGCCCCCTCCGCCAGCAGGCGCGCCATCGCCGCGTCCACGTGGCCTCGGTAGGCCAGCACGTCGTCCAGCGACGGACGGGTGATCAGGCCCCGCTGGGGCCGGGGCTGCCGCGGCCCCACCGCCTCGTAGTAGGAGTTGAACAGATAGCCGAACCGCGGGTCGAAGGGCTTGTAGTCCGCCAGGCCCGGGATCAGCAGGAAGGTCTCGAAGAACCAGGTGGTGTGCGCCAGGTGCCACTTGGTGGGACTGGCGTCCGGCATGGACTGGGCGAGCTGGTCCTCGGGCGTCAGCGGCCGCGTCAGCGTCACGGTGGCGCGCCGTACCGCCAGGTACCGCTCCAGGGGCCGGGCGGTCGTCCCGAGCTTTTCGGTCGACCGGCCGGCTGCGTTTGCGGCAAGCGCCATCGCGTGCTCCCTTGCGACCACCTTCAGCGAGAGGACGCCCGCCGACAAGCGCCAACGCCGCCAGGGGCGCGGCGTTCCAGAACGTGGGTCTTTTGCCGGCGGTTGCAAGCCGGAACGGATGCATCGGGGGAGACGTTCCCCAACCGCCGACATGCCGGGAAACCTCCCCGGCGCCGACAGAAACGAGGGCGGATGTCGACCGCGACAAGCTGGCGTGACGAGGTGGTGGGCCTGATCCCCACGCTCCGCGCGTTCGCCTGGTCGCTGAGCCACAACGGCGCCGACGCCGACGACCTGGTGCAGGAAACCCTGATCAAGGCCTGGTCCAACCGCGAGCGCTTCACGCCGGGCACCAACATGCGCGCCTGGCTGTTCACGATCCTGCGCAACACCTACTACACCAACCTGCTGCGCCGGCGGCGCGAGGTGCGCGATGAGACCGGCGAATACGCCTCGATGCTGAAGTGCGCGCCCACCCAGGACCTCAGCATCGCCCTGCAGTCGCTGCAGGCGGCGCTGGCGCAGCTTCCCGACGAGCATCGTGAAGCCCTGATCCTCGTAGGCGCGGCGGGCCTCAGCTACGAGGAAGCGGCCGAGGTCTGCGGCTGCGCGATCGGCACCATCAAGAGCCGCGTCAACCGCGCCCGCGCGAAACTTCTGAAGCTGCTCGACGCAGGCGACATGGGCGACGTGTTCACCCTTGAGCCGCTCAGCGCGGCCACTGTCCGCTGATCAGGACCTGCGGCTCTTCACGCGTCGCGGCGCGGGCTCGGGCTCGTCGAGCTGGTCGATCACCGACAGCAGGCGGCCCGGGATCGGCTGGGCGCAGAAGTCGGCGAACATCTCGCGAAGCCGCGCATCGATCTGGTCGCGACCCGCACGCTCGAGCAATGTCCGCGCCATATTCGCGCTCCAAGCGAAATCCTGGAGCCTGAATACACCCGCAAGCGGCGCCGGCAACGCGACAGGACCGCGCAGCCCGGGCCGATTCCGGCCCTCAGTCCGCGAACTTCGGCCGGCGCTTCTCGATCAGGGCGTTGACGCCTTCGACGTGATCCTCGGTCAGGTGGGCGATCGCCTGGGCGGCGGCGCTCAGCTCCATCAGGGTGTCGTAGCTCGCGCTCTGGCCGTTCTTCAGCAGCGCCTTGGCGATCCGCAGGGCGTGCGACGGCTGCTCGGCGATGCGGTTCGCCAGCTTCATCGCCTCGTCCAGCAGCTCGGCCTTCGGGACCACCTTGGAGACCAGGCCCCACGCCGCGGCGGTCTGGGCGTCGATGACGTCCCCGGTGAACAAGAGCTCGGCCGCCCGGCTCATGCCGATGGTCTTGGGCAGCAGCCACGCCCCGCCGTCGCCGGGGATCAGGCCCAGCTTCAGGAAGGTCACGCCGAACTTGGCGTCGTCGGCGGCGATGCGGATGTCGGTCATGCAAGCCACGTCGCAGCCCAGGCCGATCGCCGGGCCGTTGACGGCGGCGATGGAGGGGACCTCCAGATTGTAGATCGCGCGCACGATGCGATGGATGCCGCGCCGGTAGTGCTCGCGCAGCTCGACGCCGGTGCCGCCGAAGGCGCCGCTCCTGGCCTGCATGGCCTTGACGTTGCCGCCGGCGGAGAAGGCCCGGCCCGCGCCGGTCAGCACCACGCAGCGCACCCGGTCGTCCTCGTTCACCTTGGCGCACACCGCGGCCACCGCATCGCCGTCGCCCAGTTCGCCCAGGGCGTTCATGGCCTCCGGGCGGTTGAGGGTGAGCAGGGCGACCTTGCCCCGCAGCTCGTACTCGAGGAGAGCCATCTGCGCGTTTCCGTGACGGTGGGTTTTATCGGGCTGCTATAGCCCGTACGGCCGCGCTGGCAAACCGGGCCGCGGTCAGGCGGCGTCCAGCACCCGGCGGACCTTGGCGGCGAGGTCGTCGAAGGTGAAGGGCTTGCTGATCAGCTGCACGCCCGGGTCCAGCTCGCCGTCGCGGACGATGGCGTCGCGGGTGTAGCCGGTGGTGAACAGCAGTTTCAGGTCGGGGCGCCGGCGCAGGGCCTCGTCGGCGAGCTGGCGGCCGTTCATGTCGCCGGGCAGCACCACGTCGGTGAACAGCAGGCTCACCTCCGGCCTGGCCTCCAGCAGACGCAGGGCCTCGTCGCCGTCGGCGGCGGCGAAGACCCGGTAGCCCAGCTCGCCGAGGATGGCGCTCGAATGGGCCCGCAGGTCGTCGTGGTCCTCCACCACCAGGATCGCCTCGTCGCCGGTGATCCGCTCCAGCTTGGGCGAGGCGCGCGCGTCGGCGGCCGGCTCGGCGGCGTCGATCAGCGCCGGCAGGTAGATGTTGACCGTCGCGCCGCATCCCGGCGCGCTGTCGATGTGGATGTAGCCGCCCGACTGGCGCACGAAGCCATAGACTTGGCTGAGGCCCAGTCCCGTCCCCTTGCCCACCTCCTTGGTGGTGAAGAACGGTTCGAACACCTTGTCCAGCGTCGCCGTGTCCATCCCGACGCCGGTGTCCGCGACCGAAATCAGCACATAGGGCCCGGCCCCCACCGCTTCGGGCGACGCCGAGGCCTCGGCGGCGCTGAGCCGGCTGTTGGTCGCCCGCACGGTCAGCACGCCGCCGCCGGGCATGGCGTCGCGGGCGTTGACCGCCAGGTCCAGGATCGCGTTCTCCAGCTGGTTGGGGTCGGCCTGGACCGGCCACACGCCATCGTCCAGGTCGGTCTCGATCCGCACCGTCTCCCCCAGGGTGCTGCGCAGCAGGTCCAGCAGCCCGCCGATCATCCGGTGCAGGTCGATGCGCGCGGGCGCCAGCGGCTGGCGGCGGGCGAAGGCCAGCAGCCGCCCCGTCAGGATGGCCGCGCGCTCGGCCCCTTGGACAGCCATCTCACGAGCCCGGCGGAGGCGCGCGGCGCGCGCCTCGTCCAGCCCCTCGGGGAGGTGCCGGCCAATGGTCTCCAGCCCGCCCAGGATCACCGTCAGGAGATTGTTGAAGTCGTGCGCCACGCCGCCGGTGAGCTGGCCCAGGGACTCCATCTTCTGGCTCTGGCGCAGGGCGACCTCGGCCCGCTCGCGCTCGATCATCTCCCGGCGCAGGCTCTCGTTGGCGGCGGCCAGCGCGGCGGCCCGGCGCTGCAGTTCGCCCCCGGCGCGGGCCAGGGCCGCCAGCATCAGCGCGGCCATCACCACCATCAGGCTGACGGCGCCGTGGCGCCGGAACGTCCGGGCCACCGGCTCCTGGCGGTTGCGCAGATAGACCGCGCCCAGGCGCGCGCCTCGCTCCACCACGGGCGCGGCCACCACCGCGGCCCCGCCCTGCCGCAGGGCGAAGGGCGTCGGATCCAGGCGGCGCGGCGGCGGGGTCTCGCCCGGACGGACGAAACTCACCGACAGCTGGCCCTTCACGTCATAGACCCCCGCGGCCGACAGCTCGCGATTGGCGCTGAAGGCCCTCAGGTACTCCCGCATGGCGGCTTCGTCGTCGAAGGCCAGGGGCGCGCTGACGCTGGCGGCTAGGATATCGGCCTGGACCTGCAGGTTGCGCAGGATGAGCCGGCGCGTGACCGCCTCATTGTAGGCGGTCAGGACCACCCCCGCGATCAGGATCACGATCACGCCGGCCCAGGCCATGCCCATGAGCCGGCGGTCCGATCGGTTATCGAGGCCGTCGGCCATCACGATCCCACTGTGAACGACAGGCTGGCGGGCCCGCGCTGATCGGCAGGCCATCGTAGGCGTCGATCAGGAAGCGCACCCGACGGTCGCAGGTCGCCAAATGAACCATGCCGCGCGCGTCGTCGCCATTGGCTTGATCCGTCGTCCTCCGCGCCTGCGCGTCCACCAGCGCCTCCGCCTCCCATCCTGGGCTGCCCTGCGAAACTTGAGAATCCACAAAATGTCAGCGACTTGCCCGTCTCAGGCCCTCCTCCGAGCAGGAAGTTCGTCGATGCGGTGGAGCTCAAAGCTGCGCCGCGCGTTTCAGTTCCGGCGGCGGACTTCGCCGTGCGAGCCGGAGATCGGACGATGACGATGGACTTGGCGCATGACGAGGTTTTCAAAGCCGAGCTGGTTCAGCTCATTCCCCATATGCGCGCCTTCGCCCGTTCGCTGTGCTCCAACCCCACGGAAGCCGAGGACCTGGCGCAGGACGCCCTGCTGAAGGCGTGGAACGGCCGCGCCGGCTACACGGCCGGCACCAACCTGAAGGCCTGGACCTTCATGATCCTGCGCAACCAGTTCTATTCCGACAAGCGCCGCTCCTGGCGCTCGACGCCGCTCGACCCCGAGACCGCTGAGCGCACCCTGGTGGCGACGTCCGACCCGAACGCCGGCCTGCAGCTCGATGAGGTGCGGCGCGCCATGGCTATGCTGCCGCACGATCAGCGCGAGGCGCTGATCCTGATCGGCGCCGGCGGCTTTTCCTACGAGGAAGTGGCCGAGATCTGCAATTGCGCGGTCGGCACGGTGAAGAGCCGCGTGAGCCGCGCCCGCGACCGCCTGGCGCTGATCCTGGCGGAGGGCTCGCAGGCCATGGACGACATGCCGCCCGGCGCGGCGATGTCCTCGATCCTGTCGCAACTCGACGCCCTGAGCGCGCTGCGCCGCGCCGCCTAGAGCAGGTCGGTTCAGCTGACCCAATTCCCGCTCTCCCAACGGAGGCCGGGATCCAGATTCAGCCGGGGCGCCTGTGGGATTCGCCTGGGTCCCGGCATGTGGCGGCGGAAGGGCTTCCTTTTCCCTTCTCCCGCTAGGCAGGGTGATCGCATATTGGCTTAATCGGAGACGCCGAGTTCTAATTCGGTGACAGTTCACTTTTTTTCGCGGCGGCGAAAGCGCACGCCACATGCCCCTCGGACGCGAAAGAAAGTGAACTGTCACCGAAATAGGCCGCCGCCGCGGCCATATGCGATCACCCTGCCCCGCTAGGGAGAAGGGTCGCGTTCTGCAGCGACTCCGCCCGTGGCCTCGGCTTATTCCCTGTATCGATCGCCCCGGCGCGATCGTGGCGCCCTTGCAATGAGATCCTACGGGAACGACCCGCAGCGCGCGCCTGGGCTCAACCCCGTTCGTTCAGCATGGCGTTGACGGCCGCCTGGGCGGCCTGGCGGTCGGAGTCGGCGCCGCTGGCGACCGTTTCCCCGTCCTCGTCGTAGACCTGCCAAGTCCACCCGGCTTCGGCCTGACTCAGCGAATAGGCCAGCTGCGGCGCGTCCTGCATCCTTAAGCTCCTACGCTACTGCACTGCACCAGAAAACTGATTTCCGGGGCGCGACAACGGAAACTAC
>Ga0268265_10001808_pt1 | contig 17102 bp, 17 predicted proteins | sample KBSSwiS52_FD_190355 | JGI IMG/M metagenome (GOLD analysis project Ga0268265, IMG submission 190355) | Switchgrass rhizosphere microbial communities from Kellogg Biological Station, Michigan, USA - KBS Switchgrass S5-2 (SPAdes) (version 2) | ecosystem: Host-associated > Plants > Roots >... | reverse complement strand
GTCAGCTCGTAGCGCGAGGTGGTCAGGTTGTGGCGCACGAAGTTCGGCCGGCGCGTCGGGGGCGTCGCGCCCTCCCGGCCGCCGCCTGGGCCCAGGCCCGCGATGATCTCCGCCCGGCCGTTCATCCGGCCGGTGGGCGTCTCCAGGATCCCGTCTTCCGTGAACTGGGCGGCCAGCTCTTCCACCTTCAACCGGTCGCCGGCCAGGTTGTAGGCGGCCAGCGTCCGCTGGATGCCGAGGTATTCGGCGGTCTCGTCGCTCATGGCTCTCTCCTCAGGCCGGCCCTGCTCGCGGCGGTTATGGGGCGGTGTGGACGGACCGGTCAACCGCTCCGCGCGAAGCGGATGGTCACCCTCAGGCCTGGGCCGGCGTCGTCCAGACTCAACTGCGCCGAATGCCGCTCCGCCGCCGCAGCCACCAGGCTGAGGCCGAGCCCGAAGCCCTCGGGCTGCGCCGCGCCGCCGACCCGATAGAACCGTTCGAACACACGCTGACGCTCCGCCGCCGGCACGCCCGGCCCGTCATCGGACACCGTCACCTCGACGCCGCCGGCGCCAGTCCGCGCGGTCAGCGCCACCTTGCCGCCGGCCGGCGCGAACTTCACCGCATTGTCCAGCAGGTTGCTGACCATCTGGAAGAGCAGGTCGCGGTCGCCAGGCACGCTCAGCCCGTCCGCGAACTCGGCGGTGATCGTCTGGCCCCTGTCTTCCGCGGCCGGCCGGTGCAGTTCGACCGCGTCCTCCAGCAGGGCGGAGAGGTCCACCGGCGCGGCCTGGCCCGCCGGTCCGCTCTGCAGCCGGGCGATCCGCAGCAGGGCCTCGAACATGGATTGCAGCCGCCCGGCCTCCTCCAGCGCCGCCAGGCCGCGCGCGCCGGTCTCCGCCGGATCGTCCGTCTCAGCCAGTTCTTCGAGTTCCGCCCGCAGGCGGCTGAGCGGCGTGCGCAGCTCATGGGCGATGTTGTCGGACACCCGGCTGATGGAGGCCACCAGCCCCTCGATCCGCTCCAGCATTTCGTTCAGCGTCGCGGCCAGCTGGTCGAAGTCGTCGCCGCTGCCGCGCAGGGCCACCCGGCCGGAGAGGTCGCCGGCGATCACCGCCCGCGCCGCCCGGTTGATCGCCTCCAGCCTCTGCGAGACCGCGAAGGTCATGACCAGCCCGCCCATCAGGCCGAACAGCAGGCTCATCCCTGCGCCCCAGGACAGCGCCTCGAAGATCAGATCCTCGCGCTCATCCAGGTCCTCGGTGTCCAGCCCGACGATCAGCCGGTAGCCGCCGGGCAGGGCGAGGTCGCGGACCACGGCCTCGTGCTCCTCCTCCGCGCCGGTCGCATAGGTGCCGAACTCGTAGCGTCGCCACTCGGGGCCCTTCACCACGGGCCAGTCGGTGAGGTTCGCCGCCACCACCGCCCCGCCGGGCGCCACCAGCACGTGGTAGGGCAGGCGGCCCTTCGGCGCCGCGGCGCGCCGCGCCAGCGCCCGGATCAGGCCGTCGCGCCCGTCGGTCCGGTAGGTCTGGACGAGCCGGTCGCTCTGGCTGCGGATCTCGGACTCCACGATCTGCAGCGGCCGCCAGACGCCGGCGACGTAGCTCACGCCCAGCATCACGCCCACGGACCCGCAGAACAGCGCCATGTAGATCAGCGTCAGCCGGACGGTCAGGCTCTGGAGAGGCCGTCGCCAGATCATGTTCGCAAGGCGTAGCCCATCCCGCGTACGGTCTGCACCAAGGGCGGGCTGAAGTCCTTGTCGATCTTCTGCCGCAGCCGGCTCACGTGCTGGTCGATGATGTTGGTCTGCGGGTCGAAATTATAGTCCCAGACCGCCTCCAGCAGCATGCTGCGGCTGACCACCCGGCCGGCGTTGCGCAACAGGTGTTCGAGCAGCAGGAACTCGCGCGCCGTCAGGTCGATGGGCCTGCCCTGGCGCGTCACCTCGCGCGTCAGGAGGTTCATTACAAGGTCGGCGTAGGAGAGCTCCGAGGTCTCCTGCACGATCGCCTTGCGCCGTCCCAGCGCCTCCACTCGCGCCAGCAGTTCGGAGAGGGCGAAGGGCTTGCCCAGGTAGTCGTCGCCGCCCGCGCGCAGGCCCTTCACTTTGTTATCCACGTCGCCCAGCGCGCTCAGCAGCAGGACGGGCGTGTCGTCGCCGGTGGCCCGCATGGTCTGCAGGATCTTCAGGCCGTCCACCTGCGGCAGCATGCGGTCGAGGACGACGACGTCGTAGGTTTCCGACGCGACGCGAAACAGCGCCTCGCGCCCGTCGGCCACGTGGTCCACCAGCCAGCCGGCCCCTTTCAAGCCCTTGACCACGTGGTCCGCGACCCGCTTGTCGTCCTCCACGACCAGAACATGCATGGGCGTCTCCGAGGCCTCAGTCGTCGATCATCGGGGTGATCGCGCCGGTCACAACGTCGACCCGCACGTCACGATCCTGCGCGCCGGCGAGCTCCATCTCGTAGTAGTGCCGTCCGCGGCTCTGCTCCAGGTCGACGCCAGTGACCCGGCCCTTGGTGGCGCCTTCCACCATGGCGATGGTCTGGGCCAGGGTGTGCGGCGCGGTCTGGGCGGCGCGCAGCTCGCCGTCGCCGAAGGGCAGGCGAAGCATGGGCGCGGTGCTCTGGCGGACCAGCCGGCCGGTGGCGGCGTCGATGTCGGCCGACAGGGCGCGGCCGTCCTTCACCAGGTTCACCTCATAGACCAGCGCGCCATGCTCGTGGTCGAGTTCGGCCTCGAAGGCCCTAGCGCCCAGGGCGGCCTCGGCGGCGGCGACCGCCTTGGCGACCCCTACGAGTTGCGGCGCCGGGGCCGGCGAGGGCGCGGCGGCCTGGGCCGCGGCCTGGAAGGCGAGGCCGGCGGCGACGGCGGCGGTCGCGGTGAGAAGGGTGCGGTTCATGTCAGGTCTCCTCGGTTTGGCCCCCCGGGATTGCGACATCAGACGCCCTTCGGATGTCGCAGGCCTGCGGCGCACATTTGATTTCCGTCATGTGCGCGCCGCGTCCGGCAGGGACCCGGGCGCGGGCGCCGCATCGGCGCTCCGGCGGCGCGTGGCCAGGACGATCCCGGCCAGCCGGTCGACCGCCGCCTCCAGGCCGAAGGCCTCGGCGCGGGCGCCAGGCATGATCCGCGAAGGGCCGGGCGCGGACTGTTCGACCAGGGCCCGCGCCAGTCCGCGGACGTCGCCAGGATCGACGAGCCGGCCGTAGCGTCCGCCGTCCAGCACCTGCGCCGCGTCCCCCGCGGTGCGGGACGCCACCACCGGCGTGCCGCAGGTCATCGCCTCCAGCAGGCTGTTCGAGGCCCCCTCCCACCGCGAGGGCAGGGCGAAGGCAGAGGCGGCGGCCAGCAGGGGAAAGGGATTGGCGACCTCGCCCTCGAGCCGCAGGGCTTCCTGCAGGCCCAGCGCATCGGCCCTGGCCCGCAGCGCCGCCATGCGCGCCGCCGCACCCCCGCCCAGGACAACCAGCCGCAGGTCCGCGCCCGCCGAACGCGCCGTCGCCAGCGCCTCGATCAGCATGTCGTAGTTCTTCTGGGGATGCACCCGCCCGACCGAAACCAGAAACGGTCGCCCGTCGGCGATCCATGGATGCGGCGACGGTTCCGTCGCCCGCCGACGGACGGCCGTCAGGTCGACGCCGTTCGGGGTGGTCTCCACTCGGCCCGCCCGTCGCGCGTCCGCCAGCTCGGGCAGGGCGGCGAGCCGGCCCGACACGCAGGCGATGCGGTCGGCGTCCGCCGCGATCAGGCGCAGGCCGGCGCCGCGCAGGATCCGCGAGATCGCCCGCTCGCCCGGATGGGCTACCTCGTTGCTGACCCGATAGACTCGCGCCGGTCCGGTCAGCCCGCGCATCGCCGCCCACACGGCCAGGTGTGCGTGATTGCCCATCGAGACCACCGTCGACGGGCGCAGCGCCGCGATCCGCCGCCGCAAGGCTGGTGTTCCCGCCGCCAACGCCAGCGCCCGCGGGACCCGCGGCCGGCCCATCAGCGTCAGCCGCACGCCCTGCAGGTCTCCGGCCAGCGCGCCGCCGGTCAGCGCCACCACTTCGGTCTCCACCCGCCGCCGCGCCAGGGCGTTGGCCAGGTTGACGGTGTTGCGCGCGACGCCCGTTCCGGCGAGGTCGGCGCTGAAGAGGACGACGGGGCCTGGGGCCGGCATGGTCGGTCGCGCGCTCCGGATGCATCTGGACGCGCGAAGCCTCGGCTGCGAACCTGACGGCCGCCTGCGCCGTACATTTGCTTTTCGTCATCTGGCGGGCGCGGAAGGGGAGGCGCGTATGCAGCTGGCCACCGAGATCTCCCAGCTCCAGCACCGGTTCGAGATCCCGGTCGAGAAGCTGAAGCTGGTGGACCGGCTGGGCTACGACCTGGTCTTCACCTCCGAGAACACCGGCTCCGACATCTTCACGCCGCTGGGCTATGTGCTGGCCTGCACCGAGCGCATCGGGGTGGGCGCCTCGCTGGCCGTCACCGCCGCGCGCTCGCCCGCCTGCACGGCCTCGTCCTTCCTGACGCTGTCGCACATGGGCCGCGGCCGGACCGTGCTGGCCGGGATCGGCAATTCCAGCCCGACCCGTTCCGAGGGCTGGCATGGCCGCGCCTGGGGTCGGCCGCAGGCGCGGCTTCGGGACTATGTGGCCATCATGCGCAAGGTGTTCGCCGGCGACTTCCCGCTGCGCCACGAGGGCGCGGCGCTCTCCCAGCCCTACGCGGGCGCCGACGCCCTGGACTGCGCGCCGATGTCCGGCCTGCTGGAGCCCCGGCCCCACATCCCGATCCTGCTGGGCACCGGCTCGCCCGCCATGGTGCGCATGACCGCCGAGATCGCCGACGGCTGGCTGTCGCTCGGCTTCGCGCCCGGCATGATGGAGATCTACCGGCCGATGCTGGAGGAGGGCTTCGCCCGCGCCGCCAGGCCCAAGACCCTGGCCGACTTCCAGATCTGGTCACACGTGGACGTGCGCGTCAGCGACGACGTGAAGGCCGCGTTCCAGCCGTTCAAGGCCTTCACCGCCCAGATGGTCGGCGGCTTCAAGCAGCTCGGCAAGGACGTCTACAAGGACCAGATGGTCTGGCGAGGCTATCCGGAAGCCGCCGAGCGGGTGCAGGAACTTTTCCTCGCCGGCCGGCTGGACGAAGCCGCCGCCGCGGTCCCCGACGACTACATCGACGACGGCTGGCTGGTGGGCCCGATCCCGCGCATCGCCGAGCGCGCCCGGCGCTGGCGCGACGCCGGCCCCACCGGCCTGGTCATCCGTTGCGACGACCTGGACGTCTTCGCCCCGATCAAGCGGGCGCTGGACGGCTGAGAGAGGGAGATCTGCTCACAATGCCCAAGCCATTCCGCGTCGGCGTGTCCTTTCCGACCAGCGAGATCGGGACCGACGCCGACGTGATCCGCGACTTCGTGCAGGCGGTGGAGGCGATGGGCTACCACCAGCTCGCCGCCTACGACCATGTGGTCGGCGCCAACACCGCCAGCCGGCCCGGCTGGACCGGCCCCTACAACCACGAAACCCCGTTCCACGAGCCGCTGGTGCTGTTCAGCTACCTGGCCGGCCTGACGACACGGATCGAGTTCGTCACCGCCGTCATCATCATGCCCCAGCGCCAGACGGTGCTGTTCGCCAAACAGGCCGCCAACCTCGACCTCTACTGCCGCGGCAGGCTGCGGGTGGGCCTGGGCCTGGGCTGGAATCAGGTGGAGTACGAGGCGCTGGACGCGCCGTTCGCCGAGCGGGGGGCGCGGCTCGACGACCAGATCCGCGTGCTGCGCCGCCTCTGGACGGAGCCGACCCTCACCGAGGCGGGGCGCTTCCACCGCATCACCGACGCCGGGATCAATCCGCTGCCGTTGCAGCGGCCCATCCCGGTCTGGATCGGCGGCTGGTCGCACGCCGCCATGATGCGCGCCGTGCGCCTGGGCGACGGCTGGATGCCGTCGCTGCCGGCCGAAAAGGCCGAGGAGACTGTCGCCGCCTTCCACGCCGCCTTGCGTGTCGCCGGCCGCGATCCCGCCACGGTCGGCCTCGACAACATGGTGCTGCTCGGCGCCACCGTCGGCGGCCCGGTCCGCACGGCGGAGGACGCCGTCGCCGACGCCGACCTCTGGCGCAGGGCCGGCGCCACCGGCGTCAACATCCACACCATGGCCATGGGCCTGGCCGATCCGGACGCGCACCTGGCGATCTACGCGCGCATCGCGCAGATGCTGGGGCTGAAAGGCGGCGGAGCGGCGCCCTAAGCCGCGACCGGGACCTTCGGCCCGAGGTCGCGGGTCTTGTCGATCACCTCGTCGCCGAAGCGCATCAGCTCTTCGCGGAGCGCGGGGATGGTCTTGGCGTGGGGGGCGATGGTCAGGCGATGGACGCCCTGGTCCGCGAACCACTTGGCCTTCTCCGCCGAACGCGTGCCGCCGGAGGTGATCTCGATGGCGTCGTAGTTGCGCCCGGCCTCCTTCGCCGCCTCGCGCACGCAGGCGAGCAATTTCGGCAGTTCTTCATAGACCTTCTCGGTGGGGAAGATCGCCGGGAAGTAGCCGTGACCGACCCGCCCGGCGCGCCGCGCGGCGGCTTCGGAATTGCCGCCGATGATGATCGGCACTTCGCCGCCCGGAGGTTTCGGATCGGAATAGACCCGGTGGAAGTTGACGAACTCGCCCTGGTAGCTGGCGATCGGCTCGCGCCACAGCTCGCGCATGGCCTCGATGTACTCGTCCAGGCGCTTGCCGCGGTTGGGCCAGGAGATGCCGAGTGCGTCATACTCTTCCTTGCACCAGCCCGAGCCGACGCCCAGCTGCAGGCGGCCCTTGGAAAGCATGTGCAGCGTCGCCGCCTCCTTGGCGGTGTGCAGGGGGCTGCGCTCGGTCAGCAACATCACCCCCGTGCAGAACTTGATCTTCGTCGTGCGCGCCGCGACGAAGGCGAACCAGATCAGGGGGTCTGGAACGCCGGTGCGTTCCAGCTGCTGCATCTTGCCCGTGCTGTCCGCGAAATAGTTCGCCTGGTATTCTACCGGGATGACGATGTGCTCTGGCGCGCAGAGGACCGAGAAGCCCGCTTCCTCGGCGATTTCGCCCAGGGCGGCGGCCTCGTCGGGTCCGGGGAAAATGGTGGAGGAAAATACGGTGCCCCACTGCATGGCGTGACGCTCCTAAACGGGTTGATGAAAAATCCTGCTGCTGGTTCCGCCGCCGTCGCCAGGACGGTGGGGAGGGAAATCCACTTCGGTCCAATCGTTGGGCCGCCGACGCCGATGACGCCCGCCGTTCCGACCGGTCCATGCTACCCACGCCGCGGCGGCGGCGGAAGCCGAGCCTTTCGCATCGAAGCGCGGTGATTCCCCCTCAATCCAGGCGGCCGGGGCGCGCGCCCGGGCTACAGCGCACAGCCCCGCCCTCTGGCGCGGAAGCCCTTGCAGGGTTATGTCAATTCCACACCAAGCCGGGGGTCCGCATATTTCGCGCGCCCGTCATCACCCATTTAGAGAGGCGCCTATGCCCGAAGCCGTTATCGTCAGCGCTGTCCGCACCCCCATCGCCACCGCCCGCAAGGGCGCCCTGGCCGACACCACGGCCGAGGCCATCGCCAAGGCGGTGCTCGAGGCGGCCGTGGCCCGCTCGGGCCTCTCCCCCGAACAGGTGGATGACATCATCTTCGCCGAGTCCCTCTACGGCGGCGGCGTGCTGGCGCGCCACGCTGCGGTGGAGGCCGGCATGAACAGCGTCTCGGGCATGGCGGTGAACCGCCACTGCGCCGGCAGCCTGACCAGCGTCGGCGCCGCGGCGGGCTCGATCCGCGCCGGCATGGACCGCGTCGTCGTGGCCGGCGGCGTGCAGGCCAGCTCGCTCTCCCCGCAGATGCGCCAGCGCATCCCTGGCAGCGACGACTTCGCCGAGAACTGGCGCCCGGGCAGCCACCCGGACCGTCCCGACGCCCCCAACAGCGACATGAGCTGGCTCGTGGGCTGGAACACCGCCAAGGAATGCGGCATCACCCGCGAGGACATGGACGCCTGGGCGCTCCGCTCGCACCAGCGCGCCGTGGCGGCCCAGGACGCCGGGCTGTTCGATGACGAGATCGTGCCGATCCAGGCCCTGCAGCGCGACGGGACCTACAAGACCTTCACCAAGGACGAGCACCCGCGCCGCGACTCCTCCATGGAGCGGCTGGCGAGCCTGAAGGTGATCCACCCGGAGATCGAGGGCTTCAACATCACCGCCGGCAACGCCAGCGGCGTGAACGACGCGGGCGCGGCCCTGATGATCGTCAGCGACGAGTTCGCCAAGGCCAACGGCCTCGAGGTGCTGGGCACGGTGAAGAGCTGGGCCGCCGCCGGCGTCGACCCCTACTTCACGGGCATGGCCCCGATCTCCGTCATCCCCAAAGTGCTGGACCGCGCCGGCCTGCGTAAGGACGACGTGAAGCTATGGGAGATCAACGAGGCCTTCGCCTCGGTGCCGATCGCCGCGGTGCGCAAGCTCGAGCTCGACGAGGACAAGGTCAACGTCTTCGGCTCGGGCTGCAGCCTTGGCCACCCGATCGCGGCCACCGGCGCGCGGATGCTGGCCACCCTCGTGCATGACCTGCGCCGCCGCGGCGGCGGCGTCGGCCTCGCCACCATGTGCGCCGGCGGCGGCATGGCCGGCGCGGTGGTCATCGAGGTCTGATCGACCGGAGCGTGACAGCCGAAAGTGTGTGCGGTTTCGGCGCCCGTCACGCTCCAATTTCAAAACCTATTGAGCATGTTTGGTTCAAGCTGAACCAAACATGCTCGAGCGGCCCCTTCTTCGTCCGCGGGGAGGGGGCTGCCGAATTGCGCCTCAGTGGATGACGTAGCCGCCGTCCACATTGATGCTCTGGCCGGTGATGTAGCTCCCGGCCTCGCTGCAGAGGAAGGCGGTCACCTCGCCGATCTCCTCGGGCGAGCCCACCCGGTTCAGCGGCACATGGGCCGCGATGAAGGCGTCGAACGCCTCGCCCCGGCCCATATCGTCGATCCGGCTGGTGTCCACCACGCCCACGCACAGGGAGTTCACCGTGATCCGGTGCGCCCCCAGCTCCCGCGAGAGGCAGGCCCCCAGCATCTGCAGCCCGGCGTTGGCGACGCTGTAGGCCGCGCCGCGCGCCGAGCCCAGCTTGCCGCCGATGGACGAGATGTTGACGATCCGTCCGCCCTGGCCCTGGGCGATCATCCTCCGGGCCGCCGCGCGGCTGGCGTAGAAGGCCCCGTTCAGCTTCACGTCGAGCACGTTCAGCCACAGCTCGTCGCTCAGGGTCACCACGTCGGTGCGATCGGCCCCGCGAGGGGCGGCGGCGTTGTTCACCAGGATGTCCAGGCGGCCGAAATAGCCGGCCGCCTCGTCCACCATCCGGTCGACCTCCGCCGGGCGGGTGAGGTCGGCGATGACGGGAACGGCGCGCCGGCCCAGGGCGGCGATCTCCTCGGCGACGCTGTCGAGGCCGCGCCAGCCTGCGGCCAGCTCGCTGTCCGGAAAGGTCCCGGGGCTGCTGCCCCGCCCGCCCAGGGCCACGTCGCAGCCGTGGCGGGCGAGGGCCAGCGCGATGGAATGGCCCGTGCCCCGCATGCGACCTGCGCCGGTCACCAGCGCCGTCCTGCCGTCCAGCATGCCCGCCATGGTCAGACCGCCGGATAGAGGGCTGCGGCCAGGGCGCGGATCTCCGCCTGGTCGGCCTTCAGGATGAATCCTGCGGCGATCGCCTTGGCCAGCGCCGCGTCGAACGCGTTCAGGTAGTCGGCCTCGCCGCCGGGATAGAGCCTGGCCAGGGTCGCCGCGGCGAACGGCTCGGTGGTCCCCAGCAGGAAGCCGAACGGTCCGCCGCTGTTGCCCAGCCCCGACAGCTTCGCCGTGGGGACATCGACCCACGGGGTGCGCACTCCGCCCAGGGCGGCGCCATTGGCGTCCAGCGCCAGCGTGGGCGGCGCGCCGGCCGCGCCCGCGCTCGCGTGCAGCGGCTCGGCCCTGGGCGGCGCCTTGCCCGTGCGCACCCAGCTGTCCAACGACGCCAGCGCGGCCATGGCGACATAGTGGTGCTGCGGGCCGGCGTTGATGAACCTGTCCACCGTCAGGCCGGCCACGGTCCTGGTGGGCTTCCAGGCGGCCGCCAGGGCCTCGATCGGGATCTGACCGGAATCGATCGCCCCGCCGCCGAAGACATAGTTGTCGGCGTGGGCAGCCCCCGCGATCTCCCAGACCCGCAGCTTGTCGTTGTCGGGCTGGCGGGCGCCGAAATAGCCGGAGAGCTGGTTCCCCACCAGGTCGGTCTCGGCGATCACCGTCATCACCGGGACGCGCGCGTCCGGGCGGAACCGGACGGACGCCGGCGTCGCCGGGTCGGGCGCGGCGCCGATCAGCCGTGCGCCTTCCACCGATGGCGCCCCGCCGAAGCGGGAGTGGATCAGGAAGCCGTCATAGACCTTGGCCAGCGGGTCGACGGCGTTGACGTAGGTGGTCAGGAACACCGCCGACTGCGACTCTCCCACGGCCAGCACGCGCCTGGGCCTGAGCGGGCCCAGCACCCGCCCGGCGCGGGCCGCCGCGCCGGCCTGGGAGAAGATGTCGAAAGCGAAGGCGTCGCCGGGATGGGCGAGGGGTCCATAGCGCTCAGGATCCGCCTTCTTCAGGAACTCGCCGGCGGTGAGGGCCGGACCGCCCTCGATCCCCACCTTCTGGGCCGACACGCCGATGTAGGCGTAGCCGGCGCGCAGCAGCTCGCGGTGGAGGTAGAGCCAGTCGGGGGCGGCGTCGCGTCCGCCGCTGACGTTCAGCCACTCCACCACCACCGTGCCGTTGAACCTGGCCGGCTCGGGCCGCACCACGACGATACGGGTGACGTAGGGCGCGCTCGGCCCCGCCGCCGCGGCCCAGCGCCCGTCGGCGCCCGTCGGGCCGGCCGTCTTGTAAGACAGGGCCTGGCCGGTGAGGAAGAACTCCTCGACGCCGTAGCCGAGGCTCTTCAGGTCGTAGGCCCCAAGATCGAGCACCGGCTTGCCCGCAACCTCGGTGATCGTGGGCCTGGCCTGCGCCGTCCCAGCGGCCATCGACAGAGCCGCCGCCATGGCGAACCCGGTCAGCGTCAGGCCGGCTCCGGCCTTGATCTTCTTCGACATCCAGGCTCGCCCCTCCCGTGGGCATAGGGCTCAGTATCGTTTGATCCAGCCGCCATCCACCAGCAGCGTCTGGCCGGTGACCCAGCTCGCGTTCTCGCTCACCAGGTAGCGCAACGCGTGCATCAGGTCCGCCGTCGTGCCCAGCCGCGGGATCGCGCTCGCCTTGGCGATGGTGTCCAGCCGCGACTGATCGACCACGCTCAGCAGCGCCTCGGTAGGGATCGGGCCGGGCGCGATGGCGTTCACCGTGACGCCCTTGGGCGCCAGTTCGGCGGACAGTCCCAGCGTCAGCGAGATCAGCGCGCCCTTGGAGACGCCGTAGGGATCGCCGGAATAGGCGTAGGCCGCGGTGGAGGTCTGGTTGACGATGCGGCCCCAGCCGTTCTCCAGCATCAGCGGCGCCAGCGCCTGGGTCATGATCAACGGCCCGTCCAGGTTCACCCGGAACATCCGCCGCCAGTAGTCGATCTCCACCGTCATGCCGGTGGTGGGCTTGTTGCCCATGAACATGGCGGCGTTGTTGACCAGCACGTCGAGCCGAGCGAACCGCTCGCGGATGAAGCCCGCCAGGTCAGCGGCGCTGGCCGGCTCGGTGACGTCCACCGGCGCCGCCTCGGCGGTTCCGCCCGCCTGGCGGATCAGTTCGACGGTCTCCCTCGCCCCGTCCAGGGCGATATCGGCGCAGACGACAGCCATTCCGTCCTCGGCCAGGCCCTTGGCGTAGTCCCGGCCGATGCCCCGACCGGCCCCGGTGACGACGGCCACCCGCTGCGCCATGAGCGCCTCCCTGCAGAATATCTGTCGTTGGCTGTCGGCGATGCGCCGGCAGGATCGTCCTTCGGCCGCAAGCGCAGACCGAGGAGGACATCATGCCGAGGATCACCCCGTTTCTCTGGTTCGACAACCAGGCCGAGGAGGCCGCCAACTTCTATGTCGCGATCTTCCCGAATTCGAAGGTCGGCAAGATCACCCGCTACAGCGAGGGCGCGCCGGCGCCGGCGGGTACGGTCATGACGGTGGAGTTCAGCCTCGACGGCCGGGATTTCATCGGCCTCAACGGCGGGCCGCACTTCCAGTTCACCGAGGCGGTGTCGTTCAGCATCGCCACCAGGGACCAGGCCGAGACGGACCGCTACTGGGACGCGCTGCTGGCGGACGGTGGCAAGCCGTCGCAATGCGGCTGGCTCAAGGACCGCTTCGGCCTCTCCGGGCAGGTGACGCCTGAGCAGCTCCTCCGGCTGACCGCCCTTCCCGATCCCGGCCGCGCCCAGCGGGCGACGCAGGCGATGCTGCAGATGGTCAAGATCGACATCGCCAAGCTGCGTCAGGCCGCGGATGCGGCCTGACGATCTCGTCGGCTACCAGTTGCGGTAGCTGTCGTACCGGGTGTCGTAGCGGGTGTCGTAACGTCCGTAGGAGTCGCCGTAGTAGCGGTTGCCATAGTCCCGGTACTGGGCCTGACGGTACTGACGTGGCGGCTGGTAGCTGTGATAGCGGTTCTTGTTCTTGGCGGTGGCGACGCCCACCAGGGCGCCGGCGGCGGCGCCCATCGCGGTCGCGCCGGTGTCGCCCTTGGAAAGCGCCGCGCCGGTCACGCCGCCGAGGATCGCGCCGATCAGGGCGCGCTCGGTCTTGTCGGCCGCCAGCGCGCCGCTGGCCGGCAGCAGGATCGCGCCGGTGACGGCGGCGGCGACGGCGATCTTGGTCATCTTCCCGTAGGTCTTCATGGGATGGCTCCTCTGCTCACCGCCGAACGACGATGTTGAAGCCCTTATGACTCGCCACGTTTGAACCCCTCCCGGACCGCGCCGTTCAGTTTCCGGTCATCTGCGTCGCCGCGCCGGTTCGGCGCCCACATGGGCGAGGGGCTGCGGAGGCGGGGATGTCCAGCCCGCCGCCGCGCTGGAGACGCGCCGGCCCTTCCGATTTCGAGGTGCGAGGGACCGGGCGACCGCAGAATCGGCCGCCCGGCGCCCGGCGCTATTTCTTGAAGAGCACCTCGCGGGTGGTCAGGTTGCCGCGGTTCGTGCGCATGGATTCGCGCGAAGCGAAGGCCTGGTTGCTCTTCACCACGCTGCCGAATGTCTTGGCGGACGTCGCCTCCACTTCCGCCAGGGGTCGGTCGAAGGCGGCCATGTTCTTGTATTCGATCATCAGGATCACGTCGGCCTCGTGGTCGCGGGGCGAGTCGACCGCGAGGACCTTGTAGTCGAGCACGACGCCCGCCTTCTTGTCGGCCTCGTTCACCTCGCGCCACTTGGTGGACAGGTAAGCCATGTAGTCGTCGAACATGCCCGGCTTGGTTTCGACATAGCTGATGATCCACACCGGACCGTTGTCGTAGACCCGCTCGGCCGTCTGGGCCTGGGCCGCGCCGGCCCCGAGGATGAGCATGGCCGCCAGGGCGGCGGAGCGAACAAAGGACTTCATGCGAGATTCTCCCGTCGAAGTTCGGGCGGCAGCCCCCTTGGACCCGGCCAGAATGGCCGTCCGCCCCGGAGACAGTGAAGTCCGTTATCTCAACCGTGACAAGGAGGCCGACCCCTGCGGATCGGCGCCCCCCGGGTGATCGCGCCTGTACGCCGCCTCAGGCGACCGACGACTGCTGTCCCTGGCCCTGGAAGCTGAGGTCGCAGGCGTCGGCGGATTCGCCCGGGATCCAGGCCTGGCCGTCCCGGGGCTCGAAGCGCAGCAAGGCCGCGGCGTTCTTGTCCCCGAACCAGCGGGCGACCTCCGGGGTCCAGTAGCGGTCGAGGACCGTGCGGTCCGGGTCCGCGGTCAGGCGGCCGCCGACGCAGGCGTACATGTCGTGTCCGCGGGCCACATAGGTGAACATCGCGTCGGCGCCCTTGCGGGCGGAGGCGAGCAGCGGGCTTTCGGCGCGGGCGATGAACCACACCGGGCCGTCCGGCCTGTCGAAGTGTGCGGTCATCGGCTGGGCGTGGGTCTCGCGGTCGGCCAGGCCCAGCATGCCGGTGCGCAGGGATGAAAGCTCGCGCCAAAGGCGGGCGCGCATCGTGTCGGATGGGGACGTCATGGCGTTCTCCTGTTTCGTCGGGCGGCCGGGGCCGCCGGGTCGCAGGAGTACGCCTGGAGGGCGGCGGGCGTTCCTATGCTGGAGCCTGCTCCGCGGCCTTGACCGTCTCGGACGGGGTGGGAACGAGCACCGAGGGCCGCTCGGGCTCGCCGGTGGCCATGGCGATCAGGGCCTGGGTGCGCGCCTCCACCACCGATTCGAGCCGCGCCAGGAACGGCGTGCGCTCGAGGCCGGGGGGAATCGGGTCGAGGAACTCGATCGTCGCCGTCCCCGGCGTCTTCTTGAAGTCCTGCTGGCGCCAGAAGAGGCCGAGGTTGGTCGCCACCGGCACCACGGGCAGACCGAAGTCGCGCTGCATGTAGTAGACGCCGCTGCGATAGCGGAACCGCTCGCCGGGCCTGGCCAGGTGCCCTTCCGGATAGATCAGGATGCGCCGGCCGTCAGCGTGGGCGGCGGCGGCGCTCTCGGACAGGGCCTTGCGCGCCTCGGGTCCGCCGCAGGAGTCCACCACGATGGCGCCCAGCTTGCGCAACAGGCCGCGCAGCAGCGGGATCTTCTCCAGGTGGTCGCCGGTGACGAAGGCGAGGTTGTCGACATTGGCGAACATCACGAAGCCGTCGCCCCAGGAATGGTGCTTGGCGGCGATGATGAAGGCGCCTTGCGGCAGCCGCTCCTGGCCCCTGAGGTCGACCTTGACGCCGGCGACCCAGCGCATCGCCCACAGCATGCGCCGGGTGTAGAGCCGGATCGCCCACGCCATCGGCGCGCGGCCCGGCAGGACGGCGAGGCCGCAGGCGGCCACGGCGTAGAACAGGGAAAGCCACCAGTAGACGACGGCGAAGGCGAGGCTGCGCAAGGCGTGGGCTCCTCAGCGGGCGAACAGCGCCGCCTGGACGGCGGCGGTCATCAGCGCGGCGTGGACGGAGAGCGGCGTGTCGATGCGGCCATAGGCCTTGTTCTGGGCGGTCTGGGCGATGACGCCGATGGCCATGGCGGCCAGCACGCGCGGATCGGCGGGCGGGATCTCGTTGGTGATCATGGCGCGCTTCACCAGGCCCTCCACCACCGAGACCGGGTCGCGGCCGTCCTCCTGGTAGCAGGGCAGGAAGCGGTGGATCGAGAGCAGGTGGAAGGCGAAGCGCGGCCAGTCCTCGTCGGCCACCTGGCAGTAGGCGGCGACGATGGCGGCGGCCTTGCTGCGGATGTCGGGGGCCTGGGCCGCAGCCTCCTCGACCATGCGTGACAGCCGCCGGTGGGTCTCCAGGAAGAGGCTGGCGCCCAGCGCGTCCTTGCTCCGGTAGTGGCGGTAGAGCGCGCCTTCCGAGACCCCGGCGGCCGCGGCGATCTCGCGCGTGGTGGTGGCGTCGACGCCGCGCGCGCCGAACAGGGCGATGGCGGCGTCGTCGATGCGGGCCTTGGCGGACATGGCGCAAGCGGTGTCATACCCGATACAAGGATTCAAGTGAGCGCTCACTCACAACTGGCGGCGCGCGTCGCCGGCGCAGGGATTGAGGCGATGGCTCAGAAGACGTACCCGTTGAGCGCGGGGCGCCTGGCGCCCGGGGGGAAATAGGCGGGGCGCGTGGTTCGCAGATGGCTCAGGAGGCCGATCCCGGCGTCGTGTGCGCACGTCGTGATCCTTGTCCTGGCGTTGATCTACGCCCTGAACGCCTGGACGCCGTCGCATTATCAGCAAGCGGCGGCGATTCTGGGCGTCTCCAACGTGAAGCCGGTCTTCGGCAAGTCCCGCCCGGTGCGGTCCGACGAGTGGAGCGTGGCCACGCCCTACTTCCAGATCGCCGTGGCCAGCGACCTGGGGCCGCGCGACCGCATCTCGCCCTATCGGGAGCCGCTGAAGACCTATTTCGCCCTGCCGTCGCGGGATTGGAGCATGGCGTTCAAGCCCGATCTCTGGGGCTTCCTGGTCCTCGATCCGGCGCATGCCTATTCGCTGCACTTTGCGCTGCTCGCGCTGGCGGGCCTCTACGGCGCGATCCTGCTGCTGCGGCAGTTCGGGTGCGGCGCCGGCGTCGCCCTGGTCGTCTCGGCGATGCTGTTCCTCTCGCAGTTCGTGCAGGTCTGGTGGACCAGCAACGCGCCGGCGCTGGGCCTGAGCCTGTGGCCCGCAGTGGTCTACCTCTGGCCGGCCCGGTGGTGGTGGCGCCTGCCCGCCCTGACCTGCGTCGTCGCCGTGTCGTTGATCGGCCAGCTCTATCCGCCGCTGGTCGTATCGACGGGCCTGGCGTGCGCCTTTGCAGTCGCCGCCTTCCGGCCGGACGCCCTGCGGGCCGGGCGACTCATTCCTGCAGCGGTCGCCGCGGCCGCGGGCGCCGCCATCGCCTGGCTGCATTACGCGGACTTGATTCCGATCCTGTCCGTCACGGTCTATCCGGGCCAGCGCGTCGCCGACGGGGGCGGCGTGGCCCCGCTGCAGCTGGCCGCCCACCTGTTTCCCTCTCTGGTGACGCAGCGATTCGAGCCCATTGCGCTGTGGCCCAGCAACGCCTGCGAAATCGCCGTAGTCGGTTCGTTCCAGCCTCTGGCGATGGCCTGCTTCTGCGACCATCGCGCCATCGCCCGGTGGATGACCGGACGGCGATGGACGGTGGCGGTCTGGTCGGCGGGGCTCCTGGTCATGCTCGCCTGGATGCTGGTCCCTGTTCCGGGGCGGTTCGCTCCGATCCTCAACCTCATGCCGCCCTCGCGAACGCTGTGGGGGTTCGGCCTCCTCCTGACAATCGGGCTGGCGGTCATCGCCGACGGCGTGTCCTGGACGCTCACGCGGGTCCGGGTCGCAGTCTTCGTCTGTGTGGTCGCCGCCGCCTGGGCGGTCTCCAAATTGATCCTGTCGCACGCGCCGCTCGAGCCCGACCGGTTCGATCTGGCGATCATCCCGGTGCTGCTGCTGCTGCTGGCGTTGCGGGGCCTGGCGCCGCAG
>Ga0268265_10001806_pt1 | contig 17132 bp, 16 predicted proteins | sample KBSSwiS52_FD_190355 | JGI IMG/M metagenome (GOLD analysis project Ga0268265, IMG submission 190355) | Switchgrass rhizosphere microbial communities from Kellogg Biological Station, Michigan, USA - KBS Switchgrass S5-2 (SPAdes) (version 2) | ecosystem: Host-associated > Plants > Roots >... | reverse complement strand
CGACGACAGCAACGCGCAGCGCACCGTACGCACGGTGTCCGGATTCGGCTATCGCTGGATCATGGCGACCGAAGAGCTTCGCGAGACTACGAATGAACCAGCACCGTCGGTCGAGCCTGCCGTCGCGGAAACTCGTGATGAAGAGCGCACGGTCACCGCTCGCGAGCCGCTTGCGCGCAATGCCGTGTCGCCGCGCCGAATCGTCGCTGGTTTGTTCGTCGCGGCGCTATGCCTTGCTGCCGCATTCATCTATATCGGTGCGTCGCGCCGGGTGAATGTCACGCCGGCACGCGGTGCCGCGCGAACGACCGTCGTGCTTCCGCTCGACGTGAGCGCAACCGAAGATACGAATGCGGCGTGGATCCGTCTCGGCGCGATGGATCTGATTGCGACGCGGCTTCGCCTGGCCGGTCTTGCGGTTCCGCCGAGCGATAGCGTCGTCGCGGCGCTGCACGCGAGCGCGACACTGCCGCAAGCCGAACGCATCGCCGCGCTGCGCCGCACGCTCGGCGCCGACGTGCTCGTGCAAGGCACGGCCGAGCGCAGCGTCGGCGGTTGGAAGATCGAGCTCACGACGAACGCCGAAGACGGCGGCATGCGCCAGCATGTCGCAGTCGAACGCGCGGAAGTCATCGATACTGCGCGGCAATCCGCCGATCTGTTGCTCGCGGCGCTCGGTCGTCCGACATCGGACGATGGTTCCAATGACGAAGCGCTGAGCGAGCGCGTCCAGCGCGCGCGAGCGGCGATGCTGTCCGGCGAACTCGAGACCGCGCGCTCGATCCTGGCCGGCGCGCCGGCTGCGATGCGCGGCGAGCCGGAATTGCGCTACGAGCTCGCGCGCATCGACTATCACTCCGGCAAGCTCGACGATGCACACGCGACCGTCGAAGCATTGCTGGCCGACCCTGCGCTCGCGAACACGCCGAGCCTCCGATCGCGCACGCTGCGCACGCGCGGCTGGATCGAGCTCGATCGCGGCGCGAACTGGAGCGACGCCGAGCGCGATTTCGATGCCGCGGTCGCGGCCTTGGGCGACAAAGGCACGCCGACCGATCTGGGCAAGGCGCTCGCCGAGCGCGGCGTCGCGCGCGTGATGCTGCACCGCTTCGACGAGGCTGCGCTCGATCTCGGCCGCGCGCGCTCGGAGCTCGAGATCGCCGGCGACCGGCAAGGCCTCGGCGAGATGAACAATTACCTCGGCCAGCTCGAGTTCGTGCGCCAGCGCGTGGCCGAGGCGCTGCGCTATTTCAACGCGGCCGCAGAGATCAGCGAATCGTTCGGTACGGTCAACTCGCTGCGCTACAACCTCTCGGCCGTCCTGCACGCGCAGATGCGGCTCTTGCGCTGGTCCGACGCGCTCGCCACGAGCGAGCGCCTGCACGCACTGTACGATCGCATCGGCAATCCCGGTATGCGGATCGCGACCGAAGGCTATCGCGCGATCGTGCTCGTTGCGCTCGGCCGCCACGCGGACGCGCAAGCGGCGCTGGCACTCGCGGAACACGACGATGCCGACGTGCCCGCCGACATGACGCGATTTCGCGAGCAGGCACGCGCCGAGCTCGCGTGGCAGCAGGGACGCGTCGGCGACACGCTGACCGCGACCGCGAGCGCGCTCGCCGCATGGCCGCGCGAAAGCAACACCGATGCCGATCAACTCGCGCGCGTCGCGCTCTTGCGCCAGCGCGCATCGATCGCCGCGGGGCAGCCGCAGGCGGCGGATATCGCGGCGATCGAGCCGGCCGACGACGAAAGTCTCGCGGTCTACCGGCTCCTTGCCGAGGCCGAATGGGCTGCGCAGCGCAACGCCGACGGCGACGCCGAGCGGCTGTTCCACGAGGCCGCGGCGACGGCTGAGGCGAAAGGCGTGCCCGACACGATTGCGCTCGCCGCCGACGCGCAGGCTCGCTGGCTGCTCGCGCACGATCGCGCGGGCGAGGCCGCCGCGCTCGCCGGACGCATCGCGGTCTGGGCCGATGAGGATTTCGACAGCGCGCTGCTGCAGGTCGCGGCGTTCCATGCGACCGGCGAGCCCGAGGCCTGGAAGCGCGCGCTGCTGCGCGCGCAGCGCCTCGCCGGCGAGCGCACGATTCCTGTGGCGCTCACCACTCCGCCCGCGCCGCGCTGAGGCAATACAGGCGCATTCGAGACTTCCGAATCGTTTTGCAGACGAATCCAGAACGATCTGGAACGACTTTCACGGCACCGTAAAGCTACGGTAGCAACACCGGAACCGCGTCGCGCGTCCGGTACCGCAGCGCCGGCGGATGCTCCGGCGCCTCCCGAACGGGTTCCGTGCGCATGCCTATGACAACGTATCGCCTCCGCTCCCTGACCGCCGCCGTTGCCGTGGCCTTGGGCGGCGCCCTCGCCTGCGCCGCCGCGCACGCCGCCACCATCACCGTGACGACGACGGACGACGGCTCGGTGCCCGGCGAATGCACGCTGCGCGACGCGATCGCCTCGGCCAATACGAATGCCGCGACCGCGGGCTGCGTCGCCGGCGAGGCCGGCCACGACGACATCGTGTTCGCGCCGGGCGTGACCGGCACGATCGCCCTGACCGGCGGCGAGCTCGAGATCGTCGAGGAAGCCAGCATCACCGGACCCGGCGCGCCGTTGCTCACGATCGACGCGCAGCAAAATTCGCGCATCTTTTCGATGACCGGCGATGCGAGTCTCACCACCACGCTCACGGGCCTCACGATCGCCAACGGCCGCACGACGGCCGACGGCGATTCGGGCGGCGCGATCAAGTGCCTCACCGCGCTCACGCTCGTCGATTCGGTCGTCACCGGCAGCTCGACCGCAGGCCAGAACGCGCCAGGCGGCGGACTTTTCACCGCGACGACGACGATCCTCACGCGCAGCACCGTCTCGGGCAACTGGACCGAAGCCTACGGCAGCCTCGCCGGCGGCATGATCGTCGTGTTCGGTCTGGGTACGCTCACCGATAGCACGATCAGCGACAACTGGACCGAAGGCGACACCGCCGGCGGCGGCGGCCTGGTGGTCTTCTGGGGCTGGTTCGACGCGACGCTGATCAACAGCACGATCTCAGGTAACGCGACCTACGGCGACAGCAGCCAGGCCGGCGGTCTCGCGGCCGGCGGCAATGCGATCCTGATCAACAGCACCGTGTCCGGCAATTCGACGCACGGCAACAACAACACCGGCGGCTTTACCGATGCCGGCGCCATCACGGTCAACGGCAACGTGACGCTGACCAACAGCACCATCGTCGACAACCTCTCAGCGAGCGGCGGCCCGAGCATCAATCTTGCCACGCCGGATACGACCGTCCTGACGGCGACGAACTCGCTGATCGCGAGCACGACCGGCGACGCGACGCCACTGTGCAGCCGCGCCATCGACGCGGCGAGCAGCACGCACAATCTCGTCACCGACGCGAGCTGCGGTTCCGACACGCTGATCGGCGGCGCGCCGGTCGCGGCGGGCGATCTTGCACTCGGTGCGCTCGCCGACAACGGCGGTCCGACGAAAACGCATGCGCTCCTTGCCGGCAGTCTCGCGATCGATGCAGGCGATGCGGATGCCTGCGCCGCCGCACCGGTTGCGAATCTCGATCAGCGCGGCGACGTACGTCCCGTCGACGGCAATGGTGATGGCTCGGCGATCTGCGACGTCGGCTCGTTCGAGGCGGAAGACACCGACACGATCTTCGCGAGCGGTTTCGAAATGTGAGCGAAGCGCCGGATGAGGGAACGTTTGCGCAAGACTCCCCTCATCCGCGCCTGTCGGCGCGACCTCTCCCACGAGCGAGAGAGGTGAAACCCGTCAGCTCGACCGAGGCAACGGCGGCGCGCGCAGCGGAACCGGCGTCGACTGCACGATCGAGCTCGTGGTGTTGCCGTATTTCAGGATCTCGTCGAGCACCGCTTCGAGCAGCTCCACGCGACCGACCAGCACTTTCATGATGAAGCAGTCCTCGCCGGTCACGCGGTGGCACTCGACGATCTCGGGCGTCTCGCGCGCCAGCTCGGCAACATTCTGAAGCTGGCCCGGCATCGGCCGCACGCGCACGAAAGCCGTGATGCCGAGCCCGAGCGCCGTCTGATCGACATCGAGCCGCGCGCCGCGGATCACGCCGGCATCCTGCATGCGCTGCACGCGCTCGGTCACGGCGGGCGACGACATGCCGACGCGACGCGCGAGCTCGCTCATCGGCAGACGCGGATCGTCCATCAGCAAGCCCAGGATGCGCAGGTTCGTTGCATCGAGAATCTCGCTGGTCCTGTCGAAGGAATTTCGGGTCTTTTTCTTTTGCATTTCAGGAATTGTGAGCTTCAAACCTTAACAACAGCATTCAAATCATCGCCATCGCCTTCGACAATAGCGCATCGAAAGCTATCCTGCGAGGGCCGAATCATGAAAATCCCCGAAACCGTCCCGGCGCGCCCGTTCGCGGCGCGCACAGGGGCCATTCCACCGCACGCGTTCTTCCTCGTCAGCGCGATATTCCACTACCTCGGTCCCGCGTTTGCGGTGCTGCTGTTCCAGTACGTCGATGCGCTCGGCGTCGCTTGGCTGCGCATCACCGTCGCGGCCGCGGCGTTCGCGATGTGGCGGCGTCCGTGGCGCATCCTTCTTGCGTCGACCGGGCCGCAGCGGCGTCTCCTGATCGCGATGGGCGCGATCCTGGGATTGATGAACTCGGTGTTCTATCTCGCGATCGCGCGCCTGCCGCTCGGCACGGTCGGCGCGATCGAATTCCTTGCGCCGATCACGCTGGCGCTGATCGGTTTTCGCGACCGGCGCAATATCGTCGCGCTGCTCGTCGCGGTCAGCGGCGTCGCGCTCCTGACCGACGTGCGCATCGGCGGCGATCCGCTCGCGTATCTCTTCGCGTTCGCCAATTGCGCGCTGTTCGCTGGGTACATCGTCGCTGGCCATGCGCTGGCGCGCGACGGCGGCGCGTCCGGAATCGATCGGCTCGGCGCGGCGATGCTGATCGCGGTCGTCGTCGCCGCTCCGATCGGATTCCGCGAGGCACTGCCTGCGTTACACGATGTGCGGCTGCTCGCGGCGGCGATCGGCGTCGGCGTGTGCTCGTCAGTGATTCCGTACGTGTGCGATCAGCTCGCGATGGCGCGCCTGCCGCGCTCGACGTTCGCCTTGATGCTCGCGCTGCTGCCGGCGACAGCGAGCATCATCGGTGCCGTCGTGCTCGGCCAGATTCCGACGGCGATCGAGCTTGGAGGTATCGCGCTCGTGATCGGCGGCGTGCTGTTGCATCGGCCGGCGACTGCGGCATGAACGCGACGAACGAACCTGCGGAGACGATCGTGAGCGAAACCGTTTTCGAAGGCGGATGCTTGTGCGGCGCCGTCCGCTATCGCGTGCGCGGCGCACCCGTCGCGCGCACGCTCTGCCATTGCGCCACGTGCCGGCGCGCAGCCGCAGCGCCTTCGGTCGCGTGGGCGATCTTCAAGCGCGAGGATTTCGAGCTCGTCGCGGGCGCGCCCAAGGAATTCCATTCCTCGCCGCACATCGCACGCGGTTTTTGCGAGACGTGCGGCACGCAGCTCACGTATCGCAGCGAGCGCAGGCCCGAGGTCATGGATGTCACGACGGTGTCACTCGACGCGCCAGAAACGTGCGCGCCGGAGCGCGAGATCTGGACCGAAGAAAAACTCGCGTGGGAAGTCGTCAATCCTTCGCTGCCGCAGTATCCGCGCAGCAGCAAAGGTTGACGACGCGTCACGCGAATCCGAATGGAAGATTCGGCGAGGACACCACGCGATCACCGACGGTCTCGCCGCGCAGGAACCGGATCGCCGCATCGATCACGCCGGCGTCGCCGAGGATGCGATTGTGGCCGAGGCCCGTTGTCGTCAGCATGCGCGACGCCGGCCAGTAGCGCGCGTAGCGCTCGCCTTCTTCCCACGGCACTTCGCGATCGCCGATGTCGTGGACGATCAGCGCGGGCCGATCGATCTCGGCGACGCTGCGATGCGCTTCGAGATCGACGAAGCGCACCGACGCGCGTTCTTCGAGCGCGCGGTGCAGCGGATCGTAGAGGCACGTCGCGAGGCCGACGAAACCGGCGAAGCGATCCACCGCGGCAGCAAGATCGGCCGGCGGCGCGACCAGCACCGCGCGATCGGCCGCAAGGCCTTCGTGCAATGCGATCGCTGCCGCAGCGCCTCCCATCGAATGTCCGACGACGGCCGCGGCGCGACCGAAGTGCGCGCCGACCGCGGCGATGCATCGTGCGAATTCCGGCAATGTCGCCGTGTCGCCGCTGCTGCGACCGTGTCCGGGTTGATCGAACGTGACGACCGCATAGCCTTGCTGACGCAACGCCTGCACCAGCGGCACGAAGCGCAGTGCGAAATCGGACCAGCCGTGCGCGATCAGAACGTAGGGCTCGGTCGACGGATCTCCCCACTGATAGACGTGCAATTCGTGTGGGCCACTGCGGAGAACGAACGATCCTGCGCCGGCATCGTCGGCTTTCGTAGCGCGCCGGCGCGCTTCGCCGGACGGCTTGCAGAAGAGCTCGACTGCGCGCGCGATCGTCTTCTGCGGCGCGATCCAACTGCCCACCGAAAAAGCGGCTTTGATCGCCAATGGTGCGGTATTTTTGCGAACGATCGTGCTTTTCTGCGACGCGGCTGTGAGCAACATGGAAATCTCCCGTGAAATCAGGCGCGATAGGAAGCGATCAGGCGATCGAGCGCGCGTTCGCTGCGCGCGAGCGCTTCATCGAAGCCGAACAGCCGGCTGTCGTGATGAAGAACGAGCTCGATGCCGAAAATCTCGAATGCGAGCTGCTGAGGATCCGTATCGCTGCGGAGCTCGCCCGTTTCGACAGCGAGGCTGATCGCGCGCGAAAGCTCCTTGCGCAGGCGCGCCTGGTACAGGATCACGCGGTCACGGATCACGCCCGGGCGATCGTCGTATTCGATCGCCGCGCTGACCATCGGACATCCGCCCGGCTCGCTGCGCAGCCATTTCATCCAGCGCCGGCCGATCGCTTCCAGGCGCGGCAGGCCGCGGCGTTCGCGAATCGCGGGCAGGAACACCTGCTCCGTGAATCGCGTTGCGGCGGCATCGAGAACGGCCAGCTGCAGATCCTCGCGCGAGCCGAAATGCGCGAACACGCCGCTCTTGGACATGCCGACGGATTCGGCGATCGAGCCGATCGAAAGGCCCTCGAAGCCGCTCATGCGCGCGATCTGGTAGGCGCGCTCGATGATCGAGTCGCGCGTGGCGGCGCCTTTGGAGGTGATGGCTGCGGCAGGCATGGGTGATTTTATAGCACGATCGTTCGTTTTATTCAAGCACCCCTGTCATCCCGGCGAAAGCCGGGATCCATTTTGTGCCTGGTAACGATCAACAATCAAAATGGCTCCCGGCTTTCGCCGGGACGACGGGGGATGGAGTAGCGGCGACGCAACTATTTCGGCGGCGTCACCTTGATGCTGTCGTCATACCGAATGTCCTGCGAGGTCTGCGACTTCCGCCCCATCGCTTCGCCGTCGCTTTCGACATGCACGATCTGCCCACCTGCATTGACGAACAGCTTATTCGTCGAATTGACGTGGATTCCCATCACGGTGGTGTCGACCTGATACGAATATGTGTGCACTGGCTGTCCGTTCCACGTCGTCGCGCCGGAGTCGGTCGCGCTCTTGATCATCGAGCGCATTTCGTCGGCCGATTGCGGGAAGAACTGCTTGACCATGCCGCTCATGTCCATTGGCGGCTGCGTCCAGTGATCGCCGGTGCGCATCCAGGTGCCTTCGGGCAGAACGATCATCTCCATCTTGTCGTTCTTCATGTGGATGCGCTGCACGGTGTCGTATTCGCTGTGCGTCTTGATCGTGTTGCCGCCGGAAACCGTCGTGACGTCCGCGGCGAACTTCGCGCCGAGGAGTTTCTGGTAGGCGCTGAAGACCGCGTCCTCTGCGCCGGCGGCCTGCGCGCCCGAGGCAAAAAAAAGGCCGGCCGAAGCGATCGCGATCGGCAGCCGCTGAAGATACGTCCGCATGCTCGTTCCTTGGCGTTGGGAAAACGACGCGCATCTTCCGACAGGCGGGCGCTGCCGGCCAAGCCGCGGCGCGTCACGACACCGAACACCTCACACTGTTACCTCCCGCCCCACCCCGCTACACTACGCGCCGCCACGCGGTCGCCGACTGCGTTTCTTCGTTCCTTTTCCCAACATCTACAAGCGGTTGAACAACCCAGCTCAGGTATTTTCGCGGGTTGATGCCGGTCGTTTTGACCCATGACGACGCGGCGGCTGCTGCCGGAGTCCATCGATGCTATTCGAAACCCTCGCCTCCACCGGCCATGAACAGGTCGTCTATTGCCACAGCAAGGACGCGGGCCTGAAGGCCATCATCGCGATCCACAACAGCGTGCTCGGCCCGGCGCTGGGCGGGCTTCGCATGTGGCCGTACAAGTCGGAGGCCGAGGCGCTGAACGACGTGCTGCGCCTGTCGCGCGGCATGACCTTCAAGAACGCGGTGGCCGGCCTCAACCTCGGCGGCGGCAAGGCGGTGATCATCGGCGACCCGTCCAAGGACAAGTCCGAAGCGCTGTTCCGCGCGTTCGGCCGCTTCGTCAATTCGCTCAACGGCCGCTACATCACGGCCGAGGACGTCGGCATCGACGTCAACGACATGGAATGGGTGTTCCGCGAAACCGAATTCGTGACCGGCGTGCACCAGGTGCACGGCGGTTCGGGCGATCCGTCGCCGTTCACCGCGTTCGGCACGCTGCAAGGATTGATGGCGGCGCTGCAGCACAAGTTCGGCAACGAAGACGTCGGCAAGTACAGCTACGCGGTGCAAGGCGCGGGGCACGTCGGTCTCGAGTTCATCAAGCTCCTGCGCGAGCAGAATGCCAAGGTGTTCGTCACCGACATCAACAAGTCGCTGGTTCAGCGCGCGGTCGACGAATACGGATGCACCGCCGTCGGCATCGACGAGATCTACGACACCGACGCCGAGGTTTATAGCCCGTGCGCGCTCGGCGGCACGGTCAACGAGCAGACGCTGCCGCGGCTCAAGTGCAAGGTCATCTGCGGCGCGGCGAACAACCAGCTCGCCAACGATGCGATCGGCGACGAAGTCGAGAAGCGCGGCATCCTCTACGCGCCCGACTACGCCGTGAACGCCGGTGGCGTCATGAACGTTTCGCTCGAGATCGACGGCTACAACCGCGAGCGCGCGATGCGCATGATGCGCACGATCTACTACAACGTCGGCCGCATCTTCGAGATCGCCAAGCGCGACGGCATCCCGACCTACAAAGCCGCCGACCGCATGGCCGAAGAGCGCATCGCCACGATCGGGCGCATCAAGCTGCCGCATATGGGCAACGGCGCGCCGCGCTTCCAGGGGCGCATGCGCGGGCAGTAAGCCGCGCCATCGGCAAATGATATAGGGTGGGCCTCGGCTCACCGGACGCTCGACGGTGGGCCGTGGCCCGCCCTATGCGAGGTGAGACGTGCGACCTTTTCCGCTCGGCGAAGACATCGACCTCCTCCGCGAAAGCGTTCGCGCCTTCGCCGACAAGGAAATCGCGCCGCGCGCCGATCTGATCGATCGCGACAACGCGTTTCCGGCCGATCTTTGGAAAAAGCTCGGCGAGATGGGATTGCTCGGTATCACGGTTTCGAGCGAGTACGGCGGATCGGACCTGGGCTATCTCGCGCATGTCGTCGCGATGGAAGAGATCTCGCGCGCGTCGGGCTCGATCGGACTTTCCTACGGCGCGCACTCGAACCTCTGCGTGCAGAACATCGCCAACAACGCGACCGAAGCGCAGAAGAAGAAATACCTGCCGAAACTGTGCAGCGGCGAATGGGTCGGCGCGCTCGCGATGAGCGAGCCCGGCGCTGGCTCCGACGTGGTCGGCTCGATGACCTGCCGCGCCGAACAGAAAGGCGATCGCTGGATCGCCAACGGCTCGAAGATGTGGATCACGAACGGCCCGGATGCGAACGTGGCGCTGGTCTACATGCGCACCGCGCATCGTCCCGCCGGCTCGCGCTGCATGACGGCCTTCATCATCGAAAAAGGCATGAAGGGTTTCTCGACCGCGCAGAAGCTCGACAAGCTCGGCATGCGCGGATCGAACACCTCGGAGCTCGTCTTCGACAACTGCGAGATCCCCGACGAGAACCGCGTCGGCGAAGTCAACGAAGGCGTGCGCGTGCTGATGCGCGGCCTCGACACCGAACGCCTCGTGCTCTCCGGCGGCCCGCTAGGCCTGATGCAGGCCGCGATGGACGCAACGTTGCCTTACGTTCGCGAGCGCAAGCAATTCAACGCGCCGATCGGCACGTTCGGCATCATGCAGGCCAAAATCGCCGACATGTACACCGCGCTGCAATCCTCGCGCGCGTATGCGTACATGGTCGCGCAAGACTACGATCGCGGCGTCAAATCGCGCATCGATCCGGCCTCGTGTCTCCTGCACGCCTCGCAAAGCGCCGTGCAAGTTGCGCTCGAAGCGATCCAGGCCCTCGGCGGCAACGGCTATATCAATGAGTATCCGACCGGACGCATCCTGCGCGACGCGAAACTCTACGAAATCGGCGCGGGAACGAACGAGATCCGGCGCATGCTGATCGGACGCGAGTTGTTTCACGGGAAGAGTTGAGATCGCATGCCGGCTCATTCGCGCATCCAGGAGTTGCTTCTCGCTCTGGCCGATGCGCTGAAGGCGGCCGAAATCGACTATGCGCTTATCGGCGGACTCGCGCTCGCGCCGCGCGGCTTTCCACGCGGCACGAAAGACGTTGATTTCCTGATTCATGAGAATGCGATCGAAGCGGTGCGCGCGATCATGCGAGCGCGCAATGCCGAACCGATTCTCGAAGACGCAGAATTCTCGAGCTATATCGACGGCGGTGTTCGCGCCGATTTTCAGCATGCCAGGCGCGAAATCACTCAAGGAATGCTGGCAAGATCCCAAGACGTTTCCTTCGACGGAATCTCGATCCCTGTCGTGCAAGCCGAGGACCTCATCGGGCTCAAAGTGCAGGCTTCATATAGCAACCCAAGCCGCCTTCAGGATTTCATAGACATCGAGCGTCTGCTAAGCGCCAACCGGAGTACACTCGATCTGGATCGGGTACGGAACTACTTCAGACTCTTTGATCGTGAAAAAGACCTCGACCGAGCCCTTGGATTGGTTGCGCGAAAAGATCGATGAGGCGCTCGCGGCGGGCGAATCGCGCATTGCAGAGCCGCCACCGCCACCCTATCCCGCGTCGCCCGACGCAGGGGTCAGCGATCTCTTCGACATTCTTGTCGTCATCGAAAGCTTTGGTTTACCCGAGCCTTCGCGCGAACCGATCGCCTATTCGAAGCTTCTGCTTTAACAGCGCATTTCGCGTTTTGTCTCGGACCGCGCAAACCCGCTGTTTACGACGACAACAGTAGACGTATTCGGAAACCAGCGCCTCTATGGCCGCCCGGACATCGGCGCGATAGAGACCGATAGAATCCTGGGCGCCACGTTCTGATCGACGACGCCGGAATTCGGCTCGCTCGCGAACAGCAGCGGACGGCCGCCGTCGTCAGCACATCTCTTCGATATCGTCGAACCAGACCCCATGTATGGGCGGCCATCTGCTCGGCAGAGGTTTGCTGCGCTGCACCGATGCGGCGCATAATTGATGAATTGTCAGTGCCTTGGGCACAAATCAAGAGGCCACTCATGTCAGACATCGTCATCGTCGGCGCCAAGCGCACCGCGATCGGATCCTTCCTCGGCCAGTTCACCGGCGTGCCTTCTCCCAAGCTCGGCTCGACGGCGATCAAGGCGGCGTTGGAACAGTCCGGTGTCGCCGCGGCGGATGTTTCCGAAGTGATCATGGGCTGCGTGCTGCCGGGAAATCTCGGCCAGGCGCCGGCGCGCCAGGCGTCGCTCGGCGCGGGCATTCCGACGTCGGCGGGTTGCACGACGATCAACAAGGTCTGCGGCTCGGGCATGAAGGCCGTGATGCTCGGCCACGATCTGATCAAGGCGGGTTCGGCCGACGTCGTCGTCGCCGGTGGCATGGAGTCGATGACGAACGCGCCGCACATGATTCCGAATTCGCGCACCGGCAACCGCTACGGCAATTTCGAAGCGGTCGATCACATGGCTTGGGACGGTCTGACCAATCCGTACGACGGCAAGGCGATGGGCGTATTCGGCGAATCGTGCGCCGACAAGTATCACTTCACGCGCGAGCAGCAGGATGCGTTCGCGACCGAATCGGTCAAGCGCGCGCAGGCCGCGATCGCATCGGGTGCGTTCGTCGACGAGATCGTTCCGGTCAAGGTGCAGACGCGCAAGGGCGACGTCGAATTCGCGACCGACGAGCAGCCCGGCAAGTCGGATATCGCCAAGATCCCGACGCTGAAACCCGCATTCCGCAAGGACAACGGCACGATCACGGCCGCGACCTCATCGAGCATCTCCGATGGTGCGGCGGCGACCGTGCTGATAAGCGCCGACGAAGCGAAAAAGCGCGGCCTCAAGCCGCTCGCGCGCATCGTCGGCCACATGACGCATTCGCAGGAACCGGAATGGTTCACGACCGCTCCGGTCGGCGCGATCGACAAGCTCCTGAAGAAGGTCGGCTGGAAAGTCGACGACGTCGATCTCTTCGAGGTCAACGAAGCCTTCGCGGTCGTCGCGATGGCGCCGATGAAAGAGCTCGGCATCAAGCACGAGAAGCTCAACGTCAACGGCGGCGCGACGGCGCTCGGACATCCGATCGGCGCGTCGGGCGCGCGCCTCATCGTCACGCTGATCCACGCACTCAAGAAGCGCGGCGGCAAGCGCGGCGTGGCCTCGCTGTGCATCGGCGGCGGCGAAGCGACGGCGATCGCGATCGAGATCGTCTGATAGCGGCAGCAACCAACGAAGAAGAAGATTTGCTATCGGCGGCACGACCGGCGCTCCGCTTGTCGCCGCCTCACAAGAGAGGGGAGGTTCGCATGAGCATCAAGCACATCGCTCTGATCGGCGCACTCGTGGCCGCGCTCGCTGCCTGCAGCGACAACGCCCAGCAGCAAGCACAGGAAGCGGCGAACAAGGCCGCCGAAGCGACCAAGAAAGCCGCTGACGCAACGGCCGACGCCGCCAAGAAAGCGGCGGACACCGTGAAGCAGGCCAGCAACGAAGTCAGCGACGCCGCGCAGCAGGCGCACGAAGCCGCCGCGAACGCCGCGGATGCGACGACGAATGCGATGGATCAGGCCAAGGACGCCGCCGGCAATGCCGTCGATGCGACCAAGGAAGCGGCGAGCGATGCCGGTCAAGCCGTGAAAGAAGGCGCCAGCGCCGCACTCGACGCGACCAAGGCGGCCGGTCACGAAATCAAGGAAGGCGCCAAGGAAGTCGGCAAGGACATCAAGGACACCGCGAAGAAGGCCAAGGACGCGGCGACCGATGCCAAGGGCAGCGACGACAACGGCTGATCGCCTCGCCGTGACGTGAATCCTGCGACCGGCCGCGCGATGCGGCCGGTTGCGTTTCCGGGCTAGGCTGGCGCGTCCGGGACGCGCTGTGTTTTCATGGCCCCTCTTCTCGAAGCGCCGACGACCGATGCCCGCGATCCGCTCGCAAATCGACACGCGATCCGCCGACTTCCAGGCCAACGCCGCGCAGATACGCGGGCTCGTTGACGATCTCAAATCCGAATTCGCCAAGGTCGCCGAAGGCGGCGGCGAAAAAGCGCGCACGAAGCACACCGAGCGCGGCAAGCTGCTGCCGCGCGAGCGCATCCGCGCGCTGCTCGATCCGGGCTCGCCGTTCCTCGAATTCTCCGCGCTCGCCGCGCACGGCATGTACGAAAGCCAGGCGCCGTCGGCCGGCATCATCACCGGCATCGGACGCGTCAACGGCGTCGAGACGCTGGTGATCGCGAACGACGCGACGGTGAAAGGCGGCACGTATTTTCCGATCACGGTGAAGAAGCATCTTCGCGCGCAGGAAATCGCGCTCGAGAATCGCCTGCCCTGCGTCTATCTCGTCGACTCGGGCGGCGCGTTCTTGCCGCTGCAAGACGAAGTGTTTCCGGATCGCGATCATTTCGGCCGCATCTTCTACAACCAGGCGCGCATGAGCGCGCTCGGCATTCCGCAGATCGCGGTCGTCATGGGCTCGTGCACCGCCGGCGGCGCGTACGTGCCGGCGATGAGCGACGAGACGATCATCGTCAAGGAGCAAGGCACGATCTTCCTCGGCGGCCCGCCGCTGGTGAAAGCCGCTACCGGCGAAGTCGTCGATGCCGAGGCGCTCGGCGGCGCGGACGTGCACACATCGGTTTCCGGCGTCGCCGATCATTTCGCCGAGAACGACGCGCATGCGCTCGCTATCGCGCGCGACATCGTCGCGAGCCTCAATCGCGGCAAGCATCTGGCGCTCGCAACGCGCGATCCGCGCGATCCGTTGTATGCCGCCGACGAGCTCTACGGCATCATGCCGCGCGACACGCGCATTCCGTTCGACATCCGCGAGATCATCGCGCGCATCGTCGACGGATCGGAATTCCACGAGTTCAAGGCGCGCTATGGCAAGACGCTGGTCACCGGTTTCGCGCATATCTACGGCTATCCGGTCGCGATCGTCGCCAACAACGGCATCCTGTTCGCCGAATCCGCGCTCAAGGGCGCGCATTTCATCGAGCTCGCGAATCAGCGCAATATTCCGCTGGTGTTCCTGCAGAACATCACCGGCTTCATGGTCGGCAGGAAATACGAAAACGCCGGCATCGCCAAGGACGGCGCGAAGATGGTGACCGCGGTCGCCTGCTCGCACGTGCCGAAATTCACCGTCATCACCGGCGGCAGCTTCGGCGCCGGCAACTATGCGATGTGCGGCCGCGGTTACCAGCCGCGCTTCCTCTGGATGTGGCCGAACGCGCGCATCAGCGTGATGGGCGGCGAGCAAGCCGCGAGCGTGCTCGCGACGGTCAAGCGCGACGGCATCGAAGCATCAGGCAAGACCTGGTCCGCCGACGAGGAAAACGCGTTCAAGGCGCCGATCCGTGATCAATACGAGCGCCAGGGTCATCCCTACTACGCCACTGCGCGGCTCTGGGACGACGGCGTCATCGATCCGATCGACACGCGCCGCGTGCTCGGCCTTGCGATCTCGGCCGCGTTGAATGCGCCGATCGAGCCGCAGCGCTTCGGCGTGTTCCGCATGTAGGATTCGACGGTTCGGTCCGTGCAGGGATGCCGAAACTGTCATTTGGCGCACGCCCCGTTGACCGTATTTTTATAAAAGCGTAGCGTCATTCGCAGCGGATTTTTTTGACTTTGCCTGCTGGGAGGTGACGTCATGATCGTGCGAGCGTTGCTGGCGGGGTCGATCCTCGCGGTGTCCTTCGTCTCCACCCGCAATGCCGATGCGATGGGCGACGCGCCGAGCTACATGTCGTCGTCGACCTCCGAGAAGCCGCGCGCATGGACGTTCAACACGCCCGAGCAGGACGCGCGTCCCGGCGAATATTTCTTCCTGAAAGCGGCCGACGCACTGTCGCGCAAGCAGTATCGCTTCGCGATCGACATGTATGAGACGTCGGCGTCGTGGGCCTACAAGCCGGCCGCGTACAACCTCGCGGTGATGTATTTCAAGGGCGAAGGCGTAGCCGCCGATCGACCGCGCGCGATGGCGTGGATCGCGCTCGCGGCCGAGCGCAACGATGCGACCTATATCGACGCGCGCGAAGCGATCTACGCGGACTTGAACGCACGGGAATTCGCACGCGCGAACGAGATCTGGCGCGAACTCAAGAAAACCTATGGCGACGACGTCGCGCTCCCGCGCGCGAAAACGCGCTGGGCCGAAGTGCGCGCCGCGATGACTGGATCGCGCGTCGGCGCCGTCGGCAATCTCAAGGTCGGCGCGATGGGATCGAACACGAAACCCGTCGCGATGAGCGGTGCGAGATCCGCGCTCGACGGCAATACGTTCTCGGCGTTCGGCGTGCTCACCGGCGGATCGATGGACGGCTCGACCGCGTACGAGCAGCTGCGCGCAAGCGACAATCCCTACGATCCGAAATTCAGGCAGGACGCCGGAACCGCGACGGTGGAATCGCTGATTCCGTTGCAGAACACGGCCAGAGAAACGCCCGCCCAGGAAGAACCGCACAATCTCTAGCGCTCCACTTCGCCACAGGAGGAAACGTCATGAACGTACGTGCACTCGCTGTTGCCGGATTCGTTGCCCTCGCCGCCGCGCTGCCGCTTCGAAGCGCGTATGCCGTCGACGACGCGCTGAGCTACATGTCGCCGTCGACGTCGGAGAAGCCGATGGCGTGGACGTTCAACACGCCCGAGCAGGATGCGCGCCCCGGCGAATATTTCTTTCTCAAGGCAAGCGTCGCATTCGGCCGGCAGGACTATCGTTTCGCGATGGACATGTACAAGACGTCCGCGTCGTGGGGTTACAAGCCTTCGCAATACAACCTCGCGCTGATGTATTTCAAGGGACAAGGCGTGACGACGGATCGTCCGCGCGCGATGGCGTGGATGACGCTCGCCGCCGAACGCAGCGAGCAGGAATACGTCGACGCGCGCGATGTGCTGCGTGCCGAAATGACCGCCGCGGAGCTGACGCAAGCGGAATCGATCGTGCGCGAGCTCGATCCGAAATACGGCGACGTCGTCGCGGTGCCGCGCGCCAAGAAACGTTGGGCGCAGGTGAAAGCCGCGATGACGGGATCGCGCGTCGGCGGCATCGGCGCGCTCAAGGTCGGCGCGATGAGCTCGAACAACCGGCTCGTGCGCATGGAGCCTTCGGGCAAGTCCGCGCTCGACGGCAATTCGTTCTCGGCGTTCGGCGTCCTCACCGGTGGATCGATGGACGGCGCGACGGCGTATCAGCAGTTCCGCCAGAGCGACAGCCCTTACGATCCGAAATTCAAGCCGAAGACCGGCACCGCGACCGTCGAGCCAATGATTCCGATCGACGACAAGAACACTCCGCCCGCGAAGAAAGACGATCAGCCGCGCAATTCCTGAGTTCATGGGGACGGCGCGCTCCGCAATGGAGTCGACGCCGTTCCCTTTCCTCCGTGCATCAAGAGCAATCTCTCGCGGAGACGCAAAGACGCAAAGGAAGCAAAATCCTTGCTCCTT
>Ga0268265_10001804_pt1 | contig 17135 bp, 9 predicted proteins | sample KBSSwiS52_FD_190355 | JGI IMG/M metagenome (GOLD analysis project Ga0268265, IMG submission 190355) | Switchgrass rhizosphere microbial communities from Kellogg Biological Station, Michigan, USA - KBS Switchgrass S5-2 (SPAdes) (version 2) | ecosystem: Host-associated > Plants > Roots >... | reverse complement strand
CTGGAAGGAGCTCACCGACAACGTGAACCTGATGGCCGGCAACCTGACCGGCCAGGTGCGCAACATCGCCGAGGTGACCACCGCGGTGGCCAACGGCGACCTCTCCAAGAAGATCACGGTCGACGTGCGCGGCGAGATCCTGGAGCTGAAGAACACCATCAACACCATGGTGGACCAGCTGAACTCGTTCTCGTCGGAAGTCACCCGGGTGGCGCGGGAAGTGGGCACCGAGGGCAAGCTCGGCGGCCAGGCGCAGGTGCGCGGCGTGGCCGGGACCTGGAAGGAGCTGACCGACAACGTCAACTTCATGGCCGCGAACCTCACCGGCCAGGTGCGCAACATCGCCGACGTGACCACCGCGGTGGCCAAGGGCGACCTCTCCAAGAAGATCACCGTGGACGTGCGCGGGGAGATCCTGGAGCTGAAGAACACCATCAACACCATGGTGGACCAGCTGAACGCCTTCGCCTCGGAAGTGACGCGGGTGGCGCGGGAAGTGGGCACGGAAGGCAAGCTCGGCGGCCAGGCGCAGGCTCCCGGCGTGGCCGGGACCTGGAAGGACCTGACCGACAACGTGAACATGATGGCCGGCAACCTGACCGGCCAGGTGCGCAGCATCGCCGACGTGGTGACCGCGGTGGCCACCGGCGACCTGAAGCGCAAGCTGACCCTCGACGCCAAGGGGGAGATCGCCGCCCTCGCCGACACCATCAACGGCATGATCGAGACGCTGGCGACCTTCGCCGACCAGGTGACCAACGTCGCTCGCGAAGTGGGCATCGAAGGCCAGCTTGGCGGCCAGGCCCGGGTGCCGGGGGCCGCGGGCCTGTGGCGCGACCTGACCGACAACGTGAACGAACTGGCCGCCAACCTGACCACCCAGGTGCGCGCCATCGCCGAGGTGTCCACGGCGGTGACCAAGGGCGACCTGACCCGCTCGATCACCGTCGAGGCCTCGGGCGAGGTGGAGGAGCTGAAGAACAACATCAACGAGATGATCCGCAACCTGAAGGATCAGACGTTGAAGAACACCGAGCAGGACTGGCTGAAGACCAACCTGGCCCGGTTCACCCGCATGCTGCAGGGCGAGCGGGACCTGTCGACGGTGTCGAACCTGGTGCTCTCGGAGCTTGCGCCGCTGATCAGCGCCCAGCACGGCCTGTTCTATGTCTCCGACCGGGACGAGGACGGCGCCCTGGTGCTGCGGCTCGCGGCCTCCTACGCCTTCAACAACCGCAAGCACCTGGCCAGCGAGTTCAAGCTGCGGGAAGGCCTGGTCGGCCAGTGCGCCTATGAGAAGTCGCGCATCCTGCTCACCAACGTCCCCAAGGACTATGTGCAGATCAATTCGGGCCTCGGCGACGCGACGCCGGCCAACCTGGTGGTGCTGCCGGCGCTGTTCGAGGGCGAGGTGAAGGCGGTGATCGAGCTCGCCACCTTCGGCGAGTTCAACGAAACCCAGCAACAGTTCCTCGACCAGCTGATGGAATCGGTGGGGATCGTGCTCAACACCATCGCCGCGAACATGCGCACCGAGGGGCTCCTCAAGCAGTCGCAGCTGCTCACCTCCGAGCTGCAGGCGCAGCAGGAGGAGCTGAAGAAGACCAACGACCGGCTGGAACAGCAGGCGGCGAGCCTGCGGCAATCCGAGGAGCTGCTGCGCACCAAGCAGGACGAGCTGCAGCAGACCAACGCCGAGCTGCAGGAGAAGGCGCAGCTGCTGTCGGTGCAGAACCAGCAGGTGGAAGGCAAGAACCGCGAGGTGGAGCAGGCCAAGCTGGCGCTTGAGGAAAAGGCCGAGCAGCTGGCGCTCACCTCCAAGTACAAGTCCGAGTTCCTGGCCAATATGAGCCACGAGCTGCGCACGCCGCTCAACAGCCTGCTGATCCTCTCCAAACTGCTGGGCGATAACGCTCAGGGCAACCTGTCCGGCAAGCAGGTGGAGTTCGCCAAGAACATCCACGATGCAGGCGTGGACCTGCTGGGCCTGATCAACGACATCCTCGACCTGTCGAAGATCGAATCCGGTACGGTCACGCTGGACATCGGCGAGATGTCGTTCGCCGCGCTCAACGACCACGTGGAGCGGACCTTCGCCCAGATCGCCCAGGACAAGCGACTGGACTTCCAGATCGAGCTGGACCCCGGCCTGCCGCGGTCGATGTACACCGACGACAAGCGCCTGCAGCAGATCGTCAAGAACCTGCTCTCGAACGCCTTCAAGTTCACCGAGCAGGGCTTCGTGAAGCTGAAGGTGACCCGCGTCGCGCGCGGCTGGAACGCGGCCAACGACCACCTGAACACCGCCGGCCAGGTGCTGGCGCTGTCGGTGGAGGACAGCGGCATCGGGATTCCGGAGGAGAAGCAACGGATCATCTTCGAGGCCTTCCAGCAGGCCGACGGCACCACCAGCCGCAAGTACGGCGGCACCGGGCTGGGGCTCTCCATCAGCCGCGAGATCACCCGCCTCCTGGGCGGCGAGCTGAAGGTGGAGAGCAAGCCGGGGCGCGGATCGATCTTCACCCTGTTCCTGCCGCTCAACTTCAGCCCTCAGGCCCAGGCCCCGGCGAGCCTGCGCGCGCTGGCGCCGCGCGGCCTGACGGTGATCTCGACGCTGTCCGACGAGGTCATCGAGGCGGTGGCCGACGACCGCGACGTGATCATCGCGGGAGATTCCGTGGTGCTGATCGTCGAGGACGATCCGCGGTTCGCCTCGATCCTGCTGGCGCTGGTGCGGGACTCCGGGTTCAAGGGCGTGGTCACCGGGGAGGGGGCCGCTGCGCCCTCGCTCGCCCGCCGCTTCCGGCCCGACGCGATCATGTTGGACATCGGCCTGCCCGACATCGACGGCCTGGCGCTGCTGGACCTGCTCAAGCGCACCCCGGAGACGCGGCACATTCCGGTCCACGTCATCTCGGCCGACGACCAGAAGGGACTCGGTCTGTGCATGGGGGCCATCGGCTTCACCCACAAGCCGGTGGAGCGCGAAGTTGTGGTCTCCACCCTGCGCAACGTGAAGTCCTTCGTCTCCCGGTCCGACCGACGGATCACGCTGGTGGGGTCGGACGGCGAAGCCTTCCAGATCCTGCGCGAGTGCTTCAACGCCGTGGAGGTGACGGGCGACCTGGCCGCCCTGCTCGCCCGCCCGGACGCCGAGCTGCCGGACGCCATCGTGGTGGAGGCCGGCGCCCTGCCCGCCGCACAACTGATCGACGCGTTCAAACAGGCCGACGGGCGCGCGACGCCGGCGCTGGTCTACGCGCCCGACGACCTGAACGCGGAAGACGACCGTCGCCTGCGCCTGGCGGTGTTCGCCGGGCTGGTGCGACTGGCGCGCACGCCCGACCAGCTGGTGGACCAGGCCAGCCTGCTGCTGCACGAGCCGCTGGAGCAGCTGCCGGACCCGGCGCGGGCCAAGGTGGCGCGCAGCCGGCATGACGACGCCCTGCTGCAGGGCCGGCGAATGGTCGTGATCGACGACGATATCCGCAACATCTTCTCCCTCGCCAGCGCGCTGGAGGACTACGGGGTCGAGCTGAGCTACGCCGAGAGCGGCCGCGCGGGACTGGATCTGCTGGACGCCAGCCCCAACGTCGACGTGGTGCTGGTGGACATCATGATGCCGGACATGGACGGCTATGAGACCATCCGCGAGATCCGGTCCCGGCCGGCCACCGCGGATCTGCCGATCGTGGCGGTGACGGCCAAGGCCATGAAGGGCGACCGGCAGAAGTGCATCCAGGCGGGCGCCTCCGACTATGTCTCCAAGCCGGTCGACATCGACCACCTGGTCTCGGTGCTCAGGGTCTGCGTGCAGCGCGCCGACGCCGTCCGCCTGGCCGGCGACACGGTGATCACCCTCCTGCCGCAGGCCAGCTGACGTGACGGGTCCGCCGATCACACCGACCGGGCCAGCGTGGCGGCGCCCCCAGGGCCCGCCGGACATGGAGTCGCCGCTCAGGGCGAAGATCCTCATCGTCGACGACGACGAGCGGAACGCCTTCGCCGCGGTGCAGGCGCTGGAGGAGCTCGACTGCGAGCTCGTGGTCGCCCGATCGGGGGCCGAGGCCTTGCGTCACGTGCTCGAGGACGAGTTCGCGGTGATCCTCCTCGACCTGCACATGCCGGAGATGGACGGCTATGAGACGGCCGAGCTGATTCGTTCGCGCAAGCGCACGGCAGGCACGCCGATCGTCTTCCTGACGGCGATCTTCCGGGACGAGGCGCACGTGTTCGAGGCCTATTCGGCCGGCGCGGTGGACGTGGTGTTCAAGCCCGTCGACCCCTTCATCCTGAAATCCAAGGTCCGCGTCCTGCGCGACCTCTACCTGAAGACCGAGGAGGTGAAGCGCCAGTCGGCGTTGCGCCAGTGGCTGCTGGACGAGAACGCCCGGATGCGCACCGCAAGGGCGCGCGCCGAGCAGGCGCTCAGGCGCACCGAGGCCCGGCAGGAGGCGATCCTGCGGTCGTTGCCGGTGGTGTTCCATTCGCGGGCGACCGAGCCGCCCTACGCGCCGTCCTTCGTCAGCGATGCGATCACCGAGATCACCGGCTTCACCCCCGACGACTTCCTGGGCGATCCGGCCTTCGGGGCGAGCCGGATCCATCCGGAAGACGCCCCGCGGGTGACCGAGGCGCACGCCCAGGCGGTGCGGACCGGCGCCTACGCCTGCGAATACCGCTGGCTGTGCGCCGGGGGCGGCTACCGGGTGCTGATGGACCAGGGCGTGCTGGCGCCCCGTGACGAGGACGGGCGCCAGGAGCTGTTCGGCGTGATCCTGGACGTGACCGAGCGGCGCTCGCTGGAGGAGCAGCTCGCCCAGGCCCGCAAGATGGAGGCCGTGGGCCAACTGACCGGCGGGGTGGCGCACGACTTCAACAATCTGCTGACCGTGGTGCTGGGGAACGTCGACATGCTGGCGCGCAAGGCCGAGGAAGAGACCAAGCGCCTCAAGCGCGTGGACGCCATCCGGCAGGCGGCCGAGCGCGGGCGGGACCTGACCCTGCAGCTTCTCGCGTTCTCGCGGCGCCAGCACCTGCAGCCTGTCACCCTGGACCTGCGCGCCCTGGTCACCCGCTTCGCGCCGCTTGTTCACCAGGCGATCGGCGAGGCGATCACCCTGAGCATGGACCTGGGCGAACAGCCGCTCTGCGCCCATGTGGACGCCACCCAATTGGAGACGGCGCTGCTGAACCTGGCCGTGAACGCCCGGGACGCCATGCCGGAGGGCGGCGAGCTCAGAGTGCGGATGCGCCAGTCGCCGAGCCCGGACCCCCACAGCCCAGGCGACTTCATTCACATCGAACTCGCAGACACCGGCCATGGCATGCCAGCCGAGGTGCGCGAACGGGTCTTCGAGCCGTTCTTCACCACGAAGGAAGTCGGCAAGGGGTCGGGCCTGGGCCTTTCGCAGGTCTACGGCTTCGTCAAGCAATCGGACGGACATGTCCGCCTCGAGAGCGAGCCCGGACGCGGGACCAGGTTCCACCTCTTCCTGCCGATGTCCGACCGGCCACCGCAGCCGGCGGTCGAGCCCGAGGCGCTGGAAGAGGCTCCGGGAGGCGTGGAGAGCCTGCTGGTGGTCGAGGACGATCCCACGGTCCTGGCGCTTGCGGTCGAACTGCTGTCCGGGTTGGGCTACCGGGTCTTGACCGCCGCCAACGCCGCAGCGGCGCTCGAGATCCTCCAGAGAGGCGAGCCGGTGGACCTGCTGTTCTCCGACGTGGTGATGCCCGGAGGCGTCAGCGGCGCCATGCTCGCCGGAACGGCGACACACCTGCGGCCTGACCTGAAGGTGCTTCTGACCTCGGGATACTTCGGCGACCGCAAGGGCGGGCACGACGTGATCTACCCTGTGCTCGACAAGCCCTATGACCTCCAGACGTTGGCGGCCAAGCTTCGTTTGATCCTCGGTTCTCCGGCGAAGCGGCGACGGGTGCGCGCGATTGAGCAGCCTTCCCCGCGGACGGCGACCGCTGGATAGCTGACCGTGACGGCGCGTCGCCGCGGCGCGCTACGCCCGTCGACGTCGCCAAATTGCCCTCAGCGGCCTTGCATGCGCAAATTGCGTCGCACTCCGAAGAGGCCCCATGACGCGCGATCCGCTTATCGACCTGCCCCTGCCGCACGCGGAGCTGGGGCCCATCGACTTCACGCCCACGATTCCCAACGCCATCCGGCGGGCGACCGACAGATACGGCGACCTGACCTTCCTGCTCGACGACGAGCGCAGCATCACCTTCGCCGAGGCCGACCGGATCACGGCCCATATGGCGCGCGGGTTGATCGCCATGGGGGCCGGCAAGGGCGCGCGCGTCGCGATCATGATGCCCAACTGCGCCGACTGGGTGCTGGCCTTCCTGGCCGTGGCCCGGATGGGCGGGCTGGCCGTGGGCTTCTCCTCCCTGTTCCAGCGCCGGGAGATCGCCTGGGCGCTGAAACATAACGACATCGACACCCTGCTGGTGAGCGCGACCTACGGGAACGCCGACTACCAGGCGCGCCTCGAGGACGCGGTCCCTGGGCTCGCCGATCTCAAGGCCGGAGAGCCCTTCTACCTGGAGAGCGCCCCCTACCTGCGCCGCATCCTGGTCTGGGGCGACCAGCTTCGCCCCTGGGCGCTGCAGGGCCCCGACCACCTGCTGGCGGCGGCCGACGCGGCCCCGCAGGTCACGGACGCCGTGCTGCGGGCCATGGAAGACGCGGTCACGCCGGCCTGCGAGATGGTGACCATCTGCACCTCCGGCACCACGGCCGAGCCCAAGGCGGCGACGCACACCCACGGCGCGGGCCTGCGCAACGTCTGGAACTACAGCCCCTGGACCTTCCTCGAGCCCGGCGAGCGGCTCTACAACGGCCTGGCCTACTTCTGGGTCGGCGGCTTCCTGCGCGGCGTCTTCCCGGCGCTGTTCAGGGGGGCCTGCCTCGTCCATCCAAGGTCGCTCAGCGGCGACGACCTGCTGGACGCGGTCGTCAAGCACCGGGTGACCAACATGTATTTCGGCGGCGCGCAGCGGCACGGCCTGCTCGCCGCCGCGGCCCGCCGCGGGGTGGACCTGTCCTTCGTGCGCCATGGGATCGAGCCCACGCGCGACCGCCGCACCGGCGGCGAAATTCCGCCGGAGCGGCGCGTCGGGGGCTCCCTGGGCATGACCGAGACCTTCGGCACCCACAGTTCCGACGCGATCGACCTGCCCGCGCCGGAGGGCAAGGCCAGGAACTGGGGCCGCCCGCTGCCGGACGTGGAGCGGCGGATCGTCAGCCTGGAGACCGGGGAGGTGCTGGGCCCTGGTGAAACCGGCGAGCTGCAGTTGCGCGGCGCGAACATGATGCGCGGCTACCACAAGCGCGAACGCCATGAGGCCTTTACCCCGGACGGATGGTTCCGCACCGGCGACCGCTGCATGATCGACGAAGAGGACTTCCTGTTCTTCTACGGCCGCGCCAACGACATGATCAAAACCTCCGGCGCCAACGTCGCGCCGGCGGAGGTCGAAGCCGTGCTGCTCAGCTTTCCGGAGGTGCGCGAGGCGATCGTCCTGGGCGTCCCCGACGAGGCGCGGGGCGAGGCGGTGGCGGCGGTGGTCGTTCCCGAGGACGGCTTCACCATCGACCCGGACGCCCTGCGGCAGAAGGTTCGCGCCGAACTCTCGTCCTACAAGGCGCCGCAGATCATCGTGCCCATGGCTTTCGACGAGGTCCCGCGGACCGATGCGGCCGGCAAGCCGAAGCGGGCGGAGTTGCGCATCATGCTCACGAAACGGGATTAGCCAACATGCTGGCTGCGAAACCGGACCTGACCTCCCTCGACGGCGGCATGCGCGCCGAGGACGACCATGCGCTGGCGGCGCAGCCGTCGCCCGGCTTCGGCGAGAACCAGGCCTTCTGGTTCTTCGACGAGACCAACAGGATTCACAGCTACAATCACCTGGACATCATCCAGGATGCGTTCCCGTTGCGGACGGAGCGCCACTGGCTGGCGCTCGGCGATGGCCGCGTGCTCTACAACTACGCCGACGGCTGGCGCTCGACGCCGACCAGGCCGTCAGGCGCGAACATGGTCTTCGAATGCGTCGAGCCGTTCCGGACCTGGACCATCGACTTCCTGGGAACCATGCGCATCTCCAGCGCGGAGGAACTGTCGCGGGGCCGGCCGGTGGAGGGGCCGCGGGCCGTCGTGCAGTTCCACATCGACGCCGAGATGGCCACGCCGCCCTGGCCGATCGGCCGCCTGGATCCCGACGCGGGCGCTGAGATGGCCAGCGACTCCGGCCGGTTCGTCGGCGGCGAGCGCTACGAGCAGCTCTATCGGATGAGGGGCCATGTGCGGATCGACAGGGAGGAATTCGACATCGCCGGAACGGGCATGCGCACCCACCGCCGCGGGACCCGGGAGATGGAGCGCTGGCATGGCCATAGCTGGCAGACCGGCCCTGTTCCCCAGCGGGCGGGCCTTCGGGCTGATGCGGTTCCCGGGCGAGGAGGGCGAGGCGGGACGTTCCGCGCCGCGCTTCAGCGAAGGGTTTGTGGTCCAGGACGGCCGGATGTATCCGGCCAGGTGCTGGATTCCACGTGGCTGGACACCTACACGCCGACCGGCGAGCGCTCGCAGGTCCGGCTGCGCTCGGCGCTGGGGGAGGCGGTGATCCAGTGCGAGATCGCCGCGAGCGTCTGGCGCACCATCCACACCGACGCCAGCCAGGGGCGCTACCTGCGCGCCTTCGGCGTCTGGGGCGATCCCGACAGCTATCCGATGAACCAGGGCGCCGCCCGCTACACCTGGGACGGCGAGAGCGCCTACGGCCACATCGAGCGATCCACGGCGTTCGAGCGGATCCGCCGATAGGGCCGGGGCGCGACGCGGCGACGCTCGCTCAGGTTGTCCGACGCGCTCGCCACGCTGGCGGCCTGCCTGGCGACGTCTACTTCGTACAGCGTTGGTAGTCGCCAGCGTTGCAGGCTTTGACCTGCGCCTTCCAGGCGTCCATCTCCGCGGCGTGCTTGCGCTGCGCTTCGGCGGCCTCGGCCTTCTGTTGCGCGAGTTCGGCTTCGTATTGCGCCCTGGCGGCCTTGTAGGCGGCCGCCTGGGCGTCGTTCCGGGCGTCGATGGCCTGACTGGTCTGGACGACGGAGCTGTTCAGCCGGGCGGCGTCGTCCGCGGGTCCGGGCGCCGTCGGCGGGACCGGGGGCGCGGGAAGCGGGGCGGCGCGCGGGGACGGAACCGGCGGCGCGACCGACGCTACGGACGCCGGGGCGGTCGGCGCAACGGCGGCCGCCTTCGGAGCGGCGACCGCAAGGCTGGGATCCCAGTAACAGGGCGTGGCGGTCGCCTGCTGCCGCATCCGCTGGGCCTCCCAGCGCGCGATCATGGCGCTGCAGACCGCCCTCGCATAGGCGCTCGCGCATTTCGTGCCGAGGGGTTGCGCGGCGAGGTCCGTCATCTTCAGGCGCACGCCGCTGTAGAGTTCGTTCGCCGTCTTCAGCGAAGCCTCGGCCAGGGCGTCCTGGTCCTGGGCCTGCTCAAGCGCCAGCCGGACGGCGTCATCCGCCGAATTGGCGCTGTCCATCGCCGCTGCGATGTCGCGGGCCAGGTCGTGGCTCCTGACGCCCTGGACGGCGGCGGACAGCATCGGGTCCTGGTAGTCCTTCAAGCCCATGACCGTGAGGTCATAGGCTTGGGTGCAAGCCTCCGTCTCCGCGTGCGCGGCGGCCACATGGACGGCCGAAATCAGCACCGCCGCCGCCATGGTCCAAAGACTTCGCCGCACGCAAGCCTCCTTTCGCCGCCCGGGCGCAGGTCTGTTCCGTCCGCGACGCCGCTCCGCAGGCCGAACGGCGCCGCCGGCCGGCCGCGTCATCCGGCGCGGACGCAAGCGAGGCTCGCCATTCCATCCGACGAAGTTCTTCGTGGCGGCGCGACTATAATGGTTAAGTGGCCCGAGGTCATTTTCTGGCTGTGGGTGAGCGCCATGTTCCGTCCGTGTACCGCTTTTTTGATCGCCGCCGCGGCGGGCGTTCTGGCTGCATGCGGCCCGCCGTCCGGCTCCGACAAGACCGCCGCCAAGCCGGCGGGCGCCGCAACGCCGGCCGCGGCCACGCCCACGACGGTCGCCACCACGCCCGCGGGCGCCCCGCGCCGCCGCGACGGCTATTGGGAGATGGCCTCGTACGGCGCTTCGGGGACGCAGATGGGCAAGCAGTTCCTCTGCGTCGGCGCCGGCTCGGAGGACAAGTTCTCGATCTACGACCAGCTCGCGTCGGCCGGCGACTGCAGCAAGAAGGACCTTGTCCGCACGCCCACGGGGTGGAACTTCGAGACCCGCTGCGAAATCATGCAGACCGTCACCGTGCAGAAGGGGGTGATCAGCGGGAACTTCCAGGACAATTTCCGGGTCGACCAGACCGTGACCCAGACTCCGAACATGGAGATCAAGGGCTATATCCTCGGCCGTCGGGTCGGAGACTGCCCGGCCCCGTTCGGGCCGGGGGATCTCGTCGACGGCGACGGCTCGAAGATCGGCAACATGGCGCCCTAGCCGCCCGGGCGCCGAGGCCGCGCGTCAGGTCTTCAGCGGGGGCGTCGGCAACCGGCGAAGTTGGGAGGCCGGCGCGCCGCCGCGATTGGCGAGATTGCGCTTATTGGCCTCCATCCGTTGATGTACGGCCCCGCCCGCGGGCATCTGCTGCAAGAGATCCGCCCCCCACATCTTGAGTTCAGTGGTCTGCACGACCCCGTTCCAACGCCAGGAATGGGGCACCGCCCGCACCAGCACCGTCTTCACGTCGACCCCGCGCATCACCAGGGTGTGCAGCACGTTCATCAGGTGCTCCAGCGAAGGCTGGTAGTGGCCGCTGTCGTTGCGGATCGCCTTGACCTCACCGTGAATGATCAGGATCGTGCCGGTGCAGAGCACGGCGTCACCGGCCATGTAGGACGAGTGGAAAAAGTTATCTTTATTGAAACCTCCGCGGTGATGGGCCATGTAGAGGTCGCGGCCAATGCTCAAGGCGAAGCCGGCGTAACCGGCATCCATCATCTGTTCCTTGATCTGCGGTGCGTATTTCCAGCCAATGACCGCCGAGTTCGCCGGTTCAACCTTGTTCAACTTAGTGCGGCTGCGCATCAGCACCTTGCCGTTGTCGAAGCGCAGGCGATAGTTCTCCGCCTCCGCCCGCGAGAGATAGCGGGCCACGTCCGGCTGGGCGTCGACGGCCGCCCCATGCTTCGTCAGCGCCCGGCCCCAGCATTCCTCGATCGCGGTCGGCAGTACGTTGGGCGTGACGTCGAAGGCGCGGCAGAGCTTGTCGACCACCGTCACGTAGAGCCGTTCCATGGTCGCCTTGCGGTGGATGAAGGGCTCCACGGCCCCTCCCACCGCCCCGGTCTTCTTCCACAGGTAGTCGTCGTGCTTCTGCGCCTGCTGCGCGCGCTTCAGCCAGTGGTCGGACATGAAGAACAGTTCGCCCAGGATGGCCAGGCGGTCCCAGCCGCTGGACACGTCGACGCCCGTCCGGCTGTGATATCTGAAGAGGTAGCGGTAGATCCCGTTCAGGATCGAGTCCGAGGAATTGCCGCCGTTGGTCGTCCGCTTCCACTCGACTTCGGTGGGCAACTCGGACTGGGCGCCGGGAACCGCCGCATAGCCCGTCCTGGTGACGCTGGTCGGCTTCGAGATCTTCATGGGCCCGTTCTCCAGGAGCACGACGGCGGCTTGGCCGCACAAGCGGCGGACACGCTGAAAAATACTGTTGAGGCCAGGTTCGTCGCTCGCTGCGCCGCGGACATGCGTCAGCGCCGCGGCGGCAGGCCCATCGGCGGCGCGGGCTGGACGCCAGCCCGGGTCTGGATCGCCCAGCCCAGGGCGATCATCCGGGCTTGCAGGCCGGGCGGACGCTGATTGGGCGCGTACATGTTCAGCAACTTGGTCTTCAGCGTCGTGATGCCCTGGTCCATGCCGGCCGCGATGCGCTGCCCGGCGTTCTTGGGCAGCCGGTCGGGCGAGCCGAACGGGTTCCTGCGGTTCCTCGGGCCCAGCACCGCCTCGATGTCCGCCGCGGCCTCCGCCGCAACCTGCGCCCGCCAGGCCCGCTGGTCATCCTTCAGCCTGACGCCGGTCCATTCCCGGGACGGCGGCTGATCGAGGTAGCGAGAGGCGGAAGAACCGGACCAGGCGTCCATGCCGACGGGCCTGAGGACGTTGTCCTGGAGGCAGACGGCGACGTTGCCGGCGTTGGTCAGGCGGTTGTAGGGCGCGCAGTTCGGCATCTGGCTGAAGTCGAACCGGTCGTCGTTGCCGTTGAAGCAGTCGACGGCCATGATCTGTCCCAGTTTCTCGAGACCGCCCGGCGCCGTGAGGGCGGCGGCGATCGCCCTGATCCCGCTCTTGTCGCCGGTGGCCTTCAGCTGAGCGGCCGCACTTTCGAGATTGATCAGGCCTTCGAAGAAGTTGGTCTTTACCCAGGCGGTGTTCGGTATCACGAGCGACTGAGAGAGAGCATTGATGTCGCCATCCAGAGGTTTCTGGAAAAGTTCGGCCTCTACACGCTTCAATTCGGCCCACTGAGCAATCGCGTCCAGTTCGGAGGACATCAGTTGCTTGGTGGCCATCGTGGGATCGACGGCCTTCATGTTGCGCATGGCGTAGCGCATGTTCCTTGGGTCGTGCGCCAGGTTGGTGATCTCGTTCTTGACGACCACCTTTCCGGAGTCACCGACGAGAAGGTACACTGGCCGGGCGGGATCGAGCTTCTTGATCCCCGTGATATCGTCGGCGGCGATCTGGCCGCTCATCTGTAAGGTCATGGAGGCCCCGCTTCCCCGCGCCGCAGAAGCTTAACGATGCGCCTTCACTGTCGACTTGTCGACGGGCGCAGCAGTCGCCGGGCCGACGACCTGCGCCTGCTCAAGCCGCTTCGATATTGGTCAGAAGCGACTTCAGGCGGTTGGGGCCCTGGTCCCGGGCCTGGATCACGGCCTTGTTGTGCTCGCGCACATTGGTCGGGGCGGCGAGGCGGCCGCCGCCGCCCCCGCCCCTTGGCGTCGCGGTCGTGGTCGCGCCGTCGGAAATCGCCAGGTGGTCCGCCAGCACATAACCCACGCCGCCCGTCGAGGTCTCGACGGTCACCCAGGTGTCGCCGGTGAAGTCCCTGACCGGCACGACCGTCCCTGCGGCCACGCTGGCGAGCGCCCGGGCCTTGGCGTTCGGCGCGGCGCGAATGACCGTGGCGCGGCTGGCCGAATAGGTCGGGGGAGGCGGCGGGGCCGGGGCCGCCTTGGTGGAAACCTTCTGCACCTTGGCGTCCGGTGAATCCGGCATGCGCAAGCGCTCCGTGGAGGCCTTGTCAGAGTAGGCGGGAGCCTGGCCGCCCAGCACGTCGGATTCGGACCGGCCCTCGGTCATGGCCCGGCCCTGGGTGTAGGTCTTGGCCAGCGTCGCCTGCTGGTCGCAGACGTCCTCGGTCAGGTCGACGTCGCGGTGGATCGCCTTGATCAGCGAGGCGCGTTGGCGCCGGTCGGCAGTGTTCGAGGCGCTGGCCAGGTGCTGGTCCACGTCGGCGATCTGGGCCTGGAGGCAGGCGGCGAGGGCGGCCTCCTCCTGGGCGATGGCGCGGCTGACCGGGATCTGGCGGCCGGCGTCGTCCTCGATCGAGCGCACCATGCGCGCCCGGTCGCCGTTCGCCTCGGCCTCCTTCAGCCGCACATAGGCCTCGACCGTGCCGGCGATGGCGACGATCACCGCCACCGCCGCGATCGCCTTGGTGTCGCCGCCCAGGCCGCTCGCCATGCGCGAGCCGCCGGCCCCGACCGTGACGCCGGGAATCGAGAAGCCCGAAGCCTCGCTGAGCACGCCGGCGTTCAGGAACCCGCCCGACATGCCGGCGGGCTGCACGCTGGGCGAGACCTTCCCCGACTTGCCGCCGCCGAACGAAAGGCCGCCGAACGGCAGCCCGCTCGCCAGCGCCCCAAGTCCGCCGCCGCTGCTTCCGCCGCCGCCGCCGCCCGCGTAGCGGCTGAGCATGGCCCCGGCGAAGAAACCCGCGCCCTTCTTCAGGCCTTCGCCCGCCGCCTTGGCGACCCGGGAGCGTTTCAGCGCCTGATATTGCCGTTGCCGTTCCAGGATCGGGGCCCGCTCGGCGGCGCAGACGTCCGACTCCCCGCCGCGCCCGCCGCTGGCGGCCCGAAACGGCTCGGCCCGAAGGTCGCCTGCGACCATCGCCCCCAGCGCCAGAAGCACGGCCGCCTGACGCATCAGCTTCCCGAACATCGTCCCACCTCGCCGACCCGGCTTGATCGCCGGGTCCCGTTATCGTCCCTTCAGGCGCTGCAACTCCTGCGCGGCGCCTTCGTCCCCGTTGGCCAGGGCCTTGCCATAGAGCTCGGCCGCCTTGGCCGGATCGCGCGGCACGCCGCGGCCCGTCTCATACATCACCGCGAGGTTGCGCCAGGCCTGCGCGCTCCCGGCGTCGGCCGCCCGCTGGAACAGATTGACCGCCTCCTTGTCATCGCGCCGCACGCCTGTTCCCGTGGCGGTCAGCTTTCCCAGGCCCAGCAGCCCGCGCGGATCGTTCAGGTTCGCGGACATCCGGTAGTACTGCGCCGCGCGCCCATAGTTCTGGGACAGGCCGCGGCCGGTCTCAAACATCACCGCAAGGGCCGACATCCCGGCGCCGTCGCCCGCCTCGGCGGCGCGCTGGTACCAGGTGGCGGCCTGGACGAGGTCCTGCGGGACGACGTCGCCGTCCTCGTAGAAGTAGCCGACGTGGACCATGCCGGAGCCTTCGCCCGCTTCGGCGGCCTTCTGGTAGAAGCCGAGGGCGCGGCGCGGGTCGCGGGCGACGCCCTGGCCATCCTCGTAGAGCTCGCCGAGCTCCACCATCGAGAGCCCGTCCCCGGCCTGAGCGGCCTTCTGCAGCCAGGCGGCGCCTTGAGCGGGATTCTTCGGGAGACCTTCCCCCTGCAGGTAGAGCTGGCCCACCAGCCCCATCGCCGAGGGCAGGCCGGCGTCGGCGGCCTGTCGCAGCCAGCGCACGCCGCCAGCCTGATCCTGCGTCACGCCGAAGCCGTTCAACAGCATCAGGCCGTAGTTGACCATCCCCCCGGTGTGCCCGGCGTTGGCCGCCTGGCCGAACCACCTGGCGGCGGTCGACTGGTCGATCTGCGTGCCCTTGCCGGTGAAGTACATGACGCCGAGGTTGTACATGGCCCGGCCGTCGCCGTTCTCCGCCGCGGCGGTCCATTCCCGGATGGCGCGGGCGTAGTCCCCGCGGCCGAAGGCGGTCCGCGCCGCGCCGGCGTTGGCGGCCGGGGTCGCCCGGGACGGCGCGCGGGCCTGGACCGTCTGCGCCCGGTTCAGGGCGATGGACCGGTAGAGCCCGGTGAACTCGCCGCGGTCGCTGGCCTCCAGGTAGGCCTGGAAGTCGGCCGGATCGTCCGAGTTGCGGATCGACTGCCAGAAGGTCCGCTCGCGCTGGGTGCGCGCGATGAGGTCGGCTTCGGACGCGGGCCCGCCCTTGCCGTCGAAGCTCCAGTACAGGTCGTCCCAGATCCCCTGCAGGTCGGGGGACTGGCGATTGCCGGTGGTGCGCTCCACGTCGGTCTTCACCAGGCGCGGCAGTTCGCCGATGGTCAGCCGCGGCCGCTGCAGGGCGTTGGCGAGGGCCAGGGCGAAGGGGCTGTGATCGCCTTGTCCGTCCAGCGCCGCCTGCTTCGGCTGGGCGGCCATCAGCGTGACCACCTGCGACGTCGAGCCGCCGGTCTCGCGCCCAAGGCCGTTGGGCACGTCGGCGAGCCGCAGGCCGGGCGGGGTGTTGCGACAGGCGTCGAGGATCACCAGCCGCACCTTGGCGGCGTGCGCCACCGCGACGCGCGCCCGGTCGGCCTCCAGTCCGGTGCCCACCAGCGAGGCGGCGGACTTGTTGCTGGCGTCCTTCGGCAGCAGGTAGTTGACGCCGGCGATGTCGACGCCGTGCCCGGCGAAGTAGATCACGGCCGCCTCGGAGCCCTCGGTCTGTCGCTGGAAGGCGTCCATGGCCGCGATCAGGTCCTGGCGGCGCGGGTCGGTGAGAGTGGTCACCGTGAAGCCGAGCTTCTGCAGCGCGCCGGCGATCAATCGCGCGTCGCCGATGGTGTTGGGCAGGCCCGCGCCCGATTCATAGCTGCCGACGCCGACCACCAGCGCGACCTTGGACACCGCCCAGGCGGGCGCGGCGGTGAAGATCACCGCAACCGCAAGCGCGGCCGCCGCGTGGCGCGCAGGACGCAAGAGGCTTTCGAGACTTCTCAAGTCACTCCCACGGACTACGAACCCGGACCGGCGATTTTTGCGCTAGCGGAGGGGCCGGGCGCAATAGAATGTTGCCGTCTGGGCGGCGGGCGAGAAGCCTCGGCGCAGGTTGCGTCGGCTGGTCGACGCAGGGGGCGGCCGGTGTACGCGCTGAACTTCCAGAATCCGTGGATCGCCGGGGTGGACGGATCGCGGCGCCGGATTCCGGCCTGGGCGGCGCTCGCCATCGCCACGGTGATCCCGGCCGCCGCGATCGTGGCGGGCGCGGCGCTGACCCCGTTGCTCGGCGATCTGACGCGGAATGGGCTGGCGGTCTTCACCATCCTCAACCTGGTGGTCTTCGGCGTCATGTGGGGGGCCGCCTGGGCTGCAGGCGCCATCGAGGCCCGGCAGGTGTGGCGGGCGGGCGACAAGGCGCCGCTGGCCGTGGCGGCGGGGCTGGCCGTGGGCGCCGTCGGCATCGGCGTCGCGGTGGCCGGCAGCGCGGCCGCCGGCGGCGTCGCGCTGGCCGCGCGGGCCGACGGGGCGGCGGCCGGCGGCATCCTGGCGGGCTTCCTGGTCATCGCGTTCCAGGCTGGCGGCGAAGAGGCGCTGTTCCGCGGCTGGCTGCAGCCGTTGCTCGGCGCACGCTGGGGGCCGTGGCTGGGGCTGGCGGCGACGTCGCTGCTGTTCGCGGCGCTCCATCTGGTCGGGTCGGGGCGGAGCCTGCTGACCCTGGTCAATCTGCTGCTCGCCGGCGCGGCCTTCGGCCTGATGGCCCTGCGCACCGGGGGGCTGTGGGCGCCGGCGGCGGCGCATCTGGGGTGGAACTGGACGGAGGCCTCGGTGCTGGGCCTGGTCCCAAATCCCGG
>Ga0268265_10001791_pt1 | contig 17223 bp, 11 predicted proteins | sample KBSSwiS52_FD_190355 | JGI IMG/M metagenome (GOLD analysis project Ga0268265, IMG submission 190355) | Switchgrass rhizosphere microbial communities from Kellogg Biological Station, Michigan, USA - KBS Switchgrass S5-2 (SPAdes) (version 2) | ecosystem: Host-associated > Plants > Roots >... | reverse complement strand
TCCTGTCCCATCGCCACCCTCACCACTCCGGCCCCTCGTCCGCGGCCCTGGACCTCTTCGGAGCCCTGAACTGCTGCCGGCCCGAGTGCTCCCGTCAACAGCGACTGCGACCACAAGTGCGACAAGGGCCTGGGTGCGTGCAGGCTGTAAACAGTGCATCTGTTCTCAGACGACCTCCGCTCGTGAGCCCGCGCGCCCGGGAGGGCTCGCGGGCTGGATGACGCATGCGAGGCTGATCCGGCTCGGCTGTCCTGATAAGCAGCGTCATGGCGCCCATGGCATCGATTCCGGGGAGCCTATGCCTCAGAAACTCCAAGGAGAGGCGGGAACAGGCAACCCCCGGAAAGGCGGTTTCTGCTACGCCGTCAGGAAGGACTGGCTATATTAACCCCTTCGTTATAGAATCTTGAGTAGCACTGCAGAGGGACTTAGCGATATGTAGAGCCGGCCATGGCGTGCCGAGCGGCACGCCCGGTCTCTGTTTGTGGAATCAAATAGCCATGTTACACGAAATGCCAAAAGACCAGCCTGACGTTGACGGCTACCTTTACGACGCGTTCTTGAGCTACTCGCGTAAGGATTTACCCTTCGTCCGAGAACTTGCGTCTCAACTGGCGGAGAGGCGGGTTGGAACATGGTTCGACGAAGAGCAGATCGAAGTCGGCGATACTATTATGGAAAGGCTCCAAGAAGGTCTGTGCAATAGCCGTTACTTGATCGTGTGTCTTAGTCTAAATTATAAAGACTCAGAATGGTGCAAGAGGGAGCTCAATGCGCACCTTGAACGTGAGATCAAAGAACGGACCGTAAGAGTTCTGCCGGTCCGGCTAGATGACTACTCAGACGATGAGGTGCCGGAGTTCCTCTTTGGAAAATACGCGGTAGATGTGAGAACCGAGCACGGGCTGGCGAGGCTGGTCCGGAAAGTCAAGACGCATTTACAGATTCAGGACGTCCCTCCGACGGAGAATCTTTTAGATACAGGCGTCCATAGGATTCACGAGACAGAGGAGGGCGCGGAGGGCTTAGATGCCTCGGTCCAACTCTGGTTTCCACATACAATTGCACGCCCGTTCTTCGAAGTATCGCAGACATCTGATGACAGGGAACGTTTAGACGCTATAGGCAGATGCGTGGAGGAAATTCTTAATTTCTTGATGGCTATCTGTCTAGCCGACCTCGCCGCTCACCATGAGGTTACTGACGTTAAGCCGGTACTAGCCGGACTCGATGGAAATGGTTTGAGTGAGCGAATCGAATTGCTCTCGAAAATTATGAGCAGCATCGCTGGTGAGCGGACGAAGAGGACATTTATACCGCACCTTTTGAGTTGGGCTCTTGAGTCGGATGGTAATCCGACTCCTCATTTCATGGCCCTCTTCAAGCTTGCCCTAACGATCCATGCGAAAGGGATGGCCGCGACCGCGGCGAAACGGGCGGAGGGACTTCTGCAGCAACTTCTTCGCTCTCTCCTTTGGCTTCATTCATACCGTCTCATATCGGTGGGTGAAGTACAGAGGCTTCGCCCGTCGTTAGCGAAGGGCAAGTTCAAGTCTCTCGTAGGAGTCGTGAAGGGATTCCTGCCAGAGCCCTTCCTCTGGCAAGTGAGTCCTACCATAGAGCTGCGGAGGGGCTGTTACTTGGTCAACCCTGGGAGAACGGGGCTTCTGATGCTTAAGCCATTTCTGCTTACCCGGGAGGAGATCTCAGAAAGGATTGGACGGATCGAAGGGGGCGATCTGTGGATGTTCTCCGGCCTCCAAGACTCCTTCCTTGCTCTTCGAGATTCCGTTGGGGTTGAAGCGAAGGTGCCAATCCATAGGACCGATCTCCTGTTGGATGATCACAATCTGCGCAGGGACAGGATAATCGCAATTCAGTGCGTAGACGAACGTCTCATCGCGAATGTGGAGAGCACCGAGGAGAAGGGGGCGCTGATCGATGAGTCGGTGGAGGACGCCGCCCTTGACTGTGAGGAGTCGGGCTCTATAGATTTTCAGAGTTCTCTCAATCGTATTCAACGGATGCTCCTCAATCTCGGGGGGCCGTTCAGGCAACCGGAACGCATGGTGGTGGAGCTGGACGAGATTGGAGCGCATTTGATGGAAGATCTCGAGCGCTTCCCCCAACGAGCGGAATCATTTCAGGAGGTCGCCTTGGAGTGGTCGCGCCATACAGATCAGGCAATGGAGGCGTCAACGGCTGAAGAAATGCGTCGAGTCCTCGCCGGTCGCCGACGGGAGGTCGAAGCCGCACTGGAAGACCTTTTAGGTGGCTTTTCTCGAACGCAAAGCCTATTCATGAAGGGAGTACGCTATCGGGGGGACTCTCCCTACGCATCTATCAGCCCCGGAGCGCGGGATCTCGATAATGGAATTAAACTTCTGCTGAGTAAAGACGAGTTGGATCAAAGCGATGGCATAGACTGGCTGCTCGGTGGCGGCTTCCAAGAATGCGAAAAGATGCTGGATACTATTGCCAAGTCGGGCCAGCGGGAACCGGTTCTGACAATAATTTGGCGGCGCTTCGTGCGGGTTTTCCTTTACTATCAGGATTCCTTTCTCGAGGTGGCAAAGTACATGCTTAAGGCCGACCCGGCGAAGTGGCGTCGCCGGTTTGAAGTCTTCAGCCGAGTCATCGAAAGGGACGTCACGGTAGAGGAAGCAAGGTCGATCCTCGAAAGCCTCGTCGCAGAGGACCGGTCCGTCATAGCCGGCTTCTTGGCGATGCACGTGCGGAAGGGCTGTCGAGATATCGGTATGGCTGAGCTGAGCCCTTCCGACCGATGGGAAATCCTGCTTGCCCCAGGGACTCACGCGTCAGTGGTTCGAGAACTCGTAGAGGGTACCTGCAAGGATTGTCCGCCGACCTACATTAAGGCGATGTTCCTCTTGCTAAGAGGCCGGCTCCGTAGTGCCGATACGCCTCTTGCTCTAAATCATGCCTTCGAGACTCTCAAAATTTTTTACCAAGTCCCTCTCTTTCTCGAGGCCACCTTCTTTAAGAGCCTTTTATCTCTTCACAAGGATCTCAACCGCCAAGCCCAGAAAAGCTTGGAGATGGCTGAGGTTGGAAGACGCTTTGAGGAATACTTCGATGAGTTTCGTCGAAAGATCAGCACGAGGGATGCAGATATCGCCGAGATGCCTTACGTTCCCCTTCCAATCCAACGGAAGCTCGCCCGCGATGGTTACTTTGTGAATTCTTTCATCTGCAATATCCGCGACGCCATCGCCTTGGAGGCAGTGCCCCACGCACTCCGGAGGTCTGATGTAATTCGGTTCTTCAAAACCACTCTCGTTAACAAGTCTGCCCTGATGCGCTTGGCGGAGGACAAAAACCTGATGAGAGACCATAGCATTCGTACGGCTCTCTGCAGGAACCCCAAGGCCGATCCGAGGCAGATCCGGAAATTCATGCCGCAACTCGGTGTTGCCGAGTTCAGGCTGATCGCTGAGGACAGGAACGTAAGCCAGTATGCACGTAGCTTTGCCAAGCAATTGTTACTGGCCAAAGCAACTTAGAATGGTATCAGGATTGAGCCAGGGAATGCCGGCATGGCTGTGACTAGATGATATAGGCTTTGGGATTATTATGAGGATTCCAATGAAACCGGCAGCGCAGATCACTATCTGGTAAGCAACGCCGGGCATATCTCCTGCCGACTACGAGCGCAGGTCGTTGAAGACATGAATTTACCCGACGAAGATTCCGGGCGGCCTCTGGTCGCGGTCCGTTGGGGCATCCCCTCGGGCAAGCGGAGTCAGGCGGATGAGGATGCGGCCGAGGAGTTGGCCGAAGAGCTGGCTCCGCTGCTACCGCCGGTCGCGAACGCCGAGATTCTCGGCTTCGACGATGGGAACGATCGCATCGACATCCTGATCCGGGGCGAGGGAACGGACGAGGAGATCGATCAGATCTACAGAGCGGTCGCACCCTTGTTCCGGCGCTACGGCTGTCCTTCCGGCTACTGCCTCATCCGCTACTACAGCGGCGGCGCATGGGGGCTCGCTTCGGACGAGGTGTAGGCGCCCCGGGTACAATCCGGTCTCATGAAAGCCATTCGCGTCCACGCTCCCGGCGGTCCCGAGGTCCTCCGGTTCGAGGACATCCCGGATCCGGTCCCCGCCGAAGGCCAGGCCCTGGTCCGCATCGAGGCCGTCGGCGTCAACTTCATCGACGTCTACCACCGGACGGGCCTCTACAAGGTCCCGTCGCTGCCGTTCACTCTTGGTCAGGAGGCGGCCGGCACGGTCGAGGCCGTGGGACCCGGCGTGAGCGGGGTCGCGGTTGGCGACCGGGTGGCTTATACGGCCGTGATGGGCAGCTACGCCGAGAAGGCGGCCGTGCCGGCCGATCGGCTGGTGAAGCTCCCCGAGGGGTTGACCGCCCGGGATGGCGCCGCGGCCATGCTGCAGGGCATGACGGCCCACTACCTCGCTTGCTCGACCTATCCGCTGAAGCCCGGCGATGTCTGCCTGGTGCACGCCGGGGCGGGCGGGGTTGGGCTGCTGCTCATCCAGATCGCGAAGCTGCGCGGCGCCCGTGTCTTCTCAACCACCTCGACGGAAGAGAAGGCCGCGCTCGCCCGCGAGGCCGGGGCCGACGAGGTCATTCTCTATACCGAGCAGGATTTCGCGGCCGAGGCCCGGCGCCTGACGGACGGCCGGGGTGTCCAGGTGGTCTATGACGGAGTCGGCCGGGCGACGTTCGACAGGAGCCTCGACTCCCTGGCCCGGCGCGGCATGATGGTGCTCTTCGGCCAAGCGAGCGGGCCGGTTCCGCCTCTCGATCCGACAGTCCTGAACGCCAAGGGCTCGGTCTATCTCACCCGCCCTTCCCTGTTCCACTACATCGCGGAGAGGGAAGAGCTCGCGGCTCGGGCGGGAGACGTCCTCGGCTGGATCCAGGAAGGCCGCCTGAAGCTGCGGATCGGCCTCGAGCTGCCGCTCGGCGAAGCTGCGGAAGCGCACCACGCCCTCGAAGGCCGGACCACGACGGGGAAGGTGCTGCTCCTGCCGTAGAGCCGCGGACGACCGCGTCCTGGTGCCCGGTTTCTCCTTCTCAGAAGGAGAAATTGGGCTAGAATTCTCCTTCTGAGAAGGAGAATCATCCCGCGCCATGACTCCCGACGACACCTCCCCGGCATTGCGCGCCGTCCTGGGCGAGAAGCTGGGGGAATCGCTCACGGAGGCGATTCCCTCCTCGACGCCCCGCAGGGTGCATGGCACGGTGAGCCTTGCCGGCAAGGCGACCGCAGTGATCGGGATGCGCCGGGCCGGGAAGACGACCTTCCTTCATCAGCTGCGCCGGGAACGCCTCGACCGGGGCGTAGGCCGGGAGCGGTTGCCCTACCTCAACTTCGAGGACGAGCGTCTGGTGGACCTTCGGGCGGACCAGCTCCACCTGGTGCTGGAGGAGTACTACCGGCTCCATCCCGGGTTACGGGGGCGGGAGCAGGTCACCTGGTGCTTCGACGAGATCCAGGTGGTCCCCGGCTGGGAACGATTCGTCCGGCGGATTCTCGACTCCGAGGCCGTGGAAGTGTTCCTGAGCGGCTCCTCGGCGGCATTGCTCAGCCGGGAGCTGGCGACCGCCATGCGCGGGCGGGCCTGGGAGGTGGTGATCCACCCCTTCAGCTTCGAGGAATACCTCCGCCACCACGGGCATCCGCTGCCGAAGCCCTCCGGTGCGCTGGGCACCCGGCGGCGCTCGGCCCTGGAGCGGGCGTTCCTCGATTACCTCACGGCCGGAGGCTTTCCGGAAGGTCAGGGGTTGGACGTGGCTACGCGGCAACGGTTGCTTCAGGATTACGTCGACATCGCCCTGCTGCGCGACGTGGTCGAGCGGCACGGCGTCACGCAGGTGACCGGTCTCCGTTGGCTGGTGCGCCATCTCCTGGGGAACGCAGCCGGGCTGTTCAGCGTCGAGAAATTCTACGCCAGTCTGAAGTCCCAGGGATTCAGCATCTCCAAGGACACCGTTCACCAGCTCCTCGGCCATCTGGAGGATTGCTTCCTCGTCCGCACGGTCTGGGTGGAGTCGGAGTCCGAGCGCCGCCGGATGATCCACCCCCGCAAGGCGTACCCGGTGGACCCCGGGCTGATCCCGGTGTTCGATCCTTCCGGGAGGCCCAACGTGGGCCACGCCCTGGAGACGGTGGTGCTCATCGAGCTCGAGCGGCGCGGGGCGCGGGTCAGCTACGTGCGCACACCCGAAGGGCGGGAAGTCGACTTCCTGGTGCGCAGCCCCGGCGGTGGGCAAGAGCTCCTCCAGGTCTGTGCGGATTCGACGAGCGCCACCGTGGCCGAGCGAGAGTTGCGTGCGCTCGACGAGGCCGGCCGGCTTTTCCCCGACGCGAAGAAGCGTCTGCTGACCCTGACCCTCGACAGAGCTCCCCGAGAGGTGCCGGCTGGAGTGGCCGTTCAACCCGCCTACGAGTGGCTTCTGACCTGAAGCGCGGCGGTTTTCCTCCTGGCTTTGCGTAGACTCTTGCGTGTCCGGTGAGGGAGGGTAATCCAGATCCGCTCAAGGAGGAGCTGTCATGAGATCCCGTTCCAGTTCTCCCGTCTTCGCGCTTTGCCTGTTCGTTCTCGCCGTCGCCCTGAGCCTTCCGTCCGGCGCCTGGGGCGCCGAGGGTGGATTCCGGTGTGAGGAGCTGTCGTTCGACGTGAACCTCTCTCCGGGCGATCCCACGGTCTACAGCGTTTTCGGCGTCCTCTGCTCCCGCGGGGCCATCGAGCGCAAGACGATCCAGATCACGCTCCATGGCGCCACCTACGGTCACGTGTACTGGGACTTCCCCTTCCAGCCCGAGACCTACTCCTACGTGCGCCGCGCCACGGCGGAGGGCTATGCGGTCCTCAACGTCGACCGGATCGGCATCGGCCAGAGCGATCGTCCTCCTGCGGCGGCGGTCGACATCCCGGCCAACGGCTATGTGGTCCATCAGATCGTACAGGCGCTGCGCGGCGGGGACCTGGTCATCCCGTCGTTCGGCCGCATCACCGCGGAGCGGGTGGCGCTCGTGGGGCACTCGCTCGGGTCCGTGATCTCGATCCAGGAGGCGGCGACCTACGGCGACGTGGACGGCATGGTGCTGACCGGCGTGTCGCACACCGTCACCCCGGTCTTGAACGAGATCTTCGCGGTCCTGTACCCGGCCAACCTGGATCCGCGTTTCCCGGGTGTCCCGGATGGCTATCTCACCACCCTGCCGGGCACCCGCGACGTCTTCTACTACCCGCCGTCCCGCGATCCGCTGGTTCTCGCGATCGACGAGGAGACCAAGGAGACCGTCACCACGGCCGAGCTCGACACGGCCGTCCCCGCGCTGTTCTCGTCTCCCGGGATCCACGTTCCCGTGTTCGTGATCGTCGGCGATTACGATCTGGCCTTCTGCGGCGAGCCGACGTGCTCGGCTTCGGGCAGCCTGGCCGCCGAGGCGAATTTCTTCGCGCCGGATGCCTGCGTGGAGACGGCGGCCATCGCCGGTGCGGGGCACGACCTGAACCTCCACTTCCAGGCTCCGATCGCGTATGACGCCGTGCTGGAGTGGATGAACCGGCGCGTGGGCAGCGATTCGAGCGCGCCGGCGCCGTCGCCCTGCCAGCCCTGAGTCAGCGGCGCGCGCGGAGGGCGCGGGTGAGCGCCCGGTCGAGCGTGGCGGCGAAGGTCTGCCGGTCCTTGGGACTGTAGGGTCGCGGGCCTCCCGGGTCGAGGAGGCCCGCGCCCCGGAGGCCGTCCATGAGGTCGCGCACGGCGAGCCGCTCGCCGACGTTCTCCTCGGTGTACTCGTCGCCGCGCGGATCGATCACGATGACGTTCTTTTCGACCAGCCGGGCGGCCAGCGGGATGTCGGCGGTCACGGCCACGTCCCCCGGCTCGGCATGCTCCGCGATGTGACGGTCGGCCACGTCCAGACCCCCTCCCACCCGCACGGCCGAAACGAACGGGTTGCCCGGCGGCTCGGTCAGCCACTGGTTGGCCACGAGCACGGCTTCGACTTCCAGGCGCTTCACGGCCCGGAAGATGATCTCTTTCACTTCCCGGGGCGCGGCGTCGGCGTCGATCCAGACTCTCATGACGGTTGCACGATAGCACCGGAAAAGGACACAAAGGACGAAAAGGACAGCAAGGACAGGCTATTCGGGCTGCCAGTCGGGGAGGCGGCCCGGGGTCCAGGGGGCTCCGGCGGCTTCGAGGCGGTTTTCGAGGCTCGCCAGGTCGTCTTTCAGGAGCTTGCGGAGGCGCTCGAGCCAGGGCGCGAAGTCGCGGGCGGCCAGGGCGTAGGCGTCTCTCTGGGTCCGGGTGGGGAGCGCGGTGCTCCGGTTCCAGAGGAAGATCCGGCCGATCCGCTCTCCGAGCGTGGGCAGGGCCGGCTCCCGCAGGAGGGTCGCCTTGATGGGATCGCCGTTCATCTCGTCCCGGAGGTCCGCGAGCCGGTCCTCCAGGGCGCGGGCCTCGTCGAGCAGCCGGGGATCGGCGGCGGGCGTGTCTTCCAGCGCCTTCTGGATCGCGGTGAGTCGCGCGAGCCCTACCTGGAGCGCCTCGAACGCTCCCGTCATGGCCCGGTAGAGGCGGTCGACCTCGTGCCAGTAGGCTGCGGCCTCCTCCCTCTCCAGGGGCGTGAGCGCGGCCAGGGCCGTGCCTTCCAGGGGGAGGGCCTCGAACGTCCGCGGCTCGCCCAGGGGCGTGGTGACGTCCTCCACCCGTTTCGCGAGGCTCACGGTATAGCGGCCGGGCGCGGCGAGCGGACCCTGCTCCGGAAGCTCCGGCTCGGGCGAGGGGTGGCGCAGGTCCCAGGCCACGCGGTGAAAGCCGGCGGTGGCGGGACCCGCGAGCCGGCGCACGGGGCGGCCGTCCTCTCCCGCGACCGTGAGGAGGATGGCGGGCTCCTTCTCGCGCTCCTCGGCGCGGAGGGCCTCCCAGGACGGAATCTCTGTGCTTTCCCGCTCCTGGCGCCGGACCTTCGCGGTCTTCAGGTCCTCCTTGAGGTAGTAGGTGAAGACCGCGCCGAACGGCGGGTTCGGGGCGCTGAAGAAGGCCGCGTCGCGGACGGGCTGGTCCGGGACCTCCAGGTAGAGCCAGGCGGGCTTGACGGGGAAGAGGATCGCGTCCCCCTCCAACTGCGCGCGCAGAGGCGTGTAGTCGTCCAGGATGTAGATGCCGCGGCCGAAGGTGCCCACCACGAGGTCGTTCTCCCGCGGCTGGATGGCGAGGTCGCGCACGGCCACGACCGGCATGCTGCCGGTGAGCTGGACCCACCTGCGGCCGCCGTCCCGCGTGAAGAACAGGCCGAGCTCGGTGCCGGCGAAGAGCAGCTCCGGATCGCCGGGGTCCTCGGCGAGGGTGTAGACCGTGCCCCTCCCGGGCAGGTCGCCCGCGATGGAGACCCAGGTCGTACCGCGGTCGTCGCTGCGCAGGACGTAGGGCCGGAAGTCGCCCATCTGGTGGTTGTCGAAAGCGGCGTAGACCGTGCCTTCGCGGTGATGCGAGGGTTCGAGGTCGGACACGAAGGGGCGCTCGGGGATGCCGGAAAACCTTTCGATCCGCCGCCAGCGGGCGCCGCCGTCCTCGGTGACCTGGATCAGGCCGTCGTCGGTGCCGGCGTAGATCAGGCCCTCCTTCTTCGGCGATTCGGCGAGCGCGGCGATGGTGCCGTAGAACGAGGTGCCCTGGTTCTTCTCGATGGCGTCCACGCTCCAGACGCGGCCCAGGATCTCCAGCCTGTTGCGGTCGAGCTGGCGGGTGAGGTCGGAGCTCACCGGCTGCCAGGACTGGCCGCGGTCGTCGGTGCGGAACACGCGCTGGCTCGCGAAGTAGAGGCGGGTGGGGGCGTGCGGGCTGGCGATCAGCGGCGAGTCCCAGTACCAGCGCGGCGGATCGTCGCCCGGCTCGGGTTGCGGCTGGATGTCGGTCAGCTCGCCGCTGCGGCGGTCGACGCGCACGAGCCCGCCGTACTGGAGCTGGGCATAGACGAGGCCCGGATCGAGCGGATCGATCACGGTTTCGAAGCCGTCGCCGCCCAGGGTCTTGAACCAGTCCGGGTCCGCGATGCCGTTGGCGGCGCGGGTGCGCGAGGGGAAGCCGAGGCTGCCGTTGTCCTGCGTGCCGCCGTAGACGAAATAGAAAGGTTTCGAATCGTCCACGCTCACGCGGTAGAACTGGGTGAGCGGCAGGTTGGGCTTGAACAGCCAGGTGGCGCCGCGGTCGAAGGTCTCGAAGAGGCCGCCGTCGCAGCCGGACAGCAGGTGGGCGGTGTCGGCGGGATCGATCCAGAGAGCGTGGTTGTCCGCGTGCTTGAAGCGCTCGCCCTGGCTGCTCCAGGTCCTGCCGCCGTCCTCGCTCCGCATGAGGAAGACATCCATCAGGTAGACCCGGTCGGCGTCGAGCGGATCGACGACCACCTCCTGGAAGCTCAGGCTGCTGAAGGTCTGGTAGCCGGAGCGCTTCTCCCAGGTGGCGCCGCGGTCGGTCGAGCGGAAGATGCCGCCGGTTCCTCGCGAGGCTTCGACCTGGGCGTAGATCGTGCCGGGCTGCGACGGCGCCACGGCCAGGGCGATGCGCCCCAGCTCCTGGCGGGGGAGGCCGGAGCGGAGCTTCGTCCAGGTGGCGCCGCCGTCCCCGGACTTGTAGAGGGCGCTCTCGGGGCCGCCGTTGACCGTGCCCCAGGCATGGCGCCGGCGCTGCCAGGCCGCGGCGTAGAGCACGTCGGGATCGCGCGGGTCGAGGACCACGTCGGTTACGCCCGTGTCCTTGCTGATCGCGAGCACGGCCTTCCAGGTCTTGCCGCCGTCCGTGGTCTTGTAGAGGCCGCGGTCGCCGCCGGAGCTCCAGAGCGGTCCCTGCGCGGCCACGTAGACGGTGTCGGAGTCGCGGGGATCGATCGCGATCCTGCCGATGTGCTCGGAGTCTTTGAGCCCCAGGTTCGACCAGGTGGTGCCGCCGTCGATCGATTTGTAGACGCCGTCGCCGTAGGAGACGCTGCGCTGGGCGTTGTTCTCGCCGGTGCCGACCCAGACCACGAGCGGATTGCCGGGATCGAGCGCGATGCAGCCGATCGAGGAGGAGCCCTGGCGGTCGAAGAGCGGCTCGAACGTGGCGCCGCCGTTGACGGTCTTCCAGACCCCGCCCGAGGCAGCGGCGACGTAATAGGTGCTCGGCTTGCGGGGATCGACGGCGAGGTCGGAGATGCGGCCCGAGGTGAAGGCGGGGCCGAGGGAGCGCAGCTCCAGGCCGGCGAAGGTGTCGGGGCCGGCCAGAAGCAGCAGCAGGGCGGCGGTGGCGTTCATGGGCGGGGGAACCAAGGACCAAGGACAAAGGACGTAAAGGACATGAGGGACCTAAAGGACGAAGGACAGCTACCACGGCTGTCCCTGTTGTCCTTTAGGTCCTTTTAGTCCTTTAGGTCCTTTCCTGGTGGCCTACTCCGGCTTCCACTCCGGAATGCGGCTCGGCGTCCAGGGGGCGCCGGCGGCTTCCATGCGCTTCTCCAGGTTGACCAGGTCCTCGCCGAGCGATTTGCGGATGTCGGCGAGCAGCGGCGCGAACGCCTCCGCGGCCTGGGTGTAGTTGTTCTGGTGGGTCTGGGTGGGGGCCGAGGTGGAGCCCCAGGCGCCTCCCACGACCTGGAAGACGCGGTCGGCGATGGAGGGCGAGGTCGGCTCATTGTGCTCGCCCTTCACGGGATCGCCGGTGAGCTGCTCGTTCAGGTCGCGGAGATGGTCCTCGATCCTGCGCGCCTCGTCCAGCATCTTCGGATCGGCGGCGGGCGTGTCGAGCAGCGCCTTCTGGATGAGCTCGACCCGGGTCAGCCCCTCTTCGAGAGCGCTGGCGGCGCCGGCCACGGCGCGCTGCAGGTTGGCCACCTTGCGCTGGAAGTCCAGCGTGGCCTTGCGGTCGGTGGCCGGCAGCGAGGTGTTGGCCAGCGGCTCGGCCTCGAAGGTCTGCGGCTCGCCCAGGGGCGTGGTCACGTCGCCGATCCGCTTGGCGAGCGTCACGGTGTACCTGCCGGGCGCGGCCAGGGGCCCTTGCGGCGGCTGGAAGAACGGGTTGTCGGTCGGTCCGCCGCCGAGGCTGGCGGGCATGGTGCTGGGGTAGCGCAGGTCCCAGGAGACCCGGTGCATGCCGGCGCCGGCCGGGGCCGTGATGCGGCGCACGACCTGGCCTTCGGCATCCGTGACGGTGAGCAGGATCACGGGGTCCTTCTCCCGCTCCTCGGCGCGCAGGTCCTCCCACTTCGGGTACTCGACGTTGCCGCCCTCCTTCTCGACCTCGGCCTCGGCCTCCCAGCGCATCTTCTTGCGGGTCTTCAGGTCCTCCTTGAGGTAGTAGGTGAAGACCGCGCCGAACGGTGGATTGGGAGCGGTGTAGAGGGTCTCGCCCTGGAACGCCTTGCCGGGCAGGCCGAGAGGCGAAGCCTCGATGAACATCCAGGTCTTCTTGACCGGGAAGAGGATCGCGTCCTTCTCGAGGTCGGCCTCGGTGCGGACCTGCCGCAGCGGCGTGTAGTCGTCCAGGATGTAGAAGCCGCGGCCGAACGTGGCCAGCACCAGGTCGTTCTCGCGCTGGTGGATGGCGATGTCGCGGACGGCGATTGTGGGCATGCCGCCGGAGAGCGGGATCCACTTCCTGCCGCCGTCGACGGTGAAGAAGATGCCGAACTCGGTGCCGGCGAAGAGCAGGTCGCGGTTGACGAAGTCCTCGGCCAGGGCGTAGACCGTGCCCCTCTCGGGCAGGTCGCCGGCGATGGAGGTCCAGGACCTGCCGCGGTCGGTGCTCTTGAGCACGTAGGGCTTGAAGTCGCCCATCTTGTGGTTGTCGAACGAGGCGTAGACGGTCGCGTCGTCGAAGCCCGAGGCCTCGAGGTCCGAGACGTAGGTGTTCTCCGGGATGCCCGGGAACTTCTCGATCTTGCGCCAGTTGGCGCCGGCGTCGTCGCTGACCTGGATCAGGCCGTCGTCGGTGCCGATGTAGAGCAGGTCCTCCTTCTTCGGCGACTCCGAGAGGGAGACGATGTTGCCGTAGAACGAGGTGGAGGCGTTCTTGGCCACGGCGTCGATGTTCCAGACCTTGCCCATGACCTTGAGCTTGTTGCGGTCGATGCGGCGGGTGAGGTCGGGGCTCACGGCGCGCCAGGAGTTGCCGCGGTCGTCGCTGCGGAACAGGCGCTGGGCCGCCAGGTAGAGGCGGGTGTGGGAGTGCGGGCTGATCATCAGCGGCGAGTCCCAGTTGTAGCGCAGCGGGTCCTCGCCCGGGCCGGGCTGCGGCTGGATGTCGACCGACTCGCCGCTCTTGCGGTCGAAGCGCACGATGCCGGCGTGCTGCGCCTCGGCGTAGATGATGTTCGGATCGGTCGGATCGACCACGGTCTCGAAGCCGTCGCCGCCGTTGGTGATGAACCAGTCGGCGTTGATGATGCCGTGGTTGGTGATGGTCCGGGACGGTCCGCCGAGGCTGAAGTTGTCCTGCGTGCCGCCGTAGACGTTGTAGAACGGCGTGTCATTGTCGAGGCTCACCCGGTAGAACTGGGTGACAGGCAGGTTCGGCTTGAAGATCCAGGTGGCGCCGCGGTCGTAGCTCTCGTAGAGACCGCCGTCGCAGCCGACCAGCAGGTGGTCGGTGTTGGCCGGGTCGATCCAGATGGCGTGGTTGTCGACGTGCTTGAAGCGCTCGCCGAGGTTGCGCCAGGTCTTGCCGCCGTCCTCGGTCACCTGGACGAAGACGTCCATGGAGTAGACGCGGTCGGCGTCGTAGGGATCGACGAAGATCTCCTGGTAATACTGGGCGCTGCCGGCGAAGTACTTGCCGCGGCGCTCCCAGTTGGCGCCGCCGTCCCTGGAGCGGAAGAAGCCGCCGGCGCCGCGCGCCGCCTCGACGATGGCGTAGACGGTGTCGGGCGCGGACGGGGCGATGGCGATGCCGATGCGGCCCTTCTCCTCCTTGGGCAGGCCGGCCTCGATCTTCTTCCAGTTGGCGCCGCCGTCCATCGACTTGTAGACGGCCGCCTCGGGGCCGCCATTGATCAGGGTCCAGACGTGGCGCCGGCGCTGGTAGGACGCGGCGTAGAGCACGTCGGGGTCGCGCGGGTCCATGGCCACGTCGGTCACGCCCGTGTTCTCGCTGATGGTGAGCACGGCCTTCCAGGTCTTGCCGCCGTCCGTGGTCTTGTACAGGCCGCGGTCGCCGCCTGGGTTCCAGAGCGGGCCCTGGGCGGCCACGTAGACGGTGTCGGAGTCGCGCGGATCGACCACGATCTTGCCGATGTGCTCGGAGCTCTTGAGACCCATGTTCGTCCACGTCTTGCCGCCGTCGAGGGACTTGTAGACGCCGTCGCCGTAGGCGACGCTGCGCTGGCTGTTGTTCTCGCCGGAGCCGACCCAGATCACGAGCGGGTTGTTCGGGTCGATGGTGATGCAGCCGATCGAGTAGGAGGGCTGGCCTTCGAAGATGGGGTTGAAGCTGGCGCCGCCGTTCGTGGTCTTCCAGACGCCGCCGGAGGCCACCGCGATGTACCAGGTGCTGGGCTTCTTGGGATCGACGGCGATGTCGATCACGCGGCCCGAGGTGAGGGCGGGCCCGATGCCGCGGAGCTCGAGGCCGGCGAAAGTGCCCGCGGAGAGCTTCTCTTTCTTCTCGTCCTTCTTGGCATCTGCGGCCTTGTCGGCCTTGCCCTTCTTGTCGACCTTCTGCGTCTTCGCGGCATGGACGGGGCCCCCTGCAAGCAGGAGCGACAGCAGAGCGATCGCAGCAGAGACTTGTTTCACAGGAAATCCTCCAATTCAATTCAGGATGGGCGCAAACGCGGAGACAAACCTCACCCACGCTCGGCCGCCCGATTGTAGACGGATACGCAGGGGGCGGGGGAAGGTTGCGGGGGAATGTCCCGCCTCGGGCTTCCGTTGCACCGCAGTAACACATTTGTTATACTCGCGGTGTGGAGTACTCGATCAGTTACTACAGCGAGGCCGTCGAAGAAGAGATCCTCGCGCTCCCGGACACGCTGGCTGCCCGCTACGTCGTCCTGACTCGACGAATGATCTCACTGGGGCCAAATCTCGGCGAGCCTCACACTGGAGCATTTGGGAGCGGGTTGTTCGAGCTCCGATTGAAGGGCCAGGAAGGAATCGCGCGCGTCTTCTTCTGCACGCTCGTGAGTAGACGAATCGTCATGCTCCACAGCTTCATCAAGAAGGCGCAGAAGACCCCTGCGAGGGAGATCAAGATCGCGGAAACGCGGATGAAGGAAGTGAAACATGCGGACTCATGACCAGATCGTCGAGAATCTCATGCGCCGTCCGGGGGTTCGGAAGGAGGTCGAACGCATCGAGCGGGAGGAATCCGCCCTGCTCGATGTCCTGCTCAAAGCCAGGCATGAAGCAGGGCTGTCTCAAGCGCAGGTTGCCGAGCTCATGGGCACCCAGGCGCCGGCCGTTGCCCGCCTCGAGCGCTCGCTGGCCACTGGAAAGCACTCGCCGTCAATCGCCACGCTGCGAAAGTACGCCAGGGCCTGTGGCAGGCGCTTGATCCTTGATGTCGAGTGACGCCGCCGGCTTCGCGTAGAGGGCGGTGTTACTCGCCGCTCTCCGCCGCCGTGCGCTTGCGGAACCACAGGTACGCCGGCAGGCCGAGGGCGAGGAGCCCCAGGCCGAGGAGGGACTCGACCGGCTTCTCGAGAAGGGTGTTTCCGACCAGGAGCAGGCTGGCGAGAATGAACAGGGCGGGGATCACGGGGTAGCCCCAGGTACGGTAGGGGCGGGGATGGTCCGGGCGGGTGCGCCGCAGGACGATCACGGCCGCGGCGGTGGCGGCATGGAACATCACCGAGACGAAGACCACGTAGGTGTAGAGCTGCTCGTAGGTGCCCGAGAGCGTCAGGAGCAGCGCCCAGGCGGTCTGCGCCCAGAGGCTGCGCACCGGCGTGCGGAAGCGCGGATGCACCTCGGCCAGCGAGTGGAAGAAGACGCCGTCCTCGGCCATCGGCAGGTAGATGCGCGAGCTGTAGAGGATCGTCGCGGAGAGGCAGCCAAAAGTCGAAACCAGGATCGCGAGCGAGACGAGCCTCGCCCCGGTGGGGCCGAAGAGGACGCCCGCCGCGGCCTCGCCGATGCGCGACGCTCCGGCCATCTCGGGCACCGTCAGCACCCGGATGTAGACCAGGTTGAGGAGCATGTAGAGGACGATCACGATGCCGGTCCCCAGGATCAGCCCGCGCGGCAGGCTCTTGCCGGGATCGCGCAGCTCGCCTGCCGAGCAGGTGAGGCCGTACCAGCCGTCGTAGGTCCAGAGAGCGGCGATCATCGCGACTCCGAAGGCGGTGAGCAGGGCGCCGCCCGCGATCCCCAGCGGGGCGGCCAGGTCCGCCTTGGAGGGAGCGGGGGCGAGCAGGCCGAGCGCGACGAGAGCCACGATCGAGCCGATCTTGAGGACCGTCAGCGTGTTCTGGACTCCGGCCCCCTCCTTGAGCCCCAGATGGTTGATCGCGGTGAGGACGAGGATCGCCAGGCAGGCCCCCGCCTTGATGGAGACGAAGGGGAGGAAGCTGGCCAGGTACGTGCCGAAGGCCACTCCAAGGGCGGCGATGCCGCCGGACATGATGACCAGGAAGGCCGCCCAGCCGAAGAGGAAGCCCCAGAGCGGACCGTAGGCCTCCCGCAGGTAGTGGTACATGCCGCCGGCGCGGGGGAACATGGCGCCGAGCTCGCCGTAGGTGAGCGCGCCCGCCAGGGTCAGCAGGCCGCCGGCCAGCCAGACCCCGAGGATCAGGCCGGCATGGGGCAGCACCCGCGCCATGTCGGACGTGGTCAGGAAGATGCCCGTGCCCACGATCGAGCCGATCGTGAGGAGAGCGCCGTCCCAGGTGCCCAGGCCGCGGACGAGGCCGGGACGGGGAGGAGGAAGCATGGCGGGGATTATAGGGTGGGGGGGCCTGAAAAGCGGCGAGGCCGCCCCGATTGCTCGGAAGCGGCCTCGAGTTTCGGGAGCGAAGAGGTTAAAGCCGGACGACGTTCTGGGCCGCGGGGCCCTTCTGGCCCTGGATGACCTCGAACTCCACGCGGTCGCCCTCGGACAGGGACTTGAAGCCCTGGCCCTGGATCGCCGAGTGATGGACGAAGCAATCCTTCTGGCCATCCTCCGGCGTGATGAAGCCGAAGCCCTTGGTGTCGTTGAACCACTTCACTCTTCCGGTGATACGCATTCTGTGTTCTCTCTTTCTCTTTG
>Ga0268265_10001780_pt1 | contig 17279 bp, 26 predicted proteins | sample KBSSwiS52_FD_190355 | JGI IMG/M metagenome (GOLD analysis project Ga0268265, IMG submission 190355) | Switchgrass rhizosphere microbial communities from Kellogg Biological Station, Michigan, USA - KBS Switchgrass S5-2 (SPAdes) (version 2) | ecosystem: Host-associated > Plants > Roots >... | reverse complement strand
CGTGCGGCAGCGTGCTCTTGCCCTGCACGGTCTCATAGCCGCAGAGGCCGCCCTTCTGCGAGCCGTTCCAGATCGCGCGCACCGACAGCACCTCGTCGGGGTTGCGCAGCGTGCCGGTGCCTGGCGTCGACAGTCCCATACGTCACCGCCCCGCGCCGTGCCCTGGCGCCGCCAACACGGCTTCGAGCCGCCCGACCAGGTGCACGATCGCCTCCGTGCGCTGACGCTCCTGCTCGTCGCGCAGCGCCTGGCGCCGCTCCACCGCGTCCTCGCGCAGCGCCTGGCGCTTCTCGATGCCGTCAAGGTGTTCCAACACGGCGCCGATCTGCTGCGGTTGGCCGACCAGCATCGACCACAGCAGCGCGCCGGCGACGACGACGGGGAATCCCAGCTGCTGCACCGTGCGCGGCCAGGTCGTCCAGTCGATTGGTCGCATGGCCGCGTCCTTGGGCACCATCTACTCCACGTTCATGTCGACCGCCGCGAGCTGCCGCGCGCGCTCTTGGAACAGGTAGCCCTCAACCAACACGTCGAACATCACGTTGGTAGGCGCGCCGGCGTCGATGGTGTCCCACAGCTTGATCCGCGCGCGGTCGCCGCTGCGCAGCACGACCGGCGCGCGGGGCACCACGTCGCGCGTGAGGCCGCCGTGCGGGTGCACGGCGCCGGCCGCGTTGTCGTCGTTGGTGAACTCGGTGCCGCCCGGATAGAGGAACGCGAACGACGGGTGCACGGCCTCGTTGACCTCGAACGTCCACCGCGCCATCGACATCGCGAACACGGCGTCGTGTTCGTTCTGCCAGCACTGCACCGACGGGTAGACCACCGCGATGAGGCCCGTGGGAACGGGCTCGGGGATCTCGGCCGCGATGAACGTCGAACTGGCGTTGAACGACATGACGTTGGTGAACGTCGAGTCCTGCGCCTGCGGGTTCCAGCACACCGGCACGACGTCGACCAGCGCGGGCAGATTCGGCGGCGCAACGTTGGTCAGGTTGTGCTGCTGCCGGTAGCGGAACAGGATCGGCCGGCTGTTGAACGGCGGCGCGTGGTGCGCCTGTTCGCGCACCGGCAGCGCCTGCTGCAGCATGCGGGCAATGAGCCGGTCGACCAGGTAGTCAGCTTGCGCCTGGCCTGGCACTTCCTCGCCCGGCAACGAGATGCCGAGCGCGGCCAACTCCGAGCGGGACCGCATCGCTAGTAGACGTGGAAGCCGTGGAACAGGACGCGCGTGGTGATCGAATCGGTCGCCGTCGTCACGTCGCGCTGCAGCGTGCAGCGCACGACGAACGAGGTCGCGCGCCGCATCAGCCGCGGCCGCGGCAGCGCGGCGGGCCGGGCGAACAGCGCCGCGTCAACCGGCACCTGGAACCACGATCGGTTGGCGCCGCTTTCCTCGATCTGAATCAGCACGGCGGGATCGATGTCGCTGGCCGCGTTGGTGTTGCCGGCCGCGCCGACGTCGCCGGCGGTGACCAAGATGCCGGTGTCCTGGTTGCGCGAGAACACGACCAGCGACGTGCAGACGAAGTCGACGTCGAGGATCTGCACCGGCGTATCGGCGCCGCTGGCACCGACGGCCGCGTTGTCCGCGAACAGGATCGTGGCCTGGTAGGTGAAAGGCTGCTCCGCGCGCAGCTGGTCAACTTGTGCTTGCGTCAGTCCCACGGGATCAGTCCTCCGGTCGTAGCGCCTTGGTCGGCACCGCGGCGATGGCGCCGTTGGACAGCTCGACCAGCGTCTGGTCGTGGCCGTCCTGGTGCTTGACGGTGTGGTTGCCACCGACGACTCGAGCGCGCTGGCCGTGCAGCTGGCCCTCGGCGTCGGCAACGTGGCCGTCGATGCGGACCGATTGGCCCGTCTGCAGCTTCGGTGTGCGCTTCACTGCAGCTCGCGCCCCATCACGCCATCGAGCACGACCTGCACGATCTTGTCGTCGGCCGGGCTCGGCATCGTCGCGAACTCGCCGAGGATGTCGACCGTGAAGGATTGCTGGTTCCACAGCACCGGCCGGCGCGCGGTCGCGGCATCGCCGAAGTCGTAGGCAACACCGCGCGTGTGCGCGGCGACGCGCGTCTGCCAGATGACGGAGCCGTTGGCGTGCACGCTGCAGGCGGCCAGGCCGCCGATGCCGTTGTTGGTCGGGAACATCCAAAGCGGGTGTTCAACGTAGGTGCTTTCCCCGATCTTGAATCGCAGCGCGGTGCTGAACATGAACGCCAGCAGGTCGTCGACCTGGTCGTTGTTCTCTTCCGCCGTGCCGACGGTGTCGTCGGCGAGCGCGGTCGTCGTGGTGACGGCCACCGGCAGGATGTTCACGCGCAGCGTCGTGCACAGGAACGTCTTCGGCGCCGGCAGCGTCTGGATCGCTTCCATGTTCGTGTGCCAACGCGTCGCGGCGATCGCGCCGCTGCCGGCGCCGCTGACGGTGGACCCACGGATGTAATTGAAGAGCTGCGTCTGCCGCGGGATCGCGGTGCCGTTGGCGAACGCGGCGCTGCTGTAGAGCGACCACGGCAGCAGCTCCAACGGGATGTTCTGCAGCTCGCCGGTGACTTCGGGCGGCAGGTTGAAACGCGTGGCAAGAGGGTAGCTATCGGCCATCACTGCACCTCGCGATACATCGCGCCGTAGAGAATCACCGTGACCAGTCGCGGGTCGTTCAGCGACGGCGGCGAAGCGAACTGACAGCGCAGCGTCGCACTGAACGCCTGGCTGTCTTCGATCAGGAAGGGATACGTGCGGTAGTTCATGCCGTTGCCGATCGTCATGGGCAACACGATGTCCAGGTTTCCGACGGCCGACGCGCTGACGGTGTCGTTGGCGACCGCGGCCAGGCCGCCGAAGCCCTGGTTGCTGGGGAAGAACCACAGCGGGTGGTCGGCGTAGTTCTTCTCGCCGACCTTGACGGTCAGCACCATCGAGTAGGTGAGGAGCAGCAGGTCTTCGAGCAGGTCGCTGTCTTGCGTCGCGGTCGCGCTGAACGTCGGATCGCTCGCGCTCGGCACGTCGCTCGAGCCGAAGGCCGCCGGCAGCATGAACACGCCGATGCCGTTGCAACGGAACTTCTTCGGCTTCGCGAGCACGCCGGCGAGTTCCATATTGGTGTGGCAGATTTTGCTGGGCACGCCGCTCGCGTTGCCGGCGCCGGGAACGTTCTGGCCGCGCGAGTAGCCGAAGAACGACACTTCGCTGGGCAGCGCGGCGTTGGTAAAGCCGACGCTCGAGTACAGCGGCTTCCGCAACGCGGTGCGCCAGATGTTGTCGTCGAACAGCGTCGCGTAGGGCGTCGGTTTGATCGGGGGCAGCGCGTTTGCCGTCATCGTCGTTCTCGTCGTTCAGGTCGTGCGGTCGCGGTCGAACAAGCAAGCGCGCGCGGCGCGATGGCCGCGCGCTTCTCACATTTGCAGCGCGTAGTCGTAGAGCTGCGGCGGCGTGCCGATCTGCCCGTAGGTCGTCGGCGTGTCGGCCAGCAGGTAGTCGCTGATTCCGCTGCGACTGCCGACCTTGCTCGCGACCTGTGCGCCGAAGGCGCCGCCGGTCGCGCTGTAGGGCAGCAGGTTGTAGGCGCCGAGCGCGACGTTGGTCGCCGCGAACGTGGCCGCGTGCTTCTTCAACGGGCCGCCGAACTTCGCGAGCACGATGCCGCCGATGACACCGACACCGATGCGGATCCAGTTGAACGGCACGTTGAAGCTGCGCATGACCGTCGGCGCGACGATCTCGGACAGGAAGGCCCCGCCCCAGATCGAACCGACGAGCGGCACCGCGGCCATGATCGGTTTCGTGATGCCACTGCCGCCCGGCAGGCGGAAGGGATTGCGCCGGCGGCCAGAGCTGCGGCGCCGACCCTTGCTGCGGCGCCGGCCGCGGCGCCGGCGCTTTGGTGCGCTGGCGACAAACGGGTTGCTGCGGCGACTGCGGCGGGTGCGGCGGCGACTCGACGTGCGGCGCCGGCGGCGGCCGCGGCGGCCGCGGCGGAAGGGGTTCTCGGCCATGTAGCCCATCGGTGGATCCTCGGCGGTTTGCCGCGAGGCACCGGAACGGCCATCACCCGCGGGCACAACACCGTGCAGCGGGGCCGCCGTCAAGGGGAGCAGCCAAGAAAAGCGGCCCTGCGCGCCGTGACCAACGCGCAGGGCCGCAGCTCGCAACCCTGTCAGGAAGGCGCCGGCGGAAGGAAGGGGGAAGCCGCCGGCGCGACCCAGTGCGCGCGATCCTAGCGCGGTAGCCCGTCGCCGGCTACCCGACGATGCCGCGCTCCGGGTCGAACCGGAACGGCTTGCCCTTGCCCGGCACGATGAACAGCCGCGTGCCGTCGAGCGATGCCGCGAGCTTCGCGCCCTTGCCGAAGCGATGGAAGAACGCGGGCCCTTTGCGGTGGCCGATGGTCGGCTTGTAGACGACCTCGCGCAGGTCGCCGAGCGCGATGCAGTCGGGGAACGCGGGGCCGAGGTTGCGGAAGCGCGGCGGCGGGACGCCGTGGAACGTCTCGTATCGCTTGCGCCCGGTGCTGCCCTCGGCGAACGCCTTCGGCGTCGGGTTGTGCAGCGTCACCAGCACGGGGTTCCGCTTGCGGCCGCGCCTGGTCTTGGTGCGCGAGCGTGCCGCAGCTTCGGCGAGCAGCGCGCACGCCAGCTTGTCGCCGCGGCGCGCGGCCGCGACGACCTTGCGAGCGACCTTGCGTGCGCGCTTTCGCTTCATACCGGCGACGGTTGCTGGCGCGCGCGCGCGACCAGCTCGGAGAGACTGACGCGGATGGCATCGAGGATCGCGAGCGTCTGCGCGCGGTGAGCCTGCAGCTCCGCGTCCTCGCGCTCGCGATCGCGGTCGAGGAACGATACGCGCACCTTGTCGAAGCCACCGGGGCCGAACAGCTCGTCGCACGCGCGGCGCAGCTGCTCGACGGTGTCCTTGATGAAGTCGTAGGGCTGCTGCGGCGTTTCGAACTCGATCGGGACGTGGCCAGGCGGCAGCGAGTAGTCGCGCAGATCGAACGCCTGGCCGTCAGGGTGCCACGGCTGCGGCCCTTCCGGCGTGTCGATGACGTAGCCCTGTCCGGTCTTGCTGGGGCGAACGTTCGGGGGCAGCTGCATCAGCGCTTCCTTCCTTTGCTCGCGAGGAACAGCAGCGTGGCACCGCCGGCGAGCGCGACAGCGGGCCAGAACCACGACGGCAGCTGCGATCGCGGCACCATGCCGCTCGCGCTGCCGCCGCCGGTCAGGATGATCTGCGGCGACGGCGTGCCGCGCGGCGAGTCCGGCGGACTGCCGGTCAGGATCGACAACAGCGAGCGCGCGTCGCCGACGATGGACGGCACCGAGCCACCGGCCGCGTTGGCGCCGGCATTGATAAGCGGCGAGTAGGTCTGCACCGCCTTGCTGGTCTTGCCGAGGAACTTCGAGAGAGAGAATCCCATTGGCTCACCGCCGACGGCGCAGGAACAGGAAGCCAGCGGCGACCGCGAGCGCGCCGGCAACCCACGGCCAGTAGCTGCTGCCGGTGTCGACCGTCTGCAGCTGTGCACCTGGCCCGTAGTCGCCACCGCCGCCGGCGTAGCTGCTGCGCAACGGGTCGGCCATCATCACGGGCGGCGGCAGCTGCTCGCGGTCGATCGCGAACGGCTGCGACGAGGTCGGCGCCTGGTCGTTGGCGAAGCCGCGCTGCAGCGCGTCAACGACGATGCCGGAACCTGGCACGACGATGTTCGCGGCGGCCGGCGCCAGCGGCGCGACCAGCTTGAACTGCTTCTTGAGCAGCTGCTGCGGGATGTCGTAGGTCAGCTTTTGCAGCGGCGTGAACACGGCCTTCGTGACCGGCTTGATAGCGGCGGCCACCTTTTTCACGGGCGCCGGCACGACGCGCGCCACCGTTTTCTCGACCTTGCGGACGACCTTCTTGAGCGAGAAGCCCTGCAGCGAGCCAGCGCCGCCGTAGCAGATCCGGGGCCGTGCAGCAGGTCGTGCCATGCGGGAACCGTAGACAGGCGCCGCCAACGTCGCAACCCGCTCGGTGCCGATCGAGGCGAACGCGGGCGCCGGCGACCAGCCTGGCGACCTGCTGCGCACGGTGTCGTCGAGCGCGAGCCAGCCGCGCGGGCTCTGCACTTCGAGCCAGATATGGCGGCCGCCGTCGGCCGGCGCATCGCCACCGACGACGAAACGCGTGCGGCGGCCAAGCGATTCGAGCAGCGCGGCGCCGAGGCCGACCAGGTCGTCACAGTCGCCGGCGGCGACGCCGTGCCGCGACCCTTCGAGCTGCCCGACCAGGATGCGCGGATCGGTGAACAGCTCGACGCCCTGCGGGTCGGCCTGGTAGCGCACGCGGCGCACGTAGCTGCTGACCGCGGCCAGCTCGCCGCGCACGTCGCGCTCGCGCACGCCGGCGCGCGCGACCAGGTCGATCGCGCGCTGGCGGAAGACCGGATCACTCTTGGCATCGTCGACGAGCTGCCGCAGCGCGCGCGCTTTCTCGCGCAGGCCGTCGAGGCCGCCGGGGATCCACTGCTGCCGCCGTTGCATCGGAAGAAAGGCGCGGGGCGGTGCCGGGTCGGCACCGTGGCCTGGCACCGCCCGCACCAGGGGGATGGCGCGAGGGTGACTCGCAACCGGGGGGCGATGCTAGCGGGCGCCGCCGAGCTTGCCCAGCAGCGAGCCGAGCAACGCGGTTTTGCCGAGCTTGTCGAGCAGCTGCTGCGCGGTCGCGTGTGCCGCGCGCAGCCGTTCGTTCAGCTCGCGCAGCTGCGCAGTGTTCGCGACTAGCTCGGTGACCAGATCCTCGGTTTCGGTGCGGTTGAGACAGAAGCCGGTGATCTCCGCGGCGTAGTCCTCCTGGTCGGACTCAAGGCACGAGCGCGAGCAGTAGGCCCATCGCAGCGCGCCGTGCCTCTCTGGGTCGCGGAGGTATAGGAAGCCGTAGCTTGTTTCGAACTGGTTTTCGCACTCCGCTCTGCTGCACGCTTGTTTCATGCGGCACCGGAACGGCAGCAGTCGGCGAAGTCGGCAAGCCAGCTGTTCATGCCGTCGGCCGCGGCGATCGCGTCCTTGATCTGCTTGCCGGCATCGGGGCCAAGGATGCTCTCGATCGCGGCGAGTGCCTGCTGCCAGTCGCCGCGGTCGAGCGCGCTGCGCACGAGCTGCGGCAGGCCGTCGATCTGCTCCGACAGTTTCTCGGCGGCGGCGCCGGCGTCGCTGCCGATGGAAGCCTCGACGACGATCGCCTGCACGAACGCGGCCGTGCGCGTGCGCGCGATCGCTTCGGCGGTGCCGACGTTGCTCGGCGGTGCCTGCGCCGGCGCCGGCGTCGCCGGGTCGTGGTGCACGAGCTGCGGCGGCGGCGGCGCCGCGGCGGCCGGCGCCACCGCACCAGGCGCCAGTCCGAAGCGCGCGGCCAGCGCCGGCGCCAGGTGCTCAACCAGGTTCTCGATCATCCGTTCGGTCGGCGTGCGCGAGTCATCGCGGCCGTCGTCCTCGTCGCGGAACACCTGGCGCAAATCGCGATACAGCTGCAGCTGGTTGTGCACGACGGACAGCTCCGGCGCCGGCGCGCTGTCCTTGGCGGCGAGCGCCTGCGCGAGCTGGCGGTTGCTGTCGCGCAGCGTCTCGATCTGCAGCTGGAACGCTTGGGCCTGACTCTGCTGGTTCTGCTGCATCATCGTTTGCATCAGGCCGAGCATCGCGACCAGGTCGCTGCGGCCACCGCGCGGCGCGTCCTGCTGCGTGCGCAGCACGTCGACGAGCTGGCGCACCGCGTCGTGTTGGCCGCCACCTTCCTCGGTCTTCGCCTTGCGTTCGCGCGCTTCGCTGGCCGCGATCGCGGCGCGCGACTCGGCCATGCGGCGCTGCTTCTCGATCTCGACCAGCTCGGGATCGGCATCGAGCGCGGCCTTGCCTGCTGGCACGCGGCCGCCGGCGGCGCGCGTGCTCTGCGCGGCGCGCTCGACGTCGTCAGCGTGGACGACGATCGAAGCGCCCGGCATGCGCGTGTGCGAGCCGTGCAGGCCCAGGCGCTGCCGTTCGCTCAAGTAGGTCTCGCCCTTCGCCGAGCAGATCAGCGAGCAGCTGTAGCGGCCGGCTTCGCCGGTGAACTGCGCGACGGCCAGCGCCAGGTTGCGATCGGCGGGGAACGGGATGATCGACTGCACCGGCTTCACGCCGGGGCGGTCGAGACGCTGTGACTTGACGCGCACGCGCCACAGGTGCGGCGCGACGTTCTCGACCAGCTCGGCGAACGTCGACACGGCGCCAGGGTCGGCCGCTTCCTTCTGGCGCTTCACGCGGCCACCACGCGCAGCCGCGCCCGCTTGCCCTTGCGCTTGGTGGCGGTGCGCTTGCCCTTGAACGCGCGCAGCGCCAGCCAGCCGAGGCTGCCCCACAGCGCGACCTTGACGACGGATTCCCCGGTGCCGCGCAGGTTGTCGATCGCGTTGGTGGTGTTGCGCACCAGGGAGTTGCCGATCTTGATCGCGCCGATGATCGCAATGGCCGCACCGACGGCGTAGAGCAGGAACGGGAAGAAGCCTAGGCCGTCGTCATCGCGCAGGAAGTCGCGCAGCGTGTCGACGGCGTCGTCTAGGTTGCGCCGCTGACTGTGCTGCGGCGGCAGCACCTGCTGCAGTCGCAGGCCGTCGCGCAGGGCCGCGCGCGCGCGGGGGGCGATGGCGCTCTGACGCCGGGGCCGAAGGCGAACGTTCATGCCGGCCGAGTCTAACGCGGCGGCCGCTCGCGGCGCCAGGCTCGGCGCACGGCCGGCGGCTTCTGCTCGCGGACGATGCCGGCGGCGCGGCTAAAGATGATCCGCGCGCTGCCCGCGATCAGCTCGCGTTCTCGCGGCTTGCAGGGCAGCTCGGCCGTCCAGCCGTCGTCGCCGGCGAGCCGTTCCAGTCGCTGCGCGATCGCTTCGAGCAGTTCGTCGGTCCAGTCCTCGACGATGCCGACGTCGTCGCCGGTGCGGCACGCCGCCAGGCGGCGCAGAAGTTCCTGCGGGCTGCCGAAGGGACCGGCGATCATGGTTGGATCGGCCGCAAGCAATGCGGGCAAAGAGCGACGATCTCGAGCCAGCGCGCGCAGCGCCGGCACGTCACCGTGCGATCGGTCAGCAGCGTCACGCTGAACTTGAGGTCCGCCGTGCGCGCCGGCACGGTGCGCCCGCACGCCGTCTTGCCCGCGGCGTCGCGTAGGTAGTGCACCAGCCGCGGGTGTTTCGGGATGGTGGTGGTGTTGCCGCTGTTCACGACGGCACCGCCTTTGGCGCCGGGATGACTTCGACGACGATCGCCGACAACTGCCACACCAGGGTCGACCCGTCGGCCTGCACGTGGCGCAGCGTCGTCGGCTGGTTGCGTTCCGTGTGCGCGTCGACCGGCCACCACGAATAGCCGCCGATCCATTCGAGCGGCACGCGCAGCCACGCGATCGGATTCTTGCCGAGCGGCACGACGTCGATCTGCACGACGTAGCGGTCGTCCGGCCCGATGCACACCGGGATCCGGTTCAGGTGCGTCATGGGGCACCGCCCTTGTCGCCGGGTCGGCGGCGGCGGATCTCAAGCCTGGTCGCGATCTCGTCGACCTGCATCGCCAGGTCGGCGACCTGGTGCTGCAGGTTCTCGATCAGTCGCACCAGGCCGTCGTGTCGCGCGCGCTCCTGGTCGTCGCGATCGCTCGCGTCGGCCGCTTGCGCGGTGAGGTGGCTGCGCAGCGCGCGCAGCAGCTTCGCCGAACTGCGCGCGGCCTTCACAGCACACCCCACAGTCGCAGCAGCTGCGCGATCGTCGCCGCGCCGGCGGTGATGGTGATGCCGAGCCAGAAGTCGCGATGCATGCCGAGCCACGTCCGCGGCGTCGGGCCGCGTCCGATCAGGCGGGCATACTCCGCGTGCAGCTGCACGTTGCGCCGCGACACCATCGCCAGCTGGCGATCCGATTCGTCGTAGCGCGCCACCGCGTCCTGCAGCTGGTCGCACAGGTGCGCCAGTTCGTCGACCCCGTGCCCCTGCAGGGGGACGCGGAACTTGTCGTAGCCGCACGCCCAGCAGACGGCGTGCCGATCGGCCGGGATGGCCTGCAGTTGCTCGCACTTGTGGCAGGTCGCCAGCGTGCGATTGTCGTTGGTCGTGTTCACTGTCCCAGCTCCTGCGACGTGAAGGGCCGCACCGCGCGCCAATGACTTGCCGCCCAATCCTTCGGCTGCTGGCCGAGCTGCGACAGCACGAACGACGCACGCACGCTGTAGGCGATGTCGTTGCCGTCCGGCACCGAGCGGAACGTGCGCCGGTCGTTCTGCAGCAGCACGCACGCGGCCGCGTCCCACGGTTCGCAGTCGCCGGCGATGAACACGTCGTCGTTCGTCACGCCGGTCAGGCTCGACGCCGGCGGGGGCCAGCGCTTGCCGTCGTGCTCGGCGAACGCGTAGACGTGCACGAACGGCGCATCGGGCTTCGGCCGGAACCAGGCCGTTCGGAGCACGGTGCGCGCCAGGTCGATCGCCAGGTCGTTCAACGGAGCGGCCAGGTCGCGCAGCGGCGAGCTGCGCGGCGCCGCGTCGCACGCGAGCGCGAGCGCACGCGCGCCGATCGCCACGATGACCTGCTGCCAGGGTTGGCGGCCGGTGCGGCCGGCGATCCAGCCGTATTTCGCGGGTTCCAACGGGCCGGCGAACACGATCGGCCACGCGTCGCCCTCGGCGGGGTCGTCGACCATCGTCAACGTCTGCTGCACGAGCTTGAGCAGTCGCGTTGCTGCCCAGCTGACGTCATGGCCGAGCCACACCTGCCCGGCGTAGTCGAGGAACAGCCGGCCGCACGCGCGCGCCGCGGGGCACCATCCCAGGTGCAGCTGCGCGTCCAGTTTGGTCATCTCGACGTGATCGAACACGACGCTTTCCAGCACCGGGCAGTTGAGCAGCACGACGGCCGCGTGCAGCGTCGACGCGTCGCGGTGCTGGTCGTCGCTCGTCGTCGGACCGACGGGCCACACCGGCGGGAACGGCCAGCCGATGCGGTCGTTGCGGTCCGCTTCGGTCCAGCTGTTGTCGGGGCGGTGCGACTGCGTGCGCGCGCCACGATGGTTCTCGGCGAGGACCGGCGACCCGTCCTGTTCGCGGTTGCTGTTGGGGCGGTAGCAGTAGGCTTCCGCGCTGTATTCGAGCAGCGGCAGCAGCTCGGGCGCCTGCATGCTGACGATGCGGCCGCAGCTCGACGCACCAAAGCCCGGCTGTTCGCCGGTCGTCCAGCTTTCGATCGGCTGCACGAACGGCCGCGGCGCGAAGTATGGAGGCATCGCGTCGGGCTGCGGCAGCGTCGCGCCGAACGCGATCTGTTCCTGCAGCCGCAGCGTGCCGACGTGGTCCTCGTTCGCGTTCTGCGGGACCGCGGGCAACGACTCGCCGGCGAGCCATCGACCGTTCCAATCGGCGGACGCGAGCACGCACCGCACCGGAAGCAGACGCTGCAGCTCCGGCATGGCGACGTTGCCGCCGTCCTTGTCCGCGGCCTGGCGCCACTGGTTCATCATGCGGCCGCGCGCGACGAAGCGCAGCGCGCGATTGTGCCGCAGCTGCGGGTTGCTGCTGCGGAAGACGGCGACGCCGCCGACGCCGCTGCGGTCCGGCATGCGCAGCTGCAGCGCGACCGTAGGGCCGTGCGTCTGCAGCCGCAGCTCGTCTGGAATCGGCAGCAACTGGCCGTAGCGGTCGGCGACGTTGCCGCGGACGCTGCAGGTGACGAAGTCGACGAACGGCAAACCCGACCAGGCCGTAACGTAGAGATCGTGCGTCCAGTTATCGTCGGGGTCGCCGCTGTCGACCGTCGAGCATCGGACGTGGAACAGCAGCGCGGCGGGGCACTCGCCGGCGATGCGAACGAAGCGCGTCCCGCTCGGGGCGCCGGTGCCAAGCCAGCGGTCGATCGGCAGCGACTCGACGATATCGCCGGCGCGTTCTACCGACCACGTCGGCAGCAGATCCAGGAGGTTGAGGTGCGGATGCTGCTGCCAGCCGGGGCCGCCGACGATGACGTCGTCGCGCAGCTCGACGGTGCCGGAGCCAGGCGCCAGGTTCGCGACCTGGAACACCAGGCCGCGACCCCACGCGTGCCACAGCGATTTCGTCAGCGTGCCGGCCGCGTCGGTGACGACGGCGACGCCACCCTTCGGCAGCGACGCGTTCGGCGGCAGGCCGCAGTAGACCCACTCGGAGACGGGGACGGGGTTCGGGTTGTGCAGAACGGCTTTCACGCGACACCGTCCTTCCGCGCGACGACGTCGACGCCGCGCGCGCCGAACTCGAAACACGGCAGACACCACCAGGTCCGGATCCCGTAGGCCGTGACCGGCCGAAGGTCGCCGCTGTTGCAGTTGCCGGGACGGTGCCGCGGGCACCCTAGCTGTTCACACTGGCAGCGCGTCGGCGCTGCGTTCTCGTTGGTTGCGTTCATCGCTTTGCCTTCCTCTTGTTGTGCAGCTCGCGGACCGCGACCCACGTCGCGAACCGTCGCTGCAGTTTCTCCATCGCCGCGCCGTCCGCGCTGCCGAACAGCAGCCAATGCGGATCGACACTCGGTGCCCAGGACAGCACGGAGACGAGCACCGCGGCCGGGATCATCGCGCCGCGCTCCATGCGCAGCAGGCTCGACGGCAGCACGCCGAGAATCCGCGAAGCGGCGCGCAGCGTCCGCTTCCAGCACTCGACACGGATGAACTTCATGCGCTGGCCGATCGCGGCGTGCCGCTCGTCGCGCAGTTTATTCACGGGATCTGCTGGCGCCTGGTCGTAGTTGCACTGCCACTCGGGCCGTTTCATGTCCGCAACACTACGATCGTAGTTGCGACAATGCAACAGTCCCCAGCGCGCGCCAGAAGCCGACCAGGTCGCGCAGCCGTCCCGGTGGCATGGCCTGGTGCTCGTGCGCTGGCGGCGGCGACACCTGCACGGTGGCGCGCGGTTCCGGTCGCAGCTGGTCGAGGCTGCGCAGCTTCGGCGGCGCCCGGAGCTGGTTCATGCGCTTGCGCTCGATCGCGACCGCGACGGCAAACTCGGCCTGGCTGTAGAGCACGGTGCGCAGGTGCTGCAGCGGTTCACTGCAGCAGGGGCACTCGGCAGCTTCCTTCACTTCGCGCAGCTCGGCGCGGTAGGCGTCGCCGTAGCTGCGCAGCGTGCGCCAGCGGAACGAGCCGAGCAGGAACTCGGCGCCGCGCGCCGGCGTGCCGAACACGCCCCATTCGCCCTCGCTTTCTACTGCCGCGCCGCCGAGATCCTTGGCCGAATACTTCGCCAGCTCGAACACCATTTGTTCGCGCGTGCCGGTCGCGTCGCGGATGTCCTGCGCGCCGTCGCGCGGCAGCAGGTGCAGCAGGCGGCGCAGCTGCCAGCGTGCGACGGTGCGCGTGCGGCGGTCGCTGCGCTTGTGCATCGCGAACACCGCGTCGGCCGCCAGGTCGCGCACGTCGATCGCGCCGGTCATCGTGTGCACGCGCGCGCAGAGCTGCGGCAGTCGCGCGACGATGCGCTGGCAGCGGCGCACTTCGCGCCTGGCGTCGCCGGTCGCGCCGCGGAGCTGTGACCAGGCGACCAGGTCGCGCAGCTGTTCCCAGGTCTGCGGCGTGCAGCGTTCCAGCCGGCGCAGCGTGCGCGCGAGCGGCAGCGCGCGCTGCACGTCGTCGCGGTCGCCGCGCGTGCGCAGCTGGCGCTGGTCGCGTTCGGCGTCCTTGACGACCAGGCGCCACGCGATCCGTTGCCACTGCCGCACGAGCTGCAGCCGCGGCAGGAACTCGTCGACGCTGGCGTGCAGGTGCACGTGCCAGCCGGCGCGCGTGTGCGTCGATTCGAGCGCCATCACGCACGCCGGGTCGCGGTCGCGCCAGAGCCGCGTCCGCAGCAGCTCGCCCCAGCAGCTGCCGAGCCATCGGCGCATCGGCTCGAACTCGGCGAGCGATGGCAGCGTCAGCGTGAGGAAGCGCCAGCGCGCGGGCAGCCGCGCGACCTGGCTGCGCCGCTCGTCGACGAGCTGCAGCAGGTCGTGCACCTTGGCCTGGTTCGCCCTGCGGAGCTTGCCGACGCACCGCGGGCAGCACCTGCTGTTGCAGGTCATCGCGCCGCCGAGCTTGGTGCCACCGCAGCGGTTGCAGACCAGGACGGGGACGCACAGCTTGCCGGTGATGCACTCGCGCACCTTGAGACGGCGGCTGTGCGTGGCATCGGCGCGGGCCAGCAGCTTCACGCGGCGGCGGTGCCCGGCGACCGACCAGCTGTCGGCGGTGTTCGTGGCCCGTTCGCGTAGCAGCTGCTCGGCGATCTCGTGCGCCTGGTCGACCCGGACGGCGGCGTTCAGGTAGCGCCTGGCGGCGGACAACAGCGCAGGGGATCGTTGTGGCGCAAGGGGTTGGGGACCGGCTGTCGAGATAACCGCACGCATCGAGAGGAGCGCGGCACCACCACCGGCATCGGGCGATTCGCCCGTAGCGCGGCCGTAGTCTTTCGGTTTCTGTTCGTCCCACGGTTCGGCCTGGCCGTCGTCGTGGCGCGGCGGCGGGTGCCGGCGGTCGTCCTCGGCCAGCTCGTCGAGCAACCAGGTGCCGCCGCCCTCGACGGCACGGGCTTCCCGCTCGGCCCACGACTGCAGCTCGGCCAGGTAGCTGTCGGCGTCAGCGGCCGCGGCGATCGCCGACGGCGCTGGCTCGGGGAAGCCCTGCAGCGCGTTTCCGGGGTGCCGCCCCTTGACGGCCGCGGGGGGCGGTTCCATCGTTCGCGCCGGTGTTCGACCTTGCGTCACAGCTGGCGAACCTTCCCACCGCGGCCGCTGCCCCACAAGGCGCGGCCGCGGTCTTTTCAACGGGGGAACGAACAGTGACCGAACAGCAGCAGAAGGAAGTTCAGCGCACGGCCGACGACTGGCGGCGCATCCGGGAAGCCGCGGCGATGCTGCACGAAGACGGCGCGGCGGTGCTCGCCGAAGCGTTCAAGGGGCCGGCGGTGCTGGTCGGGATCGACCCTACCACTCAGAGCATGCAGCTGGTGCAGCGCGCTACAAACGCGGCCGAAGTCTTCGCGGTGCTGTGCTCGGCAGCGCAGCACGTCGGCCGGATGCTCGGCCTTGACCTGCAATGGGTGAAGGATCCGACCAAGGCGCCGGGCCTGGTGCTGCCGCCTGGCGTGATGCGGCCGATGCGCTAGGCGTCCGGCAGGATGCCGGCGATCGGCAGCACGTCGCGCACGTGATGCGGCAGCCGCTGCAGGTCGGGCACCAGGTTCATGGCGCCGCTGCGATAGAGGCCGTCCATCGCGGCCAGCGCGGCGACGCTGCTCGGCGACGTCACGTAGAACTGTTCGGCACCGATCCAGCCGGCGCGGCGCGCGATGCTGCTGTTGCTCGACGTCGAGATGCCCTGACCACTGGCGGTGTCGACGCCGGCCGCCGGATGCGCCGGGTTGCGCTGCTGGAACAGCTCCATTTTGGTCGGCCGGTCGCAACGGTCGTCGCCGCGGAACAGCCGCTGCGCGATGCCCAGCGTGCACGGCGACACGGCGCTAGCCATCAACCCGCCGGTGTAGCCGCTGGGGACCGGGCTCGCTTGGATGTCGTTGATCGCGCCGGTGCGCTGCAGCGTCGTCGGCGTGCACGCGATGACCTGGTTGTCCTGGTTCAACCAGGTCGCGTCGTCGAGCAGCGACAGCGTGCGCGATGCCATGTCGTAGAAGCCGGCATTCTGGAAGAACAGATCGGTAAACGACGTGACCAGGTGATTGACGTCGAACGCGCCGAGGCCGGTGCCGATCTGCTCATAGGGGACCGGCGAATAGAACCAGGTCGTGACCCGGTGCACGTCCGGCCGCCAGTTGAAATGCATGCGGAAGAACTGGCGGCACCGCCAGAACAGCGCCAGCGTATCGCGATCCAGCGTCGTGACGTCGGTCGTCTCGCTGCCCATCGCGTTGCCGAAGTTTCCCGCCGTGTCGAACTCCAACGGGATCGCGCAGCCCTCACAAATCAGCTGGTTGCCGTTCTGCTGCGCGAACGCGTGCACGAGCGGCGACCAGAGCAGGATCCGCTGATACTCCGCGGTGTTCGTCAGCAGGAAGTGTTCGACGCCGGCGCCGCCCATCGTCGGGTTGTGGATGAACTCGCTGGCAAGGCCGCGGTCGACAAACCAGTGTTCGTTCGGCCCAAAGCAGCGGCCGTTGTCGCACCGGTTGAGGATGTCGGTGCCGCCGACCTTCCAGCGGGTCGGCTGGCCGTGCAGCCTCGAGAACGAGACCGTGTGCACGAACGAAGCGCCGTCGGTCGCCGGCAGCGTGAACACCGTTTCGGCGAACTGGTCGTTGGTCGCGTCATACTGCACGATCGGAAAGAACGTCGGCGGCACTTCCACGCGCCCGGTGATCGCGTTGGGCACGGCCTTGATGCCGATGTTCGGGTGCCAGGATCTCATCGCTTGCCGCTCTGCGTTACTTCCATGCTGAACGAGTCGAGCAGCACGCGCCGCGCGGTGCCGCCAACGCTCTTGGTCAGGTTGGCGCCGGCGAAGCTGTTGTTGATGCCGGCCGGGCTCTGCTGGTGCGTCGCCACCAAAACCTCGTTGATATAGAACCAGTTGAAGGCGCCTTCCTCGCCGATGTCGATCGTCAGCGTGTCGAACACGCCTGCGGTTGGCACCGGCGTCCCCGCGGGCACGTTCACGCCAGGCTGCAACACCGTCGTCTGCACAACGCCACCGCGCGCGCTGACGGCGGTCCAGAAGGCACCATCGACCGCGCGGCGATAGCGGAACAGCACGCCGTCGTTGGCGGGATTGGGCGACGCCTGCGGTTGGTCCCACAGGCCGCAGCTGAACACGTATTCCTGCGCGCCGGTCGACAGCGTTTCGGGGGCGACGCGCCAGCTGACGCGGATGCGCGCGAAGCCGGTCGACAGACCGGCCGACGTGTGGCTCGCGCCGATCAGGTCGGCAACGTTGGTCACCGACAGCGCGGCGACGCCGATGCAGCGTTCGGTGGTGTTCTCGCCGACGGTGACGCTGGCGACGGTGCCGCCGCCGCCGGGATTGAAGTCGATGCCGCCGATCGGGGAGAACGTGCGGCCGCCGGCAGTGATGAGCGACAGGAAGTCGTCGAACAGCGCGACGCGGCCGTGCGGCAGCGTGCTCTTGCCCTGCACGGTCTCATAGCCGCAGAGGCCGCCCTTCTGCGAGCCGTTCCAGATCGCGCGCACCGACAGCACCTCGTCGGGGTTGCGCAGCGTGCCGATGCCTGGCGTCGACAGTCCCATACGTCACCGCCCCGCGCCGTG
>Ga0268265_10001774_pt1 | contig 17305 bp, 19 predicted proteins | sample KBSSwiS52_FD_190355 | JGI IMG/M metagenome (GOLD analysis project Ga0268265, IMG submission 190355) | Switchgrass rhizosphere microbial communities from Kellogg Biological Station, Michigan, USA - KBS Switchgrass S5-2 (SPAdes) (version 2) | ecosystem: Host-associated > Plants > Roots >... | reverse complement strand
GCTGACATTGAGAAGGTGAACCGTGACCTCAGCCACTGGGAGGAGCCTCGCTTTGCCTACTACGACGAAGCACTGCTGGCGGTGGACTTCCTCGACAAGCTTGTGCTTTGGCAGAATGCTACCGGTCGCTACGAGCTTGTCGTGGATATCGAAGTTGGTATCGAAAAAGATACAGCGTTCGATCACCCTAACATGTACCAGATGCTCTGCATCGGCTTTTGTTGGGACAAGAGAGAGACGGCTGTTGTCGGTGAGGAGGCACTCAAGTACGCTCAGGTACGAGGACGTCTTCTTAAGCTGCTTCGAAGGTCAAGGCTCATTGCTCACAATGGCAAGTTCGACCTGGCCGGCCTCTACCCATTGTTCGGCCCACTGGAACTGTGGTTCGATACAATGCTCGCTCACTATGCATTGGACGAACGCTCTGGCGGACATGGACTCAAGGTACTCGCTGTGGAGCGACTCGGTGCGCCTGCGTATGATGACGAGATCAAGCAGTTCGTACCGAGCGGCGGAAGCTATGCTAACATTCCTCGAGAGATTCTCTACAAGTACAACGCACTCGATGTGGCCTGCACATGGGATCTCTACGAAATGTTCACAGCCGAGATGGACGCCGATGTCGATGTACAAGCTTGGCCTTACCCTGAACTCCCCGTCAAGTCCCTTCGCGACTGGCATGATTTCCTCGTAGCAGCTTCGAACCAGCTGATGTACCTAGAACTCAACGGCATTACGGTCGACGTGGGGTACAACACTGAGCTATCACTGGCCTACGAAGCCAAGCTGGAGCAGATGGAAGATGACCTATCCCGAATCGTTGCTGAGGCTACTAAGGGAGAAACCCCGCACATCAACCCTAGGAGTCCGAAACAAGTCAAGGAGTTCCTCAACACGGAAGGCCTCTACCCGGCCAGTACCAACAAGGATACTCTTGCAGGCCTCAAGGACGGGCTTGCGCCAGAAAGCCATGCGGGCCAGTTCGTTGCAGGACTACTGGAGCATCGCTTCGAGGCTAAGAGATACGGAACCTTCGTCAAGGGTATTCGTAAGAGGCTCTACGGTCAACGTGTCTTTACCAACTACCTACTCCACGGAACGACCAGTGGACGCCTGGCGAGTAGGAATCCGAACCTACAAAACATTGTTCGGAGCAAGCCTATTCGGAGGCAGTTCGTTGCAAGCAAGCCTGGAAATATCCTTATTCAGGCGGACTATAAACAGGCAGAAGGCCGAGTCATTACTTGGCTCGCCCAGGATGAGTATCTCCGTTCCATCTTCGCCGACCCTGACGCTGACTTGTTTAACATGCTTGGCGCAGGTCTCTACAAGTGTGACCCTACTCAGCTGAACAAGGAACAGCGTGTCAGAACTAAGGCGTACTTCTACGGCATTGGATACGGTCGAGAGCCGTACTCGATTGCACACGAGTACAAAATCCCGGTATGGGAGGCGAAGCGCGACTTCAATGCGTTCCTCGCCACAATTCCTCAAGTCGTTGCATGGCAGCAATCAATTCGTGACCGTATCGCCTCAGGGCAGGATCTTGTATCACCCTTCGGTCGCAGACGCCGCTTCGCACTCATCACCCCGCAAACCCAAGCAGACGTCTTCAAAGAGGGACTGTCGTACCTCCCTCAGTCAATCGCTTCGGACATTTGCCTCACAGCTCTGGTCAGGCTTCGTCCTAAGCTGCGAGGCACTGGTTTCATCAGGCTCACTATCCACGACGCACTTGTCGTCGAGGCACCTGAATCACGACTGGATCAGGTGTCATACATGCTACGCACTGAGATGGTCCAAGCAGCTGCCGAGGTAACTGAATACGTACCGTTCGATGTGGACATCAGCTATGGTAGGTCCTGGGGCGATCTGTGATGAAAGTCCACTTCAGAACTTACTGCTACGGCTGCCGTAGGGGTAAGAACTGGAATGGTAAATGCCTCTGGAGAGAACACAGATACGACTGGGAGTATTACATCGAGTGCAGCGGTCGAAGGCTTGTACAGAGGCAGAGCTTCAAAACCTTCGACCGCGCATGGAGATCAGCAGAAAGATCCTGGTTCAAACTACTAACAACGGAGTGCATCAATGAACCGTAAGGAAGCCATGGAGATGGCTGTTGAGATTGTCGAAGCACAGTCCAAGGTACCCATCAAGAGCAACGGTTACGCCGTCGACGGATGGAAGGCACCTACGTTGGCAGAGAAGACCGACGCCATCCTCAAGCTGGCCGAGTTCCTCTGGGACGTCCCACCCACCAACGTCATCGACCTAGTGGAGCGGACGAATGAAGTGTCAGCTAGTCCACTGGCTGAGTGATCTCACCATGCCCGAAGTACTGCAGATTGGATGCAGCCACCCTCGTGCAGTAGACACTACACGGTTCGGAATGGCGCGACGACAAATGCTCTGCCCAAACTGTCAGGCAAGATGGGAGGAACCTTATGCCTAGAGGAAAGCCTGCCCAAGTAGGCGATGAAACTGTCAACGCTCTCGGCTACACCCAAGTCAAAACGGAAGACCGTAACTGGGTTGGCAAGCACATCTTGATTCTGGAAGAGAAGCTGGGACGTAGGCTCAAGGCGAACGAGAGAGCCGTCTTCGTAGATGGTAACAAGCAGAACCTGAAGCCAGACAACATCGAGTTGGTAGTTACTGGCCAAGGCAGCATCTATGCCCGCATTGCCAAGCTGGAAGCCGAAATCGAAGACCGGCAAGCCCTGATCAAAGACCTTAGAGCTCAGCTAGAATAGACTAGCAAACAGACCTGATAGACTATATAACAGACTTGAGTTTCCATAGGGTTAAACAGGTCTATAGGCCCGCAAGATCCTCGAGTTTGTATTTAGTCTGTACGGGCTGTGTAGGACACAAGACTCCACACGGGCGTGAGAACCATTACATACAGTAGAGAGGAGGGTAAGGTGAAGATCTACGCTATCGACCCTGGACCACATACAGGCATCTTCTGGCTGGATGGGCTGCTCAATCCATGTCGAATAACGTTGGACTATACAACTGGGCCTGTTAAGGAAACTGCCTTGAAGCATTTGTACTTCTGGCTCATGGGTACAGTAGTACCAACCAAGGACAAAATTGTGGTAGAGTCCTTCGAGTTCCGGAAGGAAGATGCTCAGAACAGAGAGTACATCGACTACTCCACGGGGGAGTTCGTCGGTGTGGTGAAGCTCTTCTGCCAGCTCACCGGGACGCCTTGCTATGTACAGTCAGCATCAGTGGGCAAGGGCTTCTGGGACGACTCCAAGCTCAAGCGTGTGGGGATGTGGGTCCCGGGGACCGCTAACCGTCATATCCGTGATGCTACTCGTCACTGGCTGCATCACGTCACGTTCACTGTTGGTGACGAGTTTTGGCTGCGGAGGCTTAAGTAGAGGCCTGGCCTCCTACCGAGGGACCACATCATTGTGGGGTAGGAGGCCAGGAGTCTCTTCAGTTGTCACTCAAGAACAATGTTACCTGTACCGCCTTGGGTAGTACCAGTGCGGGGCACCGTAGGGGTCACTGTAGCCTGCTTGAGTACGAGGTCAGGGTTCTTGTTGACCTGATCGACCAGATCGCCAGTCGTCGGTTTGTTTGCGGGCGACAACCCTACGAAAACGGCGGGCAGGAATGCTCCCAGGATCTCCAGCCACTCCGCTGCGGTGATCTTGTCGTCGCTGAACGCGGTTGCTAGGAGAGGGACTGCCACCAGTAGCCCCGCCAGTACGGCGGCGATGAGCTTGTTGTACCTTCGCATAGTCTTGGTACTCCTGTCGTAGCTTGTCGAGGAGCGGATCAGGAAGAGCACTCACCTCTGCGTCAGGGAAGTGACTGCTCAGCATCGCTACAATTGCATCGTCATGGGCAACGCCAAAGCGATCCATCCATGACTGAACAGCAGCGATAGGGAATGCAACTAAATGACGTGTGGAGTTTTGTCCATCGGCCACAGTGGCAGTCACCTGGATACCTGAGCCCTCGACCTTAGTTGATTCGAATCTGACTTGCATTACTGCCTCCACGCCTGCCAGTAAATAGTCTTGGCGGTAGTACCTGACCATCCGACGGTGAAGCCAGTAGTGCTAACGGCAGTTAAGTTATGTGAAACAGGACCCACGGCGCTGAGGATACTGTAGACAAGGAACGGTGCAGTGTCAAAGGTCTGTGCGAAGTTAAAGCTGGCCGCACTGAAACCCGCTGCAACGCTTTCGATTCCAAAGACAATGGCATCGTCACTGTCCTGTTGAACGCCTACGCGCCAGCGCCCACGGAATCTAAAGTGCTCCGGATATGAAGTGCTCTCGCCGATGCTGAAGTAGCACTCAGCCTGCAGTGCTCGCTGTAGCGACAGATACACTGCAGTGTTCATAAGGAGCAACTTGCCACCATCCTGGATGTTGCCAGGCTGCTGGATATTCATCTGAAGAGCAGAGCCACCGTTGCCCGAGTTCTCCCAAGCAAGGATCTGTGAATCTAGTGTGTCAACACCCTCATTGGGATAGAACCGAATGCGTGGCTCATTGCCGTGTTCGATACGAGTAACAGCAGCACCGTCAGGGGCCCTGACGACAATGTCACCACCCTTGATGCTAAGTTCACCACCATCCAACGATGTGTTACCTAGCCGGCGGCCGTTCTCGAGCGACACTACGCGCCTGTACAGCTCTTCGATCTGCTTCAGGAGATCGGGCATTTCTCGATGCTGGCGAATCTCAGTCATTAGGCGTCGTCATCTCCCTGCAGAATGAGCTGCACTTCCTCTACTGCATCACTCTGAGCTGGTGTGAAGTCCCATCCCAGAATGCGAGTGGGGAAGGTAATGCCGGGATCTACATGCAGAGCGTCCTTAACCACTAGCTTGCAGTAGTCACCCAGCCCGTAGTCACCGAAGGCAGGTTCCCTATCAGCCTTCATCTGTACGGTGTATACAGGCTGAGGTGCCTTCCCAATTGATGCTTGCGTCTGGGTCAGTTCTGTAAGAGTGCCAAGGTCCTCAATGTCCTTGAAGGTGATTGTAGCATCCAGACGAGGGAACCTTGCATCCAGCAGATCCTGATGGATAACCTCAACTACCGGCATGGTAGTACCTTCACCAGCACCGATACCAAAGATGTTCGTCCCTCCCGACCCAATGGTATCGTTACGCCAGTAGTTAAGGATGTTGCCTGGATACTCAAAGATGGGGTTGGTATCACCTGGAAGACTACCTAGAGGCATACCAATCCGCAGCGTCTTGTTATACGCATTACCTACACGAGTCCAGTCGATGGTGTACTCAAACCCAATTGCCTGAGTAGCGAGCTGATCCATTGCAGATCGATACGACTTTATCTCGCTGGCATTGACTTCGAAGTCAATAGGGTTGGCGGTAGGAAATGTACCAGGCAGATCGATCTGGATAGTATTCGGATCACTCTGCATATCCTGGTAGAGCTGGATCATAATGTTGCGCGGATCAGTCGCAGTGAAGGTGCGGTCGATCTCGATGACTCGCTTGTTAGTGTACTGGTCAAGCGTCTTGGCGTAGAGCTGCATCGACTTGGCCTGGCTCTGATAAGTTCTGGTCCAGATCAGGCCGCCCCAGATTACTACTGAGTCGGTCTCTGCTACGACGAAACACCTACCAGGAATAGTTGCCGAAACAAGCTGGTCGTTGGTGTACCCGTTGAGGTCCAGACCGAACGTCGCACGCAACTCACCACCGCTGAGTGTCTGGTTGATGGTGACACTCTGCAGTGGGATCTCTTCGATGATGTTCCCAGATAGGGCATCGATGAACACGTAGCGTACGGCGCGTGTCACTGTTACACCTCTTCAGCAGGAGGACACGTAGGGGGCTGAGCGTTGAGACCTTCGCAGCGCCCAAAGGCATTCACAGGATGTCCGAAGACATCCTCACCGTACTTGTCCGCATCGTACGGACCCTTGTAGTCAGGCTCGTCCCTATCAGGCACCGGGCGTCCCTTCTACCAGACCTGCGATGTGTGCGTCGATGGCGATCTTGGTAGCTTCCACAGTAGCCTTGATACTGGTCAGCACACCGTCGAGCTGGATTACCTTGGCTTCGAGACTATTGAGCTCATCCAGTGCTACCTTGGTACGGCCGGCGGTAGTACTCAGCACGCTGTAGGCTGGTCCAGCGCCACCAATACCATCCGCCATGTTGGTAGCGAAGCCCTCATTGGTCTTGGCGTGGAACTCCTTGCTCCAGGCCATGAACTCTTCCTTAGTCACGTCATCTCCAAACGTTGCCTTGACACCCCACGGTCGAGTGTCGTTCTCACAGCTAGTCTCGTACCGAGAGCTGAAGTGTGCATGGTTGGTATGAGGGTCTGAGCCGCCATACGCGACACCGACGAAGTCGTTGTCCTTGTCGTAGATCTTATGATCCCAAATGACGTAGTTCAAACGACACTTGTCATTTGGGTCATTCCACTTCTTCTTCTCCCACTCGATCACCTTCATGATGATAGTGTGGAAGCCCACATTAGGCCACGGACCTGTAGAGTCGATGTCCAAGGCGTGAACTTCGTTCTTGTCGTCCGCATCGTGATCACGGAGAACGTCCGAGTCCTCATCGGGGCTATGGTCCGACGATGGCGAGTGGTTGGCATCGCTGATGGTACCATCTGCTCCCTTGTCACGGTCGGGGTTCAGATAGTCGAACTCGTCTCGCAACGCGAGAAGGCACGGTACAACTGTCCAGGCCGACATGTCACCTCCTTACGATAGAACGGGATGGGTAGGATAATCTGCTGCCCGTCCATGCTCCTCAATGTGAGTCACTCGAGGACGGTTTGATGCTGCACCAACAGTAACAGTACCTGACAGTGTACGGATCGTAGTCGCGATGGCTGCTGTTACATCCGAGCCGCCAACGGTGAAGATGCGAGACATCTCATCGCCAATGACGACACCAGAAGCACCGTTGACAGGACGCGTTGCGAAGTCGATAAGCACTGCGCCCGCAACGTCAGTCTTTCTAACTGCTACGACCGGGTAGTTAGTAGTCGCCGACATGATGCAGCCCCACTCAATGGAGAGCTTGTAGGCCGTGTTAGCCTTGTACGTAGCAGAGGGGCACGTCTGTATGACTGTCTCAGTAGTGCCAATAGCAGCTGAGTTGGAAGTAGAAGCAATAAAGCCAACAGGTGTGCCACGGCGGTAGTCACGTAGCCACGTTGTACCGTTATACCAGTAGATGGTATCTTCGTTCCGAACGTAGGCACCCTGACCATCGAAGGGAACGAAGCCCGAGAGATCGGTGAAGGTACCAACAGGTACAATGCCCGCACCTTGGAACGGTCGCGTGTCAAGGATGTTTGCATTGACAATCGAAGTGACAGCAGCACCAACGGTAATGCGTGCGAGCGTGATGCTATTGGCAGGTGCTGCGGGTGCAACAGGTGATCCCGAAGGAGTACCGGCAATAACCTCTAGCGCACACTGATTTAGTGCACCGCTGTAAGCAGTGTCATAGACACGGAAGACAACGATGTCGAATCGCGACAGAGATGCATGCGCTGCCGTGACAGTGAGGTTGGTGGCGGTAGCGTTGACACAGGCATATGCACCCTGTGTAGAGCCTTCGGTTCCTGGCACATAGGCAATACCTGTATCGACGGTGACACCCATCGTAGGTGCACCTTGCTGGGTAACTACCAGAGTATTACCCAAACCAGGATTCACACCGCCCCGAGGTGCTAGCGACCCTGCAATACGTGGTTGTGGCAGCAATGCTGCGAAGGAGTTACGTGTCACCTCAGCCGTATGCACAGCTCCAGCATTCTGCAAGAAGCCCGGAGGGTTAACCACAGCCATGACTTACCTCCATGCGTTTCGGTAGGAGATGCTGGCAGGGTTAGATCCTCCAGCTGTTGCACGGTAGCGAATAAAGTTGTCACCTGGCTCAAGTAGAAACCAGTCAGGCTCCAGGAGCGCAGCACGACGAGACACGGAACCGTTAAGCTTCACTGTATGCATACCTAGGTCGATCTCCAGGAAGTCACTCGCCGCCACATCAATGTCAAACGACAACGTGTTGCTATACGTATCGTTGTAGATGACAGGACCAGTTACAGGACCGGGGATGGTAATAATTCCAGGCGCAGGACGGTTACCGTAGTTGGTGACATTGACACCCTCAGGACTTACGACTGCGCCATACCCGAAGGGGAACCCGAACGAGAAAGCGAAGCCACTAGTGATCGGCAGACCTATGACTAGCTGCTGGGTAATCACAGCGTCATCGTAGATTCGCGGATCCTCCGCCTGGCAGGTGAACTGCACATCGGTACAACCTGTCCGACGCAGCTGGCTTACGCTGTAGCGTACACCCAACGGCTTAACGAACACTACACGCTGTGATACACCAGGGTGTGCAAACCTCAAGGGGATAGCAGACCTGCGCGGTGCCCAGTCGTACTTTAGACGATCCATGAACGTCTCTACAGTTGCAACGTCGCCGATGACCTGACCCTGCAGAACAACCGTTCGCATCTTCTCGAACTCAGCATCCAGGAAGCCACCATCAACACCCTCATGGTCACGCTCAGTCGAGCGGAACTCAGGACTGTCAAGGCCTTGCACCTCTGTGATATCCACAAAGGGTAGCGTCTGATCGTTTGGGTTGAGAACGACACCGGTGTCACCCAGCTGATATGAGAACGTATCCACTACGGCAGCCTCCCTTGCAGCTCCCAACCCAATGCGGCCGCCTGCTTACGCGGGTCAATCTCCTGCGTATTAATGGTGATCTTCTGGTCGTAGTTACGCTGGTACGTCGTACCGTTTCCGGCATCAGTACCGTAGCCGCCCCGTGTGGAGTTTGGCGTGAACATGGTCGCGTTTGCCATGTTGTCACGTTCCTTGTTGATCTTGCTGACGTAGCCATTGATGTACCCTCGTGCAGTGTTCACACCAATGCGGTCAAAGACGCGGGAGGGACTCTTGATTCCAAGTTCCTTCTTGATGGCCTTGACTAGTGCAGCAGCAATAGCTACCATCTGCTTGGTGATGGCACTGAGCTGACTCTGCAAACCCTTAACCAGACCCTGGCCTGCCTTGATACCGGCGTTGTACAGATCACCCGCAACATTGGTACCGGTCTGCCCCGCTATGGCCCTAATCTGTTGCTGCAGCTTAGAGATGGTCTTCAGATCCGCTGTGCTACCATGTGCTAGTGTACTGACCAGGGAACCCGCTGCGTCAACGCCTTGCTGCGCCAACTCTGCGATCGTTTCCTTATCAAGTCCACGCTGGGCGAGATCACGTAGCTGCTGCTGGAAGGTCTTGACGGACTGGAGCCTATCCTGCAGTGCCTTGACCATGTTAGTGGACGAGGTCTTCTGGCTATCGTCGAGTGTTGAAAGGTCAGCACTCTTGGATACAGCTTCCGCTATCTTGTTTGCCAAGTCATTGCGAGCAGCAATCTGGTCGTTCACACTCTTCTGGGCTGCGGCCAGCTTGGTCTGCAAGGAGACACGCTTTCCTTCAAGTGCGTTCAGCTTTGCTGTAGTACCTGCAAGGCGCGTGTTCCACTTAGCCATCATGGCACGCTTCGCAGCAGTACTGATGTCTGCAGCGTTAATGCTACGCTGCACATCACGCGTAACTCGGTACATGGCAGTCATCAGCTGCTTCTGCGTCGTAGCGTTCTTCACACCTTCGGTGAGACCGCGAATGACGTCCATGCCGATAGCTTTGAACTTAGTCGAAGGAGAGTGGACTCCGAGTGCGTGCATGGCCGAGCTCAGTACACTGTGAGCCAGATTGGCTGCAGCCTGAGCTGCCTCACCAACTCGTCCACGGATACCGTTGATCAGACCCTGAACGATATCCGCACCAGCATTGATCAGCCAAACGCTCGCGCCAACGAAGACACGCTTGATCTTACCTGGCAGCTCGGAAACGATAACAATGGACCTAGCTATTGCCGTTGCGACCGTTACCTTAAAGTTGTTGATGGCATTGATAGCTGTCTGGATTGCGCCTCTAACGGCCCTGAACGCGTCGACAGCATTGTGCCATATGAAAGTTAGTGCCTGACCAACCCACCGTGAGACCTGAATAGTTACAGTAGCCAAGTCAATTAGGGTACGCATCAGGAACAGGATAGCAGCGATAACCATACCTACGATCGCTCCCGCAACGTAAAGGAGGATCTTCAGGAACGGTTCGATAGTATCTCTGTTTCTATTCCACCAGGCAGTTAGTTCCTGGATAGCAGGGATGAGCTGCGTCTTGATCGCTACGGAGATCTGGTCGAAGGCAGGCTTGAGCTGTGACATGATGAACCCAGCGACGATCTGCATCGCGGGACCCACGTTGGCACGGAACCAGTCTACGAACTGACGTACAGCAGGTAGGACCTCGAGCTCGATAACAGACCAGAGCTGCTTTAGGGCAGGCAGCACTTGCGTCTGGAACGCACTCCAAACACCTGCGGCAAAGGTCTTAATTGACGCCCAGACAGTGGCGAAGACTGCAGCAATGGAACCCAGTAGGGCACGGAACTGAGCACTCTTCTGGTATGCAATAACTACTGCCGCAATCAGTGCACCGATACCGGCAACTAGAAGAGCGGCACCTGCAGCCACGCCGACCATGATACCAACCACAGGCAGCAGGGCCGATCCAGCGATGGTGATGACACCTGCGAGGCTGACTAGCAGGCCGACCAGAATGGTTACAGCACCGCCAACGACTCCCAGTACTGATCCCCATACCAGGAACTGGGTGATGGTCTGCTTAGTAGGCCCAGGAAGCTTGTTGAACCATCCCACCAACTTCTGCATGGCACCTACCAGCTGACTGAACAGCGGTAGGAGTGCTTCGCCGATGCCCTGCTGGAGCTGTTTCCAAGCGTTATGTAGCAGCTGCGTCTTGGACGAGATAGATCCAGCCATCTCGTTGTAGGCACTAACGAACGCACCCTTGTCGGTGGAGAACTCCTTCACCTGATCCTGGAAGAGTTCGAGGCCACCCTTAGACAGCAGCACCTGCTGGAGGAACCGCCGCGCCTCGATCGTACCGCCTGCACCCTTAAGCGTTTCGATAATCGCCTTGACACGATCTTCCTTAGGCATCTTCTCGAGCTCGTGACGCCAGTCACCCAAGACGTCAACGAGGGGGCGGAAGTTACCCTTGGCATCACGAGTTCTGACACCAATACGCTTAAGTGCATTCTCTGTCTTAGGATTCGACATTGCGTCGAACGCACGTGCAACCGAAGTGGATGCACGTGCGGCATTCATACCAAGTCGGGTTGCTGTCGACAGAGCTGCAGCCATCTGCTCGATAGACTGTCCGGCACGGACGGCCGAAGGAGACACCAAACCGATACGGTTTGCCCACTCCTCGTAGGTGCCGACACCTTCTTGGACCAGTTGGAACTGAATATCTAGGAGCTTGTTGACATCCTTGAAGGGAATCTTGAAGGCGTTCATCAAGCCGATGGTGGCCCGCGAAGCAGTCTGGATGTCAGTCTGACCAGCAACGGCTGCCTTGGCAAAGGACCGGAGGAGTGCCTCTGCCTGAGGCATATTAGCTTCAGTCGACGAGAAGACGTCGAACAGCGCATCCTGCACTGTCTCGAACGGAACAGCAATGTCACGTGAGACCCGCAGGCCGATCCTAGATAGCTCTTCCAGACTCGGCTTGAACTTCTTGTCGACCTGGGTGAAGGTTAGACGGACTTGCCTGTCCCACTCACCTGCAACATCTACAGCCTTCTTCAGGCCATAGGCAATGGCTGCACCACCAGCAATCATGCCTATGCCAACAGTCTGCATGACGGTGCCTACGCCTTCCAAGGCACCGCCAAGTTCCTTCGACCGCTGCGTAGACCTCTGAGCAGACCTAGCCTGATCATCGTACGCCCTGGCCTGTTGCTGCAGAGCGACAACGTGGTCGCGAGAGGCGCCAGACAACCTAGCCTGCTGGGCCTGAGCTCGTAGCGCTGCTGCCCTAGCACGAGCAGATGCTGCATCAGCTGTGGTGGCAGCGTTGCGCATAGAGGCCGAGACCTTATTGATGGCCCGAGACGCATCCTCCTTCGCACGGATGAGAAGTAGGATGTCACGTACGGTTGCTGGCACCTGCCGCCTCCCGCTTCTTCTGAGTCCGAATTTCTAGCTCAGACTCAGCTCCGCTGATTGCTTCGAACAGGAGCATGAGCTTCCATGGCTGGTCTAGAACACCGCCCGCCCGAGGCAACTGGTGGAACGTCTTGCACAGGTGATAGAGGTTCAGGACCTCTATCACATCGCTCTCAGGCGGCCGCTTGGTCAGGATCGACGCATGCAGCCGCGGGATTAGTTTCCCGAGTCGTCGAAACTGTTCCACTTGTCGATGAGTGCACCAACCTCTTCACCGATGCGTGAGCCGAGCTTCTTGACGTCAGCCTCAAGCTTGAAGTTCAGGGCGCGTTCATCCCGATCCTGAAGGTTGTGCTCCACCACCAGGTTAGCGAAGTCCCACAGAGCCATACGCTGAGTCTCCATGGAGAGCTCGCCAGCGTAGTCAGACTTGGTATCCTTGAGGATACGCATTGCGCCCATCAGATTGGTGCGCTGCAGACGCTCGCCGTAAGTCATCTCACGGATGACAACGTAAGCACCTTCGAGGCTCTTCAACTCTTCGCGGTGGAGTTCATCATCCACAACTGCGATAGGCATTTCGATCTCCCTCTGATCGTTATGCTTGATTATACATTGGACCACAATGTTAAAGCAAGCCCACACTAGGATGGGCGGTGTGAGTAACCATGTTAAACCCTCGGCCATGTAAGTTACAGAACTCCACACGGCCGAGGGTTCCTTACACGATGTTTTCCTGCGACTTACAGGTTAGCGTGTATGCTGCAGTCGAAGGTCCGACGAGGCACTGGTACTCGATGGCACCGCGAACCAGATCGCCCTGACCACTGAGGCTGACCTCGTAGGTGTCCTTGATCGCAACAGGCAGCAGGATGGTGATGCTATTGTTCGCACCCTTGGTAGCCGTGAGCGTGATGGTCTGCGAGGTTAGTGCCTTGAAGGCATCGAAGTCGGTACGTGACTGGAAGTCGCGCTCCACCGAGAGCGTGACCTCGCGCTCGCCAAGCTTGATGAAGTTCGCACCGCGCCCAGTCGACTTGAGTCGGAACTGAGGCTCGGCGTTGTCCTCGACCTGGAACTCGAACGTGTCTGTATCCGTAACAGGCGTCGCGGTTGGGATCTCGATGCTGTACTGGCCCATACCGAATGGTGTGGTGGTGGGCCAGGTAGGCGTCGGCACAGACTGGGTGGCCTCATCGTTGGCCATAAGGCTGGCAACGTAGGTAAGTGTTCCGTCGTCGATGCCGAACGTGAACGATCCCACCGTAGCGCCGGTGTAGCCGAAAGCTACGCCGTTACGAACTACTGTGAGTGACATCGTCTTCGCCGGCACAGCATTGGCGTTCGGGGTACCGGTGTAGGTGTAGTTCGGCGTGGAGCCGGTCTTCACGACGTCCATGCGTGAGGCGTACATGAAGTACGGGAGGATGTCATCGAAGGCATCCATCTCGACGTCGCCCTCAACATGAACGTTGCCAGGCACGGCGTAGGTCACATCAGGACTGTTGCGAATCGCTCGCCGGAAATTCGTCTCCTGCTGCCACACCAAGCTCTCGGAGTTGAATGGTACGTACTTGGATGGAGCGACATATGTGCCCGAAACAGTTTCAAGGGCGATGCCCAGGATGCCACCGGCACCAATTCCGTAGGCCATGCCTAGTTCCCTTCGCCCTTGATGACTACGACGTCGAACTCTTCTTCATTGCTCAGGACGCCGGCGTAGACAGGCACGCCGCTCATGGCCTGGAAGGCCTCAATTTCAGCCTTGTTGAATTCCTTCGTCTCACCCTCGGCGAACACTGCAAGGAAGTCGACAGTGCGAGCCGGACCCTTGTTTGTTACCTGGAGAAGCATCAAGCCCCCAACATCGTCTTGGACTTGCCTATCCACGTTAGGCGAACGGTTTGGTACAAGTTCTGACCCTGGTTTCTGTAGGTGTAGCCAGGTTCGATTGTGGAGACAAAGCCGTGGATGACGATGCCGCCGTCATTGTTACGTGCTAGGGTAAGGTTCTGATCCAGGTACTTGGCGATAGCCTCGCCAAGTTGCTCTGACGCCAACTTCGTCACCTGGTTGGAATCTACCTTGGCGTAGTAGATGATGATGAAGACTACAAGCTGGTTTTCCGTGCGACTCGGTACACCCGCAAGACTACGCGTCGTAGTACCTGCTTCGACACATACCGTCGGCGTAACACCAATACGGTTCTGATCACCGTAGAAGATCTGGTAGTCGACATCCTGTACGCCACCAAATAGGGTAGAGCCGTTATCCTGCAGCAAGCTTAGGATACGCTGAGCGACCTCGCTAGGAAACTGAGCCACAGTCATCGAAGACCTGCCTCTGCTACCTTCATCTCCAGCCACTCGACGAAGATCAACTCGATCGCATCGACATCTTCGTCCTGGAACATAACGAAGGGTCTGGCAGGGATGCTAGGCGTGGACCTAGGTGCAGCACCATGGACAGTAGTACGCTTGTCGAAGATCTTGAACGCCAGCTCGTCAACTTCCTTCTTGGAAGCTTCCGATCCCAAACTCTTCCGGGCAGCGTTTTGGTACTTCTGGAACCAGTTACCACCTGAGTAGGAGTTACCCTGTTGCCCTGCCTGGTGTACGTACCCGTACCATACATTCCTGGGCAATGACCTGATAGTTGCCGATGTCTTACCTATCGACCAGATCCCAACAGAGGAGGCAGCCTCAGCTAGGGCACCTGTTCGAACCATGAGCATGGTGCCCGATCCGTCTTTGGCCCGTCGCGCCAAAGTGTTCTCGCTCAAGCTGTCCCAGGTAGGACGACCACCAGTCATGAAGTTCTCTAGGATGGAGATCGTCATCACGTCCTTGACCGAACGCGTTAGCGGATCAGTCATGTCCTCTAGAGACTCTCCGAACATCTGCAACCGCTTAGCTGCAATTCCAATCGATGGCTTGAACTCGAAGCCAGTGATCGTACGGTCGAACCGCATCATGTCAATCGCAGCAGCCATCTGAGAAGCGGTCACCAGGTCTGCTAGTCCAGCCATGCTGACCTCCTTTCAGAAGACTCTGTCCATTGTGAAGTACGGCCCGTAAGGGTTCCCGGCACTGTCAGTAGTGTTGTCGTTGGGATACACACTGGGAAGACCATCGCCAGCAGTATCAGCAGCGCCCGGCAAGTCGATGTCACCTTCCCGAATGCTAGTCTGCAGTGAGAGCGCAGTAGCACGGAGGAGTGCGGCGTACTCAGACAGTTCCTCGTCTTCGGAATACTGACGGTCAATTAGCCAGGCCACGTACAGCTTGGCAATAATCGTCTTCACCATAGCAGGAGTGCTATCAGAATCGATCCAGGTTGAGGTGTCAGCCACGGACGCAACGTTGCCCAACACCTCAACCTGGATCTGCCCCAGCAGGTCCGGGTCAAGTTGACCATTCACCCAGGCAGGAGCGAGCTTGGTCTTCTCTCCCCAGGCGCGCGCCTCTTGGGTGGTGATGAGATTAGACATACTCGCTCCTTACCTAGTTACTTGACGTCTGCCGGGGCCTTGGGGGAGGTGGCCTTCTTGGGCCCCTGAGGAGCTTGGGTCTCCTCAGGGGTCTCTTCCTCGTCCTTGGCCTCAGCCGGACGCTCACGGGTCAGCGCACCAGCCTGCCAGAGGTCCTTCATGTCCTCCTTCGAGAGACCAGTAACCTCCTCGTTTGGCTGGAAGACGACTCGCTCGTACTTGCCGTCCTGCGAGCCGTCCTCGGTGCGCTTGCCGAACTGAATCTTCGTCACAGCCCAGAACTTGTCAGCCATGTCGTCTCCTTAGATGCTGGCGAGAGTGTCCTTGATCAGGTAACCTGCAACCTGCTTGCCGGAGCCATCCAGCGCCACCATCTTGGTGTCGTACCGACGACGGACACGGATCAGATCCGAGGCGCGCTTCTCCTCACGCCAGCGGTCGACGAACTGCTGACCCCATCGGAACTCGTACCCGTAGGCAGGAATCCGAAGGCCCGGCCGCGGAGGCACCCACGCCAGAATGACATCGTCGGTCCAGATGTACCCGAGGGTCTCAGCTGCACCGTAGTTGACTGCGGTATTGTAGCCCACGCCAGGAACGATGATGTTGTCGATCTGGAAGATGGACGACAGCAGGTCCTGACTGAAGATCGCACGCTCAGCGTACATGATGCGGTTCAGGAAGTCCGAGTGGTCCTGAAGCACATTCATGACGGGCCACGGAATGACAGCCGTGTTCGGGCGCATGAAGATCTTCGCGTGGACTGCAGTAATGCCGGCTCGCACATCCGGGATAGGGTGCGAGCCAGCAGCATCGCCGGAATCCCACCGGTCCACGCCAGCCAGAGTGACCGAGTTACCGGTAGCGTAGTTGCCGGCGGTAGTGGCGAGGTTCTTGAAGATGAGCTCACGGCCAAGCATGATCTTCGAGGTCACGAGCTCGGTACCGTCTCGATCAGGACTCAGCGGCGAGTCAGCGTTCTCACGCTCCTCGTCAGTCACAGGAACCTGGAGCGCATGCTCCTTGGCGTAGTAGGGATTCAGGCTGACCTGCATGCCCGGAATCTCATTCGCCTCAGTGCCGGGAGCACGCTCGTCGCCACGCTCCGGCAGCCAGCCTTCACGTCCGAAGACGTAGTACAGGTCGGACTGCTTGTTCACCGGGACGGCTGGGAAGAGAGCCTCACCCACGAAGCCGTTGTTCGGCCAGCCGACAGAGATGTTGGTGAGAACCTTATCGATGTGGACATTGCCACCACCGTTAGGGTTGTACACGGCCATTAGTTAGTCACTCTCCCTTACGCCGTGCCCATGGCGGTGGTACGCAGGAACGGCAGCAACAGCACATCAATCCACTGACCAGCAGCAGTCGATGCCTGCAGCGCAATGCCTGCGCCGAACTGAGTCGCAGCAGCCACCTGAGCACACCCTGCGGCATCAGGAGCCACGAAGGCACCCAGTGCGATCACGCCAGAGTTTGCAGAGCCGACCTCGACCTTGCTGATGCCGAAGAGACGTACATCGACCTGCACGTTGCCGGTAGCAGAATCTGCCGCATCGACCCGCTGCTGACAAACGCCAAGCACCTTGTCAGTGATGGCGGCAGTCTGGAGAACGGTGTTCTCCGTCGAGCCGAACTTCATGAAACGATAGATGGACTGGGCCGCACCCGAGTTGGAGAGGTTGTACCCCTTGTCGAGACCGTAGTTCGGACC
>Ga0268265_10001769_pt1 | contig 17327 bp, 16 predicted proteins | sample KBSSwiS52_FD_190355 | JGI IMG/M metagenome (GOLD analysis project Ga0268265, IMG submission 190355) | Switchgrass rhizosphere microbial communities from Kellogg Biological Station, Michigan, USA - KBS Switchgrass S5-2 (SPAdes) (version 2) | ecosystem: Host-associated > Plants > Roots >... | reverse complement strand
GATGGAGCTGGCGAAGGGATTTGAACCCCCGACCGGCTGATTACAAATCAGCTGCTCTACCGGGCTGAGCTACGCCAGCCAGCACAAAAGGTGCACTTTAGCACGTCCTGTGCCACCCGTGCAACCGACTGTGCTCCATCACCATGGACGAGCCGGCAGGCCGGACGGCAACCTCCCATTGTACTCATTTTGGTCGCCGTTGCCGAAGGGCCTCGAACAGAGCAATTCCGGCCGCCACCGAGACGTTCAAGCTTTGAACATGGCCCTGCATCGGGATCGACACCAGCCAGTCGCACCGCTCGCGAACCAGCCGCCGCAGGCCGGTCCCTTCCGCGCCGACGACGATCGCCGTCGGCTGCGTCAAATCGACCTCGTCGTAGCGCTTCGGCGCGTCCCCCGCGAGCCCGACACTCCAGACGCCGGCCTGCTTCAGGTCTTCGATCGCCCGCGCGATGTTGACGACCTCCGCGACGCGCACGTGCGCCACCGCGCCCGCCGAGGCCTTGCCCGCCGCGCCATCGAGCGGCGCCGCATGGCGCGACTGGCGGACGACGCCGTCGCCGCCGGCGGCGTCGACCGTGCGCAGGATGGCGCCGACGTTGTGCGGATCCTCAATCTGATCCAGCACGACGATCAACGGCGCGCCTTTCGCGCCGGTGACCAGATCCTCGACGCTCAAGTGCACGGCGTCATGGACGTCCGCCACGACACCCTGATGCGTCCCGCCCTTCGCAAACCGATCGAGCTCGTCGACTTTCGCACGACGCACCGGAATGCCCTGTTGTTCCGCGAGGCGCACCACGTCGTTGAGCCGGTCGTCCGCACGGAACGACACGCGCAGCGCCGTCACGCGCCGCGCGCGCAACGCTTCGACGACCGGGTGGATGCCGTAAATGCGCATCGCTCAAGTTTCAAGTCTCAAGCCTCAACTCTCATCGCCACTGAGAGTTGAGACTTGAGAGTTGAGAGTTCTTGCGAAAGCGGCCGCGCGCTCTTTGTTGCCGAGAATCTTCGGGATGCCGGCTGACTCCGGCAGGTCGGCGCCGGCATCGATCGCCGGCACCGCCAGATCGAGCTCCGGCCCCTCCGCCCGACCGGTCAACACGATCCGAATCGGATGAAACAGCGCCTTCGCCTTCTGCCCGGTTCTGGCCTTCACCTGATTAGCGACCGCCCGGTATCGCTCGCGATCGAGCCGCGGCGCCGATGCGAGCTCATCGGCGAGCGCGGTCACCACGGCGCGCGCGGCTTCCGTCGTCATCTCCCCGCGAACACCCGCATCTTCGAGCGCCCGATCAGGCGAGTAATCGAACAGAAACCCGAGCCGCGCCGGAATCTGGTTCAGTCGATCGACCGATGCGCTCGCCATCGACATCGCCGACGCCAGAAACTGCACGCCCCGATCGTCGGGCGACATGCGCATGCCGGCATTGTTGAAGTACGGCAGCGAGAGCTCGGCCAGCCGCGCGGGATCGGCGACCTTCAGATAGTGCCGATTCGCCCAGGCGAGCTTCTCCTCGTCGAAGACGCCGGCGCTGTGACCGACGGCGTCGACGGAAAACCGGCGCGCGAGCTCGTCGATCGGCAGCAGCTCGTCGCCGCCGCCGGGCGACCACCCGATCAGCGCCAGATAATTCACCAGCGCCTCGGGCAGGTAGCCCTTCGATCGGAATTCGGCGACCGACGTCGCGCCGTGCCGCTTGGACAGCGGGCTATGGTCCGGCCCCATCACCATCGCCAGGTGCGCGAAGCGCGGCGGCGTGAATCCCAGCGCCTCGTACAACAGCAGCTGCCGCGGCGTATTCGAAATGTGATCCTCTCCCCTGATCACATCGCTCACTTCCATCAGCGCATCGTCGACGACGACAGCGAAGTTGTAGGCTGGATTGCCGTCGGCGCGAACGATCACCGGGTCGCCGATGACGTCGGTGTGGAAGCGGACATCACCGCGTACCGCGTCGGCGAACACGACGTCGCGTCCCTCGGGAACGCGGAACCGGATCGCCGGCCGCTCACCAGCCGTGATCCGGGCCGCTGCCTGCTCGCGTGACAGGCGGCGGCACGTGCCGGGGTACAGCGCGGGCCGACCGGCGGCCACGGCTTCCTGACGGTCGGCGTCGAGCTGCGACGCCGAACAGAAGCAGTAATACGCCTGGTCGGCGGTGAGCAGCTCCTTCGCGTAGGACTGGTAGAGATGCAGCCGCTCGGACTGCCGATAGGGCCCGTGGGATCCGCCGATATCGGGTCCCTCGTCCCAATCGAGACCGAGCCAGCGCAGATCGCGGATGATGGCGGCTTCGGACTCGCGCGTGGATCGCTCGACGTCGGTGTCTTCGATGCGGAGGATGAAGGCGCCGCTCTGTCCGCGGGCGAGCAGCCAGTTGAACAGCGCGGTGCGCGCGTTGCCGACGTGGAGTTGCCCGGTGGGGCTGGGTGCGAAACGGACTCTCAACTCTTCGATCTCACCAACGCGATGGCGTGGACGGCGATCGCCTCGCCGCGGCCCAGCGCCCCGACGCCCTCGTTGGTCTTGCCCTTGATACTGACGCGATCGGCCGAGATGCCGAGCGCCGCGGCCACATTCGCAGTCATGGCCTCGATATACGGCAGCAGTTTCGGCCGCTCGGCGATCACTGACGCGTCCACGTTGCCGACCTCGTAACCTCGATCTCTGACGACCTCGACGGCGCGCCGCAGCAGATCGACGCTCGACGCGCCTTTCCAGGCGGGATCCGTATCCGGAAAATGGCGGCCAATGTCGCCGGCACCCGCCGCGCCAAGCACGGCGTCCGTGATCGCGTGACAGACTGCGTCGGCGTCCGAATGACCCGCCAGCCCGCGGTCGAACGGGATGGTCACGCCGCCCAGTATGAGCGGACGTCCCTCCACGAGCCTGTGCAGATCGTATCCGATGCCGGCACGGCCTGTCCGCGCTGGTGCCGCTCGGCTGAAGCCTTCGCGCTCCGGTGACTCCAACCGTTGGCCGCGCCCCATCGACTCCGCGGGATGGAGCGCGAAGGCTTCAGCCGAGCGTGCGATCGCTTCCGCGAGGACGAGATCCGCGCGGGTCGTGATCTTCAGATTCGATGCCTCGCCTTCGACAATACGCACGGCGTGACCGGCCCGCTCGGCCAGCGTGGCTTCATCGGTGGCGTCAATCGTTTGCGCAAGGGCATCGCTCAGGACATCGCGCCGGAACGCTTGCGGCGTTTGCGCCAGGTAGATGGTCTCCCGCGCGATCGTCTCGCGGACGAAGTGTCCGGCTTCATCGGGACCGTCTTTTGTCCGCTTCACCGTATCGCGGGCCTGGACCGCCGCCACCGCCGCTCCGCTTTCGGCGGCCGCCGCGATCGTCCGACCGATGAGATCCGCGCTCGCAAACGGCCGGGCCGCGTCGTGAATCACGATGACGTCGCTGGCCGCATCAGCGGCGCGGAACGCGTTCGCCACGGAATCCTGCCGCCGCGCGCCACCGGAAACGATGCGCAGCGGTTTTCCGGCGCTGCGCAGATACGGCGGCGGATCGTCGGCAAGCGGCTGCGGCAGCGCGACGACCAGCTCATTCACGGCCGGGTGAGCGAGAAACGCCGCGACGCTCCGCTCGAGAATCGCGCGACCACCAATCTCTAGAAGCTGCTTGGGCGACGCGCCACCAAAGCGCAGGCCGCGTCCTCCGGCGGCGATGATGGCGGTCACGAACATGGCTGGCTCGAAGAATTCTGCAATGTCTCCACCGCATTCGCAACGACCGCATGCACCCGGGCGGCGAGGGCCCGAGCGTCGCGCACGGTCGGCGTCTCGATCGCCGGCGGCTGAATCGGATCGTGGACGACCAGCCTGACGTTGGCCGGTTCGGTCCTCAGGCGTCCCTTGGGCATCACCTGCCGCGTGCCGATCACCGCCAGCGGGACAATCGGCAGTCCTGCCTCGATCGCCAGCAGAAAGCTGCCGGCCTTGAAGTGGGCGACGCGGCCGTCCGGACTGCGCGTGCCTTCGGCGTAGATCAGGAGCGAGAGGCCTTCGGACACCAGCGCCCGCCAGCGGCGCAGGATCCCGCCGCGGTCGGGGTGGCCGCGATCGACGAAGAGATGGCCGCCGCGACGCAGGTGCCAGCCGAGCACGGGGAATCTCGCCAGCGATTCCTTGGCGATGATCCGCAGCTGATACGGCAGCGATGCAAAGACCACCGGCGTGTCGTAGATGCTCTGGTGATTCGAAACGAAGACGTAGGTCTTGCCCGGCGTGATGCGGTCGAGTCCTTCGACCGCCACCCGGACACCCGTGGTTTTCAAAATCAGCCACGACCACGCGCGGGCGCAGGCGTGCGCGAAGTAGCCGCGGCGATCGATGACGCTGGACACGATCGACGCGGCGCCAAGCACGATCGTGTAAAGGGTGATGGCAGGGATCAGATAGAAAACGGTCCGCCACCAGTGGAAAGGAGGAATACGCAAGATAGAAAGGACAATGTACTGCTTTTTGTGTAGCATGCTCCACATTCAAGGAGCCGCCCTTATGGAACGAAAACAAGCGTCCGACTACCCGCAGGAACTCCTCGATCTCTTCCACGAATACCAGCACGGCGACATCACACGGCGCGACTTCCTGGAGCGCGCCAAGAAGTTTGCGGTCGGCGGCGTGACGGCCATGGCGCTCTACGAGAGCCTCAAGCCGAACTATGCCTGGGCGCAGCAGGTCCCGAAGGACGACGCGCGGATCAAGACCAGCTACGAGACGGTCCCGTCACCGCAGGGCAACGGCAGCATCAAGGGTTACTTCGCGAAGCCGGCCAACGCGAGCGGCAAGCTGCCGGGCATCCTGGTCATTCACGAGAACCGCGGGCTGAATCCGTACATCGAAGACGTCGCGCGCCGTTTCGCGCTCGCGAACTTCATCGCCTACGCGCCCGATGGCCTGACGTCGGTGGGCGGCTTTCCAGGTAACGACGAGCAGGGCGCGGTGAAGTTCCGCGAGGTGAACGGCCCGAAGATGTTCGAGGACTTCGTCGCCTCGGCGGCGTGGTTGAAGGCGCGTCCGGACTCCACCGGCAAGATCGGCGCGATCGGTTTCTGCTTCGGCGGCGGCGTCGTCAACAATCTGGCCGTGCGGCTCGGCGCGGACCTCGCGGCGGGCGCGCCGTTCTACGGACGCCAGCCGGGAGCCGACGACGTCGCGAAGATCAAGGCGCCGTTGATGCTTCACTATGCCGGCAACGATCAGGGCGTCAACCAGGGCATCCCTGCGTACGAAGCGGCGCTGAAAGCCAACAACAAGCCGTACCAGCTGTTCATGTACGACGGCGCGCAGCACGGTTTCCACAACGACTCGACACCGCGCTACGACGAAGCGGCCGCGAAGCTCGCGTGGCAGCGATCGCTCGAGTTCTTCAACAAGAACGTCCGGGGGTAACGAGCTAGGTGCCCGAAACCGCGTGAGGTGCCGCCGCGGCCTGTGCGCGAACAGGCTGCGGCGCCGGCATCGCCTGCGGCGCGCCGTTCTCGATGAAACGGCCGAAGATCATCTTCCCCGCCGTCGTCTGCAGCACGCTGGTGACGACGATCTCGATCGTCTTGCTGATCATCTTCCGCGCGTTGTCCACGACGACCATCGTCCCGTCGTCCAGGTAAGCGACGCCCTGGTTGTATTCCTTGCCTTCTTTCAGGATGAACACTCGCATCAGCTCGCCGGGCAGGACGACCGGCTTGAGCGAGTTCGCGAGCTCGTTGACGTTCAGCACGTCGACGCCGCGCAGCTGCGCCACTTTGTTCAGGTTGAAGTCGTTCGTCACGATCTTCCCCTGGAGCGCCCGCGCCAGCTCGATCAGCTTCAGGTCGACTTCGCGGACGTCGGGATAATCGAGGTCCGAGATCGAGACCTCGAGACCCGACATCTTCTGGATCTTCTGGAGGATGTCGAGACCACGCCTGCCGCGGTTGCGTTTCATCGAATCGGCGGAGTCCGCGACGAGCTGGAGCTCCTTGAGCACGAATTGCGGGATGACGAGCGTGCCATCCATGAAACCGGTTTCGCAGACGTCGGCGATCCGGCCGTCGATGATGACGCTGGTATCGAGAATCTTGTAACGCCGCTGCGGGCCTGTGGAACGGAACAGGCTGACAAGGCGCGCCGGCTCCAGCCATTCCCCGTGCTTCGCGCCAAGGACGAGGCCCAGATACGGCAGCACGATCAGCATGAAGCTCTGAAGGAACTCGACCCGGCGGTCGAGGTTGTCGGCCCAGAACAGTCCGGATCCGATGGCCCGCGCAATCGCCAGCCCGATGGCGCAGCCGATGAGCGCGCCGAGGATCCGGGTGAGCGAGGTTTCCCGGAGCCGGCTCTCGAAGAACACCACGAGCGCCGCGAGCACCAAGGCGAAAACGACGTTCGCGGGAAGACCAACCGGGAGGGGCTGCAGCAGAGCGGCCGCGTAGGCAACGGCGACGACGAACAACACACGCGCGAGCGCAAACCAAGCCATCGGAGGGCTCCGTTATGAAACGCGCGCCACCCGCTATAAAAGCAATGAAAGAGCTCGGGCAGCGACGAGCTGTGGAAAGATATCACCGAATGTCACGAAATGTATGTAGTTGTCGTGCAGGGGGAGCTGGGAGTGAGAAAGGCGCCGGGACCGCTATCCGAGCATCGCGTCGAGGGCTTCGCCAACCGTCCGGACGCCAATCAGTTCGCACTCACCGTCCGGCGTCGGACCTGCCGAATCGCTGACGTTCGCCTCGGGCATGATGCAGCGGCGGAAGCCCATCTGCGATGCCTCGCGTACGCGAAGCGCGGCTTGCGTAATCCCCCGAACCTCGCCGGCGAGACCCACCTCTCCGAACATGGCGGTCGTCGTGGGGATGACGCGGTTGCGGACGCTCGATGCGATCGCGGCCAGCACGCCGAGGTCGGATGCCGGCTCGTCCACGGTCATCCCGCCGGCGATATTCACGAACACGTCGTCGCCAATGAGGTTCAGGCCGGCTCGCTTCTCGAGCACCGCGAGCAGCAGCGACAGGCGCTGCTGATCGATCCCGCTCGCCATCCGGCGCGCCGTGCCATACGTGCTGGAGCTGACAAGCGCCTGGACCTCGACGAGGATCGGGCGGGAGCCCTCCACGGAACACAACACCGCCGAGCCCGGCGCGTTCTGCGGGCGTTCGGACAGGAACAGCTTCGACGGATTCGCCACCGGCCGCAGGCCTCCCGCGGTCATCTCGAAGACACCCAGCTCGCTGACGGCGCCGAAACGGTTCTTCACCGCGCGCACGACGCGGTGCGAGTGGTGGCGCTCCCCTTCGAAGTACAGGACCGTGTCGACGACGTGCTCCAGCGCCTTCGGACCGGCCAGGCTGCCGTCCTTCGTCACGTGGCCGACCAGAAACGTTGGAACGTTCTGACCCTTCGCCGCGAACAGCAGCTGCGTCGCCGCTTCGCGCACCTGACCGATGCTGCCGGGCGCGGACTGGAACTTCAGCGAGAACACGGTCTGGACCGAATCGACGATGACCAGCGCCGGCTTGATGCGGGCGATCTCCTCGAGAATCCGCTCGAGGCACGTTTCGGCCAGGAGATAGAGCGGCGCATGTCCAACCGCCAGGCGTTCTCCGCGCGACTTGATCTGATGTTCGGATTCCTCGCCGGAGCTGTAGAGCACCGGACCGATGGTGCGCGCCATGCTGGCGGCCGCCTGCAGCAGCAGCGTGGACTTGCCGATGCCGGGCTCGCCGCCGAGCAGGACGAGCGAGCCGGGAACGACGCCGCCGCCGAGCACGCGGTCGAATTCGTCGATGCCGGTCGTGAGGCGCGCGTGCTGTTCGACTTTGATGTCGGCGTAGAGCTGCGCCGCGCCGGCGGCGCCCGCGAGCGCGTAGCGATGTCCGGCGACCGGTGCGCCGCCGCTTTCCTGCGGCCGTTCCTCGACGAAGGAGTTCCACGCGCCGCAGTCCGCGCAGCGGCCCAGCCACTTCGGCGACTGGCTGCCGCACTCCTGACAGACAAACACGGTCTTGGGCGCTTTACTCATCGGTACAGTCTCTCAATCCTGCTGCCGATGCGGCACAGGATTTCGTAGGGAATCGTACCAATTTGTGCAGCCATCTCGCGGACGTCGATCCGATCGTCCCCCTGCGATCCGATGATGACGACCTCATCTCCCGGCGACACATCGAGGCCGGTCACGTCCGCTATGAGCATGTCCATGCAGACCGAGCCGACAATCGGCGCGCGACGTCCGCGGATCAGCACGCTGCCGCGGCCGGCGAGCCGAAGGTCCAGACCGTCGGCGTAGCCGGCCGGCACGATCGCGATGGTCGTGGGGATCTCCGCGCTGAACTTCACGCCGTAGCCGACGCCTTCTCCCGTCCGCACGCCCTTCACGGCGACGATGCGGCTGGTGAGCGTCATGATGGGCGTCAGGGAAAGGGTCGATGCGAGTGGCGGCGGCACGATGCCGTACAGCAGAAGGCCCGGGCGCACGCGGTCGTACCACACGCGGGAATCGCGCAACATGGCGGCGCTGTTGGCGGCGTGGATGTACGGCGAGCGCTCGGGACGTGAGGAGCCGCCTGGCGCGAGAACAAATCGTTCAACCGCAGAGTTCGCCGAGCCGCCAGGAACGACGTCCTCTCCGCCGTTCCTGCGTGCCCCGCGGTCGACGTCTTCCACGTCAACGAGCGCACGCTCGAACCGGAGTCGTTGCTCGTTGAACAACGGCGACGCGGGATCGTCGGCGGTCGCGAAGTGGGTGTAGATCGCCGCGAGCTCGAGGTTGGGACTGGCCAGCAGCTCTGGCAACGAGCGGCGCACGTTGTCGAAGCGGAAGCCCAGCCGGTTCATCCCGGTGTCGATCTTCAGGTGATACCGCAGTCGCTGGTTGTACCTTTTGGCCGCCGCCTGAACAGCCCGCGCGGCGCCCGGGGTCGAAATGGTCGGCGTCAGGCGGCAATCGAACAGGCCGTCGAGATCGCTGACGCTCAGCGCCCCGAACACGAGAATCTCCGCGCCCACGCCGGCCTCGCGCAGTGCGTGACCCTCCTCGATGTCGGCGCAGGCCACCAGATCCGCGCCCGCCTCTTCGAGCGCCAGCGCGACCTGCCCGGCCCCGTGGCCATACGCGTTGGCTTTCACGACGGCGATCACCCCCGGCGTGCGATCGCCGGCTTCCGCGGCGAGGTATGCGACGATGCGGCGGTAGTTGGATTTGAGCGCGTCGAGATCGATGCGCGCGACGGTCGGGCGAATCATCGGCGAACGATTGTACCGCGCCCGTTCCCTTGCTTACCGAGGGGACGTGTGATAGCGTGGCCTCGGTAACCGAGACCATGAGCAAACCGCCAGACCTCGTCCAGGGAACCCTCGATCTGCTGCTGCTCACCATCATCGCCCTCGAGCCGGTTCATGGCTGGGCGATCAGCCAGCGCCTCAAGCAGATGTCCGACGACGCGTTGCAGGTGAGCGACGGCTCGCTGTACCCCGCCCTCCACAAGCTCGAACAGGAAGGCTGGATTCGCGGCGACTGGAAAATCAGCGCGAACGGCCGGCGCGCCAAGTTCTATACACTGACGCGCCCGGGCCGCCGCGCGCTCGAGCGCGAAGCCGCCGAGTGGAAACGGCTCGCGGGCGCCATCTCGCACATGGTGCGCCTGATCGAGGGCTGAAGATGCGCGACACGCGCTGGGTCCGGCGGCTCGCGCTTCGCGTCAGGACGCTTCTGCTGCGCGACCGCGTCGAGCGGGAGCTCGACGAAGAGTTCCGTTTTCACATCGAAGAGCGAATCGCGGCCGAAGTGGCGAGGGGACTCTCGCCGCAGGAGGCCCGTCGCATCGCCCTGCTGTCGATGGACGGCGTCGATCAGGCGAAAGAGGCGTGCCGCGACACGCGGCACACGCAGGCGATCGAACATTTCTTCCGTGATGTGCGGTATGCCCTTCGCTCGCTGGCGCGGAGTCCAGCATTTGCGGCGATCGCGATCCTGTCGCTGGCTCTGGGCATGGGCGCCAACACCGCCATCTTCAGCATCGTCGACAAGCTGCTGCTCGAATCGCTGCCGGTGCGAAATCCGCGCGAGCTGGTCCTGCTCAACCCGTCGGGACTGCGCAACGGGTGGACGGCGGGCAGCCGCACCTGGTCGTATCAGGCCTATCGGGGACTTCGCGAGCGCCAGCGTGTCTTCACAGGCCTCATCGCCGAACGGACCGACGCCGTCAATCTGACCGTCGACGGCGCCACCCAGCGCGCCGTTGCGAGCATCGTCAGCGGCAACTACTTCGACGTGCTCGGCGTTCGGGCGCTGCAAGGCCGTCTGTTTGGCGACGATGACGACCGCGTCAGAAGCGGCCATCCGGTTGTCGTGCTCAGCCACGGGTTCTGGGTCGAACGCCTCGGCAGCCGTTCCGACATCGTCGGCGGGACGCTCCGCGTCGGCGGCCATCCGTTCAACGTGATTGGGATCACCGAGAGGGGTTTCAACGGACTCGAAGTCGGCGGCCCGGTGGACCTCTTCGTGCCGACGATGATGCTGCCCGATGTCGTCACGTATACGAAAGCACTCGACGAGCGCACCGCCTACATCTTTCAGGTCTACGGACGCCTCGCGCCCGGCACCGGGCGTCAACAGGCGGAGTCGCAGCTGCAGCCGGTGTATCTGACGGAGCTCGAACAGGACGTCGCCGCGATGGGGAGTCGCGCGCCCACGGGCGACAGCTGGAAACGCGGAACACTTCGCCTCGAAGACGGTCATCGCGGCACCTCCGGACTTCGCCGGGATCTCCAGACGCCGCTCACCGCCGTCATGGCGATGACCATCGTGCTGCTGCTGACGGCGTGCGCCAACATCGCCGGCCTGCAGATGGCGCGAGCGTCGGCACGCTTGAAGGAAATCTCGATTCGCCTGGCGATGGGCGCGTCGCGCGGCCGGATCCTTCAACAGCTGCTGACCGAGAGCGCCGTCATCGCGTTGCTCGGCGCGCTGGCCGGGCTCTGGGTCGCCTGGCTGACGATCCGGCTGCTCCTTGCCGAGATGGGTGATTCGGCGGAGCGCCTTCGGCTCGTCACGACGTTCCTCGATGTACGGGTGCTGGCGTTCACGTTCGTGTTCGCCACGGCCACCGGTCTCGCGTTCGGCCTGCTGCCGGCGCTCTTCGCGACGCGTCCCGAGGTGTGGCCGGGCCTCAAGTCCGGCATCGTCGCCGATGTGGGGGGACAGGCGCGTCTGCGTCGCGTGCTCGTGATGGCGCAGCTCGCGTTGAGTCTCGTGCTGGTCACGGCTTCGGGCCTCTTCGGCCGGACGTTGTTGAACCTGCGGCGCGCCGACGCCGGCTTTCAGACCGAGCGCCTCGTCCAGTTTCAACTGAATCCTGGCGCCGCCGGCTATGACCGTGCGCGCTCCGAGGCGCTCTTCCACGAGATTCTCGACGACCTTCGATCGGTTCCGGGCGTCAGCCGCGCGACGTTGTCGGTTGCGCCGGTTCTCGACAATGCGCTGATGGGTTTCAGCCTCGACGTCGACGGCTATTCAGGTCGGGATGGGGCGCGCGCCCGCGCCGTCGCCAGTGTCGTCGCCCCGGAATACTTCGGCTTCGTCGGCACACCACTCGTACGAGGCCGCGAGTTTTCTGCGTCCGATACCGCCCGCTCCCGGCGCGTCGCGATCGTCAGCGAAACGTTCGTACAACGGTACCTGCCGAATCTCGATCCGCTCGGCCGGACGATCGGACTCAGCTACGGCAGAGGCGAGCGCTTCTACCATGAGATCGTCGGCGTCGCGAAGAACGCACGTCTCAACAATCTGCGGGACGAGCCGCCGCCGACCTTTTACCTGCCGTATACGCAATTCGACGTCCTGAACAACAGCTTCGTGCTGGCTCGCATCCAGACCGATCCCGATCTGCTGCGGCGCCCCATCGAAGCGCTGGTCAGGCGTCACGATCCGGAATTGCCCGTCGTGGCGTACTCCACGGTCGACGAGCAGATTGATCGTCTCCTGCGGCCGGAGCGTCTCGTCGCATCGCTGTCGCTGGCGTTTGGGCTGCTGGCGACCGGCCTCGGGGCGATCGGCCTCTACGGCGTCGTCGCCTTCACGGTGGCGCGCCGGACCCGCGAGATCGGGGTCCGCATGGCGCTCGGCGCCGCCCGCGGCACCGTCCTTCGCATGGTCCTGCGCGGCGTTGCCGGCATCGCCGCCATGGGCGTCGGCGCCGGCGCTATCCTGTCGCTCGCCCTCGCGCGTTACGTTGAATCGCAGCTCTATGGCGTGCGGGCACGCGATTTCGCCACGCTGGGCGCGGCCGCCGCGCTGCTCGTAATGGTGGCGCTGATCTCAGGATGGCTGCCGGCACGAAAGGCCAGCCGTGTCGATCCGATGCTCGCGCTGCGTCAGGACTGACCGACCGCGAGGTTCTCGAACCTCGTGAATTCGCGGATGAAGGCCAGCTTGACGACTCCGGTCGGGCCGTTGCGCTGCTTGGCGATAATCAGCTCGGCCACGCCTTCTGCTCCGGTCGGCGGCTGATTCTTGTCGCCGTACATGTCCTCGCGGTAGATGAAGGCGACGACGTCGGCGTCCTGTTCGAGCGCGCCCGATTCGCGGAGGTCGGACAGCTGCGGACGATGATCCGAACGCGACTCCGGCGCTCGGCTCAACTGCGACAGGAGCACAACCGGGACCCGCAGCTCCTTCGCGAGCCCTTTCAGCGAGCGCGAGATCGAGGCGAGCTCCAGGGTCCGGTTCTCGAACCGTCCGCGGCCCTGCATCAACTGCACGTAGTCGACGATGACCATGTGCAGGCCGTGCTCGGCGGCCAGCCGCCGGCATTTCGCCCGCATCTCGAGCACGCCGATCGACGGCGTGTCGTCGATGAAGATCTTGGCCTCGCTCAGCGTGCCGATGGCCTGCGACAGCCGGCCCCAGTCGCGCTCGCCGAGAAAGCCGCCGCGCAGCCGGTGCGCGTCGATTCGCGCTTCGGCGGTGAGCATGCGCAGGAACAGCTGTTCCTTCGACATTTCGAGGCTGAACATGCCGACCGTCATGTCGGTCTTGGTGCCGACATGCTGCGCCATGTTCAACACCAGACTGGTCTTCCCCATCGACGGCCGCGCCGCGACGATGACGAGGTCCGACGGCTGCAGGCCCGACGTCATCTCGTCGAGATCGGTGAAGCCGGTCGGCACGCCGGTGATGAGCTCCTTGCGCGCGTGCAGCTTTTCAATCGTCTCGAGGCTGTTCTGCGCGAGCTCGCGCAGCGACACGAACCCGTCGCGCACGGCATCGTCCGCGATGGCAAAAATGGCGTGCTCAGCCTGGTCGAGGATGACGTCGGCTTCTTCCTCGGCGTTGTAAGCGGTCGCCAGAATCTTGTTGGCCGAGAAGATCAGGCTCCGTAGCGTCGCCTTCTCCTTAATGATGCGCGCGTAATGCTCGACGTTGGTCGAGCGCGGAACGCCGTCGACCAGCGCGGTGATGTACGCCGGCCCGCCGACTTCGTCGAGCTCGCCGGATCGACCGAGCTCCTCTTTGAGCGTCACCAGATCGATGGCGTCGCCGCGCTCGGACAGCTTCACCATCTTCTCGAAGATGCGGCGGTGCGCGTCGCGGAAGAAATCGCTCGAGTCGATCACCTCCGCGGCCAGGTTGAACGCGTCGTTGTGCAGCAGAACTGCGCCGAGCACGGAACGTTCGGCTTCGAGATTATGCGGAAGTGTCCGCTCGGCGACTGCGGCGTCAGGCATGTTTGGGAAAGTTAGAACTTAAAACTTAAAAGGCAAAACCACAACACCAAAGTCGCAACGACGACGCAAAAAGAAAAAACTCGGAGCCGGGCAAACGCCCCAACCCCGAGTTCAGTCTTTCTGGTTTTAACTTTTACCTTTTAACTTTTAACTTTCGTGTCCCCGCCTTCGGCCACGACGTGCAGCTTGATCTGGGCGGTCACTTCGCGGTGCAGCTTCACGGGAATGCTGTACTCACCGAGCTTCTTGATCGGCTCTTGCAAAACGAGCTTGCGGCGATCGACCTCGAAGCCTTTCTTGGCCAGGGCCTCGGCGATGTCCGACGTGGTCACCGAGCCGTAGAGCGCGTCGGTTTCCCCGACTTTCCGGGCGATTTCCACGTCGATGTTGCCGATCCGATCCGCCATCGCCTGGGCGACCTTCTGCTCTTCGGCTTCCTTCAGATCGAACTTGACCTTCTCCCGCTCGATCTGTTTCTTGTTGCCTTCGGTCGCCAGCAGCGCCAACTTCCGCGGCAGCAGGTAATTGCGCGCGTAGCCGTCGGCGACTTTCACGACCTCGCCGCGGCGTCCGAGGTTGTCGACATGTTCTCGCAGTATGACTTCCATTAGGTGCCTCTCATCAATCCGTGACGTACGGAACGAGCGCAATCTGCCGCGCCCGCTTGATCGCCGTCTGGAGTTTCCGCTGATGCATCGCGCAGGTGCCCGAGATGCGCCTCGGCAGAATCTTGCCGCGCTCGGGGACGAACGGGCCAATCAGCTTGACGTCCTTGTAATTGATGTCGTCGATCTTGTCCGCGCAGAACTTGCAGACCTTCCGCCGCCGGAACAATGTGCGCCGCTGACCCTTTTCCTTGTCGCCGGGCTTCTTGTCGCCGCCGCGGCCACGGCCGCCGCCGCCTCCCGATCGTCCTTGTCCGAACGCCATTTAAACCTCCACTCCGTCAAAGCGATCGTCTTCCGCATCGTCCGGTTCGCCGGCCGGACGCCCTTCGCCCGGCTGCCGCTGCGGCGGCAACCCACGCTTGACGCGGCGGCGCTCCGAGTTGGTCCGACGCTTGGTCTGGGTGCGCTCGACGACTTTCTTCTCTTCGTCCACCCGGACCACCATGTGGCGAATGACCTGGTCCATCACCTTGAGACGCCGATCGAGCTCCTTCATCAGCTCGCCGGATCCGTTGATCACCTCGAGGACGTAGACGCCCTCCTTGTTGTGCCCAATCTCGTAGGCGAGGCGCTTGCGGCCCCAGTTCTCGGTCTTCTCGATTTGGCCGTGCATGCGCGACACCACGGCGTCGAGCTGGCCGTGCAGGTCGGTCACCTGCTGTTCGGTGGTGTCAGGGGGAAGAATGTAGACGAGCTCGTACTGACGGTCTGACATGACAACTCCTTCAGGACCTCTCATTTTGGATGTCGGATTTCGGATTGCGGAATTCGGATACCAGCTATCCGCAATTCCGCAATCCGAAATCCGCGATCCGCAATCGAGAGGGCCACCATCAGGTGGCAAGGGTGCCCCGCGCATGCGGGGCTATTCGGTTGTTGCGGGATCGCCGCCGTTGAACGCGTTCATCACCGCCTCGATCCCCGACGTGATGAACATCTCCGCCGCATCGGCCGCGCGCGTCGTCATGCGCTCGACTTCCGCCGCTTCGTCTTTCTCGAATCGTGACAGCACGTGATCCGCGAGATCGCGCTGCTGCCCGCCGCGTCCGACACCGATCCGCAACCGTGAGAAGTCGTCTCCCAGATGCGCGATGACTGACTTCAAGCCGTTGTGCCCGCCCGCCGACCCGCGCGCTCGCGCCCGCAGCTTGCCGAGCGGCAGTTGCACTTCGTCGACCACGATCAGCACGTCGGGCAGGTCCACCTTGAAGTACCGAGCGATCTCGCCGACAGCCTGACCGCTGAGGTTCATGAAGGTCAGCGGCTTGGCCAGCAGCGCGCCGCCTTCCGGCCGACGCCACTTGGCGATCACCGCCTCGGCGGGCGCCGATTCGAATCCGATCGCTGCCCGCCGCGCGATTTCGTCGATGACCGCGAACCCGATGTTGTGCCGCGTCCCCTTGTACTGCGCGCCCGGATTGCCGAGCCCGACTATCAATTTGACGGGCAGCTTCACGGATTCGCTTACTTCTTCTTGTCCTCTTTCGGTTTCTTGTCGTCCTTCTTCTCGGCGGTCGCTTCCTCGCCCTCTTCCTTCTTGCCCTTCTTGATGACTTCCGGCTCGGCCGGCGTCGCCGTGGCTGCAGCCGCCGCGTCGGCAGGCGCCGCGACTTCCTCCGCCTTGGGCATGATCACGTGCACGAGCATCGCCTCGCCTTCGGTGACCGACTTCCACTTCGGGTTGGTGGCGATGTCGCGGACGCGGATGCCCTGGTGCAGCATCAGCTCGCTGACGTCGACGTCGACGTGCTCGGGGATGTCGGCGGGCAGGCACTCGATGACGATCTCGCGCCGGATGAATTCGAGAATGCCGCCCTGCTGCTTGACGCCCTTTGGCTCGCCATGCACGGTGACGGGAATGGTCACTTGCAACACGCGATCCATCGCGATCCGGTAGAAGTCGGCGTGCAGCACTTCGTGGGTGACCGGATCGATCTGGAAGTCCTTCACGAGCACGCGTGTGTCGCTGGCCCCCGCGAGCTTGAGCGAGATCAGCGTGTTCTGTCCGGATTCCGAATGCAGGATCTTGAGGAGTGCCTTGGGTGGCACGGCAATGGGCGTCGCTTCCTTGCCGTCGCCGCCGTACAGCACCGCCGGGACGCGTCCTTCGCGGCGTGTCCGCCTCGCCTCATTCTTGCCGAATGTCTCTCGCGTTGTGGCTTCGAGTGTCGCTTCCATATTCCTATCCCTAATCCCTAATTCCCAATCCCTACACGAACAGCGAGGACACCGACGTCTCCTCGTGAATCGACTTGATCGCCTGTCCCAGCAGCCGCGCCACCGAGAGCACGACGATCTTGCTGCACTTGGCGGCCGCCGGCGACAGCGGAATCGTGTTGGTCACGATCAGCTTGTCGATCGGCGACTTCTCGATGCGGTCGATCGCCGGGCCCGACAACACGCCGTGGACCGCGCACGCGATCACCCGTTCCGCCCCGTTCGCCTTGAGCGCCGTCGCGCCTTTCGCAATCGTGCCGGCGGTGTCGATGATGTCGTCCTGCAGAATGCAGGTGCGTCCCTCGACGGCGCCGATGACGTTCATCACTTCCGCCGTCCCATCGTCGCTGCGCCGCTTGTCGATGACGGCGAGCTCGGCATCGAGCCGCTTCGCATAGGCGCGCGCCCGTTCGGCGCCACCGGCATCCGGTGAGACCAGTGTCAGCTTCGGGTGATCGAGCCGCGCCAGGTAGTCGATGATCACGGGCGCGGCGAACAGATGGTCCACCGGAATGTCAAAGAACCCCTGAATCTGCGCCTTGTGCAGATCCATCGTCAGCACGCGGTTGGTGCCGGCCGCGCTCAGCACGTTGGCGACGAGCTTCGCCGAGATCGGCACGCGCGGCTTGTCCTTGCGGTCCTGACGCGCGTAACCGTAATACGGCACCACCGCGGTAATCCGCGCCGCCGACGACCGGCGGAACGCGTCGATCATGATCA
>Ga0268265_10001766_pt1 | contig 17361 bp, 23 predicted proteins | sample KBSSwiS52_FD_190355 | JGI IMG/M metagenome (GOLD analysis project Ga0268265, IMG submission 190355) | Switchgrass rhizosphere microbial communities from Kellogg Biological Station, Michigan, USA - KBS Switchgrass S5-2 (SPAdes) (version 2) | ecosystem: Host-associated > Plants > Roots >... | reverse complement strand
CGCAGCCGGTTTGCGCGGAGCGTCGAGCCCGTTTCGGTCGCTTCGACGATCGCGTCGGCGAGTACCGGTGGTTTGACCTCCGTGGCGCCCCACGAAAACTCGACGCGCTTGACGGGAACCTTCAGCTTTTCGAAGTAGTTCTTGGTAACCTGCACGAGCTCGGTCGCAATCGTCGCGCCGGCGAAATCGGCCGGCGAGTGGAAGCGCGAATCTTCCGGCGCGGCGAGCACCCAGCGCACCTTGCCGAAACTCTGCTTCGAATACACGAGATCCGCGAGACTCGTGGCGCAGGTGTGCGGGTCTCGCCCGAGCCTGTGTTCGGCAACCCAATCGAGCCCCGTCAGTCCCGCATCGAGCACGCCTTCGCAGACGTAGCGCGTCATTTCCTGCGCCCGGATCAGCATGCATTCGATTTCGGGATCGTCGATGGCGGGAAAATAGGAACGCGAGCTGACATAGATGCTGAACCCCGCGCGCGCGAACAGCTGAACCGTCGCATCCTGCAGCGAGCCCTTCGGAATGCCGAGTCGAAGCTTCATGGAAGCGTGACGCCCTCCGCGCGGCGGAAGAAGCAGGTGCGCTCGCCCGTGTGACACACATTGCCGTCGCCGAGGCGTTCCGCTTTCACAAGGACGGTATCGTCATCGCAGTCAATCAGCACGTCGCGCACGGCGAGTCGGTTGCCCGACGTCTCACCCTTGGTCCAGAGCGTGTTGCGAGTGCGGCTGAAGAACGTCACGTAGCCTGTCTGCCGCGTGACGTCCCACGCCTCCTGGTTCATGAACCCCACCATGAGCACTTCACCGCTCGCGTGGTCCTGCACGACCGCAGGTATCAAGCCATCGAGTTTCGAAAAATCCATCGTGCACCTCTTGCACCCTTTGCACCGACCGAGAGCCCGCTCGCACCCACGCGCACCGACCCGTGTACAACAAAAAACCCCGCCTCGATTCCGGCGGGGTCTGCATTGCGTCTGGTGATTCGTGAGGTTCTGGTTTCCCTACGCGCGCAGTCCTGCCGGACGACCAAGATGGCCGTGGTGATGATGGACGTGCACGTGTGCCTGGAACCGAACCATTGACGTCAGAAGCCTATCAAATGGGATGAGGGGAGCGCAACAGGCCTTACGACGAACTCCTGGCGATCATCACCTCCGTCGACTTGATGATCGCCAGCGCTTCCTCGCCCCGGCGCAGCTTCAATTCGTCGACCGCATCGCGGGTGATGACAGCCGTCAGCCGTTGATCGCCGATCCGCAGCCGGACCTGTGCGAGCAGGCCGTCCGCTCGGACTTCTTCGACGATGCCGCGCAACTGGTTTCGACCACTAATCGACACCAGTAATCCGGTCGTCCGCGGCCGCCTGGCGCGTATCCGGGGCAGCTTTCCCTGTGCTGCCAGCATCCGGTCGACTTCGCGTTCTGGCACGCGGTGATGACCACCCCCGGTGCGAACGGTCCGGACGGTTCCCTTGTAGATCCACTGTTTGAGTGCCGAATAGCTGACGCCAAGACGCTCGGCGGCAGCGCGAACGGTAAGAGGAGCCATCGATGCCTGCCTGAAAACGTTGCTAATCGTATTCAATATCGATGTGAATCATACTAAATTACATCGATGGTTCGCCTCCGCACAGTCGTGCTCGTGGCGACGGCGTGCGCCGTCGCGCTGCCGGCGGCCGCTCAGCGCAGGCCGGCGGCCAATCGCCAGGTCGTCGTGTCGGCCGCCGTGAGCTTGACCGACGTTCTCCAACAGATCGCGCCGCTGTACCAACAGGCGACTGGCGATCAGCTCGTGCTCAATCTTGGAGCATCCAATACGCTCGCCCGCCAGATTCGGTTCGACGCGGGTGTCGATGTCTTCATCAGCGCGGACGAAGCGCAGATGAACACCGTCGCGACGCAGATTGATGCTGCGAGCCGTATCGATCTGCTTTCGAATCAGCTGGCCATTGCCGTTCCCGACGATCGGCCACGCACGATGATGTCAGCACGTGACCTGCTCGATCCGGCGTTCCGGCGCATTGCGATTGGCGACCCCGCCGCGGTGCCGGCGGGCATCTACGCGAAGCAGTACTTGCAGAGCATCGGGATCTGGCCGGACGTCACGCGAAAGGTGGTACCCGCCGGCAGCGTGCGGCTCGCGCTTGCGGCGGTCGAGAGCGGGGGAGCGGACGCCGCGTTCGTGTACCACACCGACGTGGCGACGGCCACACACGCGCGAGAAGCACTCCTGATTCCCGCAGCCGAAGGACCACGAATCGTGTATCCCGCGGCCATCGTCCGAGCGGGCAAGAACCATGAAGGGGGCCGGCGATTTCTCGCGTTTCTCCAGACGCCGGCGGCAGCCGCGGTCTTCACACGCGCAGGCTTTATCCCGCTACCCGGCGCGCCGAACGAGCCGCGGTGACCGCCGAGATCCGCGACATCGCGATCTTCACGACCGTCGCCGCCATCGCGGCGACGGCGCTGATGCTCGTGCCTGGCGTCGCCGTGGCGTGGCTGCTGGCGCGCCGCGACTTTCGCGGCAAGTCGCTCGTCGAGACGCTCGTCTCATTGCCACTCGTCATGCCGCCCGTCGCTACGGGTCTTCTGCTGTTGTGGCTGTTCAGCCGCCGCGGCCCCCTCGGCGCCGCGCTCGCGCGGATAGGCATCGAAATCGTCTTCACGCCTGCAGCCGTGGTCATCGCGATGGCGGTGATGGGCCTGCCCCTGCTCGTCCGAACCGCACGGGCGGGCTTCGAACAGGTCACGCGGCGATACGAACAGATTGCGGAAACGCTCGGAGCGGGGCCGTGGCGGGTGTTTTCGACCGTGACGCTCCCGCTGGCCGCGCGCAACATTCTCGCAGGCGCGGTACTCGGCTTCTCCCGAGCGCTCGGCGAATTCGGCGCGACCATCGTCGTTGCCGGGAGCATTCCCGGCCGCACCCGTACCCTGGCGGTCGGCATCTACAGCTTCACAGAGAGTGGCCAGGACGAGCAGGCCGCGGTCCTGCTGGCAATATCAGTGGTCATCGCATTTGTGGCGGTGTTCGCGTCGAACCGATTAGCGAGGGAGGCCTGATGGCCGCCTTCGATCTCGACTTCACCCTCGAGCAAGGCGAGTTCACGCTGTCGTTCAAGGTTCACGTCGATGCCCGTGCGCTCGCGCTGTTTGGTCCGTCTGGTTCAGGCAAGACGTCAGCGCTCGAAGCCGTGGCGGGCCTACGGATGCCTCGCCGGGGACGAATTGCCGTGAACGGACGCGTCCTGGTTGACACCGACGGGCACATGAACATCCCGGTTCGCCATCGACACACCGGGTATGTGCCGCAGGACATTCTGCTGTTTCCTCACCTGAACGTACGCGACAACGTGACGTACGGACGTCGGGCAGGGAGTCGTCCCGATCTGAGCGTGCTGATCGATCTCCTCGAGCTCGCACCGTTGATGAATCGACGGGTCGGCTCGCTTTCAGGCGGGGAACGTCAACGTGTCGCCATGGCGCGCGCCCTCTATTCCCATCCAGAGGTGCTGCTGCTCGACGAGCCGCTCGCGGCCGTCGACCTGCCGCGTCGCCGCCGGATCGTCGATGCGTTGATTGGAATCCGCGATCAACTGGGCGTGCCGCTGATCTACGTGACGCATCTGCCGGAGGAAGCGCTCACCGTCGCCGATTGGGCGGTGCTGATCGACAACGGTCGGATTCTCGCGGAAGGGCCGCCGAAGCAAACGTTCGATACGTTCGGATCGTTTCGCTCGAACGTTCAGAGCAGGTAAGCGTCGGCTTCGATTTCGACGAGCATGTCGGGATCGATCAGCTTTGCGACCTCCACCATGGATGTCGCCGGTCTGATCGTTCCGAAGAACTCGCCGTGGACGCGGCCCACGTCCTCCCATCGACTGATGTCGGTGACGTACATGCGCGTCCGCACGACGTCCTCGAGTCGGGCGCCAGCCTGCTGCAACGCCGCCTCGATGTTGCGCAGCGCCTGCGTCGCCTGCGCGCGCACGTCGCCCTTGCCGACAACATGACCGTCCGCATCCGTCGCCGTCGTGCCGGAGACGTGAACATAGCAGCCGACGCGCACCGCTCTGGAGTAACCAACCACCGGCTCCCACGGCCGACCGCTGGAGATGTTTTGCCGCATGGAACGGATGTTATGCTCAATCCGTGCTACGACAGATTGCTTGCGCGTTGATCCTCGTTCTCGCAATGTCGCTCGCCGGGTGCCGGCAAGCTGACGGTCCGATGCCCGAAGCCACCGAATCGGTGGCCAATGAGCTCGGCGACATCAGCCGCGACTTGCAGAACGTGGCGTACCAGAATCCGTCCGGATCGCAGGATCTCGCCGACGATATCAGCCACTATGCGCAGGGCACCAATGGCGGCGAAGCTGCGGCTCAGGAGCTCGCCCGTCGTCTGGCCCAGGCGCTGGCGGGGAAAATGTTCAAGATCGCCCAGGCGATGCCCGTGGCGCACACCGCGTGGGTCGCGGTCGCTGCGCGGCAGTTGAGCGAGCAGCAGGTCGAAAATCTCAAGAACGAGATGAAATCGGAGTTGATGGCGCTCGGCGTGAACGATCAGCAGGCGCAAAGCGTCGCTGACCAGGTCGGCGTCGTCCAGAAGGCGGTGACGGCTCGCCAACGCCGCTGGTACGAGCGGCTGTGATGCGTTGGGCGGGTTTGAAGACCCGCCCTGAACCTAACGAGCGACCGCGACCGGTTTTTCCACCACTTCCCAGGGCAATCCGGGCCGGCCGAAGTGACCGTAGTTCGTCGTGCTGCGATAGATCGGCCGCAGCAGATTCAGCTTCTCGATAATCGCGCGCGGACGGAAATCAAACGCGCTCATCACGAAATCAGCCGCTGCGCGCTCGTCGCCAGTGCCGAACGTATCGACTTTGACTGACACCGGCTTCGCCATGCCGATCGCGTAGCCGACCTGCAGCTCGGCACGTTTCGCGAGGCCGGCCGCCACAACCTGCTTCGCAACGTAGCGGCAGAAATATGCGCTGCTGCGATCGACCTTCGAGGGATCCTTCCCGCTGAACGCGCCCCCGCCGTGCCGGCCCCAGCCGCCGTAGCTGTCGACGATGATCTTGCGGCCGGTGACACCGGCGTCGGCGGAAGGACCCCCGTGGCTGAAGTCACCGGTCGGGTTCACGTAGAGCGTGACGTCCTCGCGCCACCACGAGCCAAGCACGCGAGGGCCAAGGTGCTCGCGAACGTATTCGGTGATGTGCTTCTGATTGGCGGAAGGTGTGTGCTGCGTCGAGATGACGACGGCGGTGACTTCTTTCGGTTCGTAGTTCTCGTAGAGGACGGAAACCTGTGACTTGCTGTCCGGACGCAGGAAATGAACCCGGCTCTGCTTGCGATCGTCGGTGAGTCCCTTGGTCAGCTTGTGCGCGAGGAGAATCGGCAGCGGCATCATTTCGGGCGACTCGTCGGTAGCGTAGCCGAACATGATTCCCTGATCGCCGGCTCCCTGATCGCCGCTCTGGCTTGTCGTCGCCGTCACGCCCTGCGAGATCTGCGTGGACTGCCGCGTCATGATGGGGATCAGTTTCAGCGTCGTGTCGCAGAATGGCTCCGACGTATCCGTGTAGCCGATCTCCTTCACCGCCTGGCGGACGATCCGCTCGTAATCGAGCTTCGCGTTTGTCGTGATCTCACCCGCAATCACGACCGTGTCGCTCTTGCACAACGTCTCGCAAGCAACCCGGCTCGCCGTGTCTTGTTCGAGGCAGGCATCGAGGATGGAGTCGGAAATGTAATCACACACCTTGTCGGGATGACCTTCCGACACCGATTCGGACGTGAAGATGAAACGCGACATGTAACTCCTTCGGCCAACAAAAAAGCCCGCGACTTGGTCGCGGGCAATCCTTCGCGACTTAGACGGTAGCGTCCGGACGCAAGCCTGGACGACCATACGCGCGGCCCATCAAGTCGGGGAAATCGCCGCGCGCCACGAAACGGGGCAGTATAACACTGGCGTTGGGCTCAAGGCTAAGGGCTCACGGTACTCCACCCTATGCGTATCATCCTCGTTCACCACGGTGACGCGGTCGGTCCGGAGATCGATCCAATGCGTCCGCTGTCATCGGTGGGCACCGCCGCAACGGAAAGACTTGCACGTTCCGCCATGGCGCTCGGCGTCAAGCCGGATGCGATCTGGCACAGCGGAAAGCTCCGCGCGCGTCAGACAGCGGAAATCTTCTGGAAGGTCTGCAATCCACTGTCGCCATTCACAGCGGAGCGGGGCCTGCTCCCTGACGATCCGCCACAGTGGATGCGCGATCGCCTCACGGGTGAGGAGCGATCCATTCTTATTGTCGGACACATGCCGTATCTGCCGCGGCTGCTCGGAATGCTGACCGGGGCACGCGACGACCATGCCGTGTCATTCCCGCTGCACGGATGTGTGGCCCTCGAGGCCGATGGAGCTGCGTGGAAAGAGATCTGGAGACTGGAATCGTAACCGTTCGGACCGCTCAGAACATCGACTCACATCCAACATTCCGAACGATCCGAACGGTTCGAACGAACCGAACGATTCAAACGAACCGAACGATCCGAACGAACCGAACGATCTACCAACGGAACGTCAGACCTGCCGTCCCGCGCCAGAAATCGAAATTGCCGGTCGCGAGCGTGAAGCCTGCGTTCTGTTCCGTGTCCTCGAGGTCGCGGAAGTAGCGCAAATCGCCGCGGAAACCGACATGGTCGGTCATGAAGCCCATCGCACCGAACCCGATGTTCATGCCCCAGTCGTTGCTGTCAACGCTGAACAACTGTTCCGCATCTTCGACGTGCGTCTTCATCAACCCCAAGCCGCCACTGACATACGGGCGGAAGCCCGGGCCCGTCTGGCCGCCGACGGGGATGCCCAGAACCACGTTCGCCATCAGGTTCTGAACGTTGTCGCTGTCGGCGAAGCTGATGTTGTCGGTGTCGTTCTCGAAGAACGTCGGTGTGTACGACCAATCGGCTTCGAATCCGACGATGCCGGCACCCATCCAGCCAAGCGTCGCGCCGTAGGTGAGCTTATCGTTTGATGGTGTGTCTCCGCCGAAGCCGATGCCGATGTTCGGCGTGAACAACCAGTCGGCGCGCGCGTTCGCAGGTCCGATGACCAGCAGCACTGCCGCTATCAGTGCGCACTTCTTTAACATCTGTGTCCTCCTCCGTCCGTCGTCGCCTTCTTGCGACGGGGTTTGTCCGTCGCTGCGGGGTGCAAGCGAGGTGCCCGCGGGCTCCCGCAGAGCTAATTAAATAATTGAAAGAACTGAAGTTGCAGGAGGTCAGCTGGCGACGGCGAGCGCGGCCGTGTGCTGCGAGAGCAGTTCCCACGCGCGGTGCGTGTGCGCTCCCGTCGTGCGCAGATGGCCGATCGCGATACGGATGACGAACGCGCCATTGACGCGTGTGTGCGACAAAAACACCTCGCCGGTTCCGTTCACCGCGTCGAGGAGGCGTTGGTTGAAGCGGTCGAGTTCGGCAGGTCCAAGACGCAACGCTCGCGGGTTTGCGCGAAGGCAAACGACGCCAAACGGCACCGGCGCGAGTCGTTCGAAGTCAGGATGCTCATCAACGCGCGCGGCGAATTCATGAGCGAGACGGATATGCCCCGCCAGAATACGGCGGAGCCGCGCCGCACCAAAATGCCGAAGAACCATCCAAAGCTTTAGAGATCGAAAGCGGCGGCCGAGCTGGATGCCCGTATCCATCAGGTTCCGCGCACCCTCGCTGGCTTCGGGTGTCTGCAGGTACTCAGGAACGAGCGAGAACGCCTCCCGCACCACCTCCATTCGTCGGCAATAGAACGCACTCAAATCGAACGGGGTGAACAGCCATTTGTGCGGGTTGATCACGATGGAGTCGGCGCGATCCCAGCCGGCGAAAAATGGCGCGCACTCAGGCAGCATCGCCGCCACCCCGGCGTAGGCGGCATCGACGTGCAGCCAGATGTGATGGTCTCGGCAGATATCCGCAACCGCGTCGACCGGATCGATCGCCGTGGTGGAGGTGGTTCCTATCGTTGCGACGACAGCGACCGGTCGGATGCCCGCCAGCCGATCCTCATCGAGTGCCGCACGCAAGGCGTGCGGTCGCATGCTGTGCTGATCGTCGACTGGAATGCGCCGCAACGACGACTGCCCCAGTCCGAGCGTCAGAACGGCTTTGTCGATCGACGAGTGCGCCTGCTCCGAACAGTAGACGCGCAGTGCGCCGACATCGGGTCGTGCGGCGAGACCTCGCGCCCGTACCTCTGGCACCGCAACTTGACGCGCGGCCGCCAGCGCATGAAGGCTCGAGATCGAGGCGGTGTCGTAGATCACGCCGTCAAATGCGTTCGGCAGGCCGACCAGACCGCGCAGCCACGCCAGCGAGACCTCCTCGAGCTCGGTCGCCGCTGGCGAGGTACGCCACAGCATCGCCTGCTGATTGAGCGCCGCCGATAGAAATTCAGCGAGGATGCCGGACGCGCTCGTCGTCGCGGGGAAGTAGGCGAAAAATCCGGGGTGATTCCAGTGCGTCAGTGCAGGAACGAGAATCCGTTCGAAGTCGGCGAAGATCTCGTCGAAGCATTCGCCGGCTTCCGGGCTGCGCTCCGGCAGCGCTCGACGCACCTCGCCTGGCGCGACGCGTGGCAGAACCGGATACCGCTCCGATCCACTTAGATAGGCGGCGATCCACTCCACGAGCGCGTGCCCGTGGCGGCGGAACTCGGATGGATCCATCTGGTTGGTAGTTGGTGGTTTGTGGTTGGTGGTTAACGTTCAACCACTAACGACCAACCACCAACCACCAACAGGTTACTTGTGTGCCGCGATGTAGTTGGTCGCGAACGTCTTCAGCGCGGGCGACAGCATCGCGATCGCATTGGCTTCCTCGGCCGCCCGATCGGTGGTCCAGCCGTCTTTCAATGCACGCTTGATCATCCACATCGATGCGGCACGCCCGCCACCGCCGCAGTGAATGTACGCCGGCTGATTGCTCTTGTCGGTAACGGCCGCGAGGAATTCGTCCGCGACCTTCGGATCGGGCATCGCGCCGTTGAGCGGCAGATGGATGTACTTGATGCCAGTCGTCTTGACCGCCGCTTCTTCTTCCGTGACACCCTGCTCGGTGGGGAGCCTGAAGCTGATGATCGAGGCGAACCCTTGTTTCTTCAGGTTCGCCACGCCTGTGGCGTCAGTCGCGCCTCCGCACGCAAACACGGCGTCGATCTGATTGAAGTTCGTGACGCCAGGCACTTCAACCTTTTTGACCTGAGCAAACACCGGCGCTGCAAGCATTGCGACGACAAGCGCCGCCACCAGACGGTAGGCACTCATGGCATATCTCCTTCGGCCGGAGATATTACTTCGGTTGGTGGGTGGCTGGGTGTTCTGGTTAGTAGTTGGTGGTTAGTGGTTGATGGTAGAACCACCCACGACCAACCACGAATCAGGAATGACCGAATTACTCCTCGACGGTCACGGTAGCCGGCTTGACAACCCTCACCGTCAACGGCGTTCCGGACGGCAGCGTCGCGGGATTGCGTCCCCCGGCCGCCACTGCGGCCGTGCCGGCGCCGGCGCCTGCGGACGCGCCAATGGCTGCGCCCTTTGCGCCGCCGAAGATCCCACCAATGATGGCACCGCCAATCGCCCCGCCGCCGATCTTTGCCACGCTCTCACCCGTCGGGCTATCACCTTCGCGATAGATGGTGTCCGTTTCGATTGGCACCCGCGTGCCATCGGCCAGCACCACCGACGTGAACCGGATGCCGAGGCGAGCCCGCTCCTTCACCTTGCCTCCGCGCTCGACCACCGTCACCTCGCCACGAGCAGTCGAACCTGCCGGGATCGCGACGCGGTCGCCGACGCGGACATCGCGTGTGACGCGCGCGGTGACTTCGTCTTCGACGCGCGCTTTTTCGCTGCTGATCGAGCTCTCCAGCTGGAGACCCAGCACAGAGTCGGGCGCGACAACGAGATCGACGAAACGCGGTTCCGGTGGAGCAGGCGGAAGTACCGGTTCAGCGGCAATCGGTTGAACGGGCTTCGGCTGATTCACCCTGTTGTCGAGAGTCGTCGGCGGCGTCGCGATTGGACGTGAATCGACGATGGCCGCGCGCGGTTGTTCCGTCGCTCGCGGCGTGTTTGGCACTCGAGCGGAAGCGCTCCTCGCCGGAGCCGGCGCAGGACGGGGACTTTCGGCGCGAGGTTTCGGCGGCGGCGCAACAACCGCTGCGGGTGCCGGTGCTGCTGGGGCAGCCGTGGGTGCTGGCGCGGACGGCGCGTCGGCGATGACCCCTTCGGACTGTTCGACGCCGCCAGTGGCGACGTCGGCCGCAGCGGTAAGTGCTGGAGCCGCGTCCCTCGACGGACGGGTCGCGAGAAATGCGCCTGCGGCGCCAACAGTGATGCATGACGCGGCGACGACCGCGACAGTGGACGATCTAATCTCCATGGATGACCTTTAGAGCAAGGCCTATGCCCCGCCATTGGTGAGAATTCCTGTGAATTCTCGCGATAGTCCAGATGCTGCCTCACTAGCCTCTGTCCCCGGTTGTGGGCGCACGCTCGACTTCGCTAGGTCTCATCCGTGCGGCTGATCCAGGCGGCTTCCGCAGGTGCGGGCGGGGTGGCCAGCGCATCCAGCAGCGCTCCGGGGTCGGCATTCGCGACGACGATTTGCCGATTGCCTCTCTTGATGAACCCCTCTGCGACGCCGCGATCAAACTGTTCGATCAGCGGGTCGTAGAAGCCGCGCACATTGAGCAACCCGCAGGACTTCCGATGGACGCCCAGCTGTGTCCACGTGATGACCTCGCAGAACTCCTCGAAGGTTCCGAATCCGCCGGGCATTGCCACGAATGCATCGGCGAGCTCCGCCATCGTCGCCTTGCGGTCGTGCATCGAGTTCACGACGCGGAGATCCGGCAGGGCACGATGCGCCAGCTCGCGCGCGACCAGCGCATGCGGGATGACGCCGATCGCGTGACCACCCGCCTCGAGCACCGCGTCAGCGATGACGCCCATCAGGCCAACGCACCCTCCCCCGAAGACAAGACCGATTCCTCGCCGCACCATCTCACGGCCAAGCTGCACTGCTGCCTGCGCGTACTGAAGGTTGTCTCCCGTACTGGATCCGCAGAACACGCAGATGCGGCGAAGCCCCACCGCTGGCGCAATATTGTTCGTCGAAGGCAGACGCCCAGTTTACTGCTTTGGTTCGAGCGCCGATTCCAGGAAGGCCTGAAGCACCTCCGGATTACCTAGATGGCCGACGATCCACGTGCGCGGTCCTCGTCCGCCGGCGACGAGCGAAGGCGTGAAATGAACACCGTCACGTTCGGCGAGTGAAGGATCTTTGGACAGATCGCACACGGTGAGCCTGACGGCGTCGCCCGCGTACTGCGCCAGCGTGCGCCGCAGGTTGCGAAGCGCAGCCATGGAGTGGGGCGAAACGGAGCTGACATAGAGCACCAGCTCAATAGACGGCTTGCCGGCCGTTCCCTGCGATCTCGAGGATGATGCGTGGTCGGACGCGGTATGTCGAGTTTGCCTGGATGCGCGCTTCCTCGAGGCGGTGTCCCCCACCAAAAGAGGGAGAACAGGCGTCGTCGGCTCTCGCCAGGTGGTATCCAGCTCCATCTCGTCCGAGATGGAGCAAAAAAATTGCCAACAGCTGGCCTACGTCGGCGATTCAATCAGCATGACGACATTGCGCAGCAGCGTTATGTCGTCAACAGGTTCGACAAGATAGGCGTCGGCGCCGCTGCCAAGCCCGCGGCGGCGATCTTCTTCCGACAACCAGGCGCCTGTGATTTGGATGACCGGGATCGCCGCGGTCGTGGGGTCACATTTCAGCTGTTCGCATACTTCGAATCCGCTGATGTCGGGAAGGTTGACGTCGAGCAGAATCAACGACGGCTTGCGCGCGCGCGCGAGGGCGAGTGCTTCCGCGCCGGTGCCGGCCTCCAGCACCTCGTAGCCGCCCTCGCTGAGGATTCGGCTGCGCAGGTACCGGGCGCCGGGGTAGTCATCGACTATGAGGATCTGGCGTCTCTCCATTGCTCTTCTGCTCTCATCGATTCGCCATGGTGGGCGGCGGACCAACGTTCGATCTTGAGACCGCCCGAGCCGATCTCGAGCCTGTACGGATGCGTCTCGTGCGCGGATCCCCGCATCTTCACCACGCGCATGGTCCGGTTCAACTCGTATGCGGCGGGCGAGTAATCGAGCGTGATGATCGCGTCGGCAATGGTGGACAGGTACGGCGCGGTGTGCTCTGACGCGGTGCCCGCCATGACAGTTTGCGTGAGGAGCGCGCTGCGCCCGTGGCCGCGCAGAATCGACGCAACACCGATCATGAACTGCCGGAAGCCCTTCTCGGACGAGGCATGCTCGATCGATGAGATGCTGTCCATGACGACAAGCGACGGCTGGAACTCCTCGAGGCCAAGCCGAAGGTCGACGAGCAGATCCTCGAGGCTCGTCGCCTCCGGATAGCGACACTGGAGTTTCAGATCTCCGCCGCGTACGAGTTGGGCGATGCCGAGCCCGATTTCATCGAAGTTCCGGATCAAGGTCGGCCGCGGCTCTTCGAACCCGTAGTAGACGACGCGCTCACCTCGAAGCGCACCCGCACGCGCGAACAGTCCTGCGAGCATGGTCTTGCCGCTGCCCGTTGGTCCTCGTACGAGCATGATCGAGTTGCGCAGGAAGCCGCCGTGTGTCATCTCGTCGAGTCCGGCAACGCCGCTCGAGTAACGTTCGACTTGCTCGGTTTCCGGCCGATCGGGCGCGTCGAGCGGGAATATCGCGAGACCGCGCGTGGTGATAGTGCAGGGAAACTCTCCCTTGTAATGCGCGCTTCGACGGTACTTGTTCACCTCGATTGAGCGGCGGCGTCGGTCTCCGTCGACGACGAGCCGGAGGATGACCACCATGTCGCACACGTAATCCTCCACGCCCAGCGTGGTCAGCTGGGCGTAGTCGGATGGCGCCTCCGCCAGGATGATCGCGGTCAACCCGAGACGACGGAAGCAGTGAACGAGCTGAAAGAAATGGCTGCGCAGCAGGTCCTGCGGCGGACGCGGTGTGAACAAGGCCGTCGCGGAATCGAGCACGATCGCCTGCGCGCCGGTCTGCGCGACGAGATGTTCGAGCCTGTGGACCATGCCCATGATGTCGTAGTCGCCGCTGATGATGGTTGGCTCGTCGAGCGCACGCATCATGTCGGCGACGTGCAGCAACCCCTGCGCCCTCAATCCGCTCAAGTTGAATCCGAGCGCGTCGCCCGTGGCGACGAGATCGTCGGCGGTTTCCTCGATACCGACGACGATCGTCTTCACGCCTGTTCGGCAGAAGTGTGCGGCAGCCTGAAGCCCCAGAATCGTCTTGCCCGTGCCGCTTCGACCGACGACCAGCGTGGACCGGCTGGCGGGAAGGCCGCCGGTGGTCAAGACATCAAAGCCTGGAACGCCGGTGCGAATCTTTTTCAGAATGCTCATCCAGAGGTTCCACTCCACAGGAAACAAGAAGGTCGAGAAGTGCCGCCGTATTGGATAGATCGCCGAGGATATAGGTGCGCGGCAGCGGCTGTTTCTTGAGCAGTACGGGTGTGAAGCAGATTCCGTCAGTTTCCGCGCGGTCCGGGTGCTCGCTCACGTCACATATTTCCAGGCGCACCGCCCGCCGGTCGAACCGCGCGAGCAGCGCTTCGCAATTGCGCGCGGCTGACGCTGCATAGGTCGACGCGGCGCTGACGTACAGCACCAGCTCGACAGATGCGGATGGTGCGCGCCGGCTGGGGTGTGGCGACACGAATTCGGAAGTATGTGATGCCCTCAAAGACCAGTGCAAACTCAGCCATGGTCGGTACAATCGCGGGGTGAAGGTCACGATTGTGGGCGGCGGCATCATCGGGTGCGCGGTCGCGCATGCGCTGACGTCGCGCGGCGCCGCTGTTCGGATCGTTGATATGCGCGGCGCCGGCCGCGGGGCGACGCAGGCGTCCGCGGGAATCCTTGCTCCATACATCGAAGGGCACATTGAAGCACTGCTGCAGCTCGGCGTGAGCAGCCTGGCGCTCTACGACGAGTTCGTGGCGCGGGTGTCCGCTGACGCGCGGCAGCCGATCGAATATGAGCGGTCAGGTTCATTACATGTCGCCCGAAACGAAGCGGCGGCGATGGAGCTGGCAATTGCGGCGCGCCGCTTCGCGCATGCGGGAGTCGCTCACGAGTTGATGCCGCCCCACGAGGCGCAGCGTCTCGAGCCGGCGCTGTCACCGCGCATCATCTCGGCGCTCTTGATGCCCGAACATGGGTACGTGCGAGCCACCGAGCTGACGTCTGCCCTTCTGACGGCGGCGATACAGCAAGGCGCGGAGATGATCGTCGGCAGCGTCGAGGAAATCTCCTCGGGGAAAGGTACATGCTTCGTCCAGTCGTCGGCCGGTCGGCTCGAGAGTGATGCGGTCGTCGTCGCAGCCGGCAGTTGGAGTGGCCGCGTGCCGCCGCTGACGCCGCCAGTCCGTCCAGTACGAGGCCAGCTCCTTCATCTCCATTTCGAAAAGCGTCCGTTGTCGCGAGTCGTGTGGGGCACCGATTGCTACCTTGTCCCGTGGCGCGACGGTTCGGTCCTCGTCGGCGCCACGGTTGAAGAAGTGGGCTTCGACGAGACCGCCACGGCTGCCGGCGTGACACGATTGCTCGAGTCAAGTGCGGAACTGTTGACCACGATGCCGGCGGCGCGTTTTGACGCGGTTCGTACGGGACTTCGCCCCGGGACTCCCGACGAGTTGCCTCTTATTGGCCCATCGTCAACAATGCCGGGCGTCTACTACGCGACGGGCCACTATCGAAACGGCGTCCTGCTGTCGCCGCTGACTGCGAAGCTGGTGGCAGATCTCGTGGTCGAGGGCAGGCGTGATCCGGATCTGGAGCTGGTTCGTCCCGATCGATTTGGACTGTGATCTGGGGGGAGGCGCGATGACACTCCTGTCCAACGCGGAGATTGACACGCAGCTGAAGACACTCGAGGGCTGGACGCGCGAGGGCGACGCCATCCGCAAGCAGTACACGTTCAAGGGATTTCCCGACGCGGTCGCCTTCATCAACCGGCTCGTACCCGATGCCGAGCGTGCGGATCATCATCCGGACATCACCATCAACTATCGACGCGTCACGCTCTCCTGGTCGACGCACGACGAAGGCGGCCTGACGGTCAAAGACATTGATGGGGCAAAGATGGCCGACCGGCATGCCCGCGAGCAGGTGTGAGGCTCAAGAAGTACTACTCGTCTCGTGAGGTCGCGTCGATGACTGGTCTCACCGCGCGACAGCTGCAATGGTGGGACGCGCGGCGGCTGTTTCTGCCGGCGATCGCGCCGCAGCGAACCGAGGCAGGCGGCTTTACCGAGCGACGATACACGCCACTCGATGTGCTCGAACTTCAGGTGCTCGCCGACCTTCGGAGGCGGGGCTTTTCGGTGCCCCGGCTGCGGCGGCTTCTGTCCACGCTGCGGGAAGTCTTCAGCGTGCGGCTCTACGAAGCGATTGGCGACGGCGGTCCGCTGACGCTGTTTATCGGAGGCGATCGACTCTTCGCACGTACTGCCGACGGGCAGCTCTATAACCTCGATCGCCCGGCGCAGGCCTTGATGATGGTTGGAGAAGAGCTACCTCTCCGTCCCCTGACGGCGCGGGAGCGTCGTCGAAGAAAGCCGGGGATCGGTCGGCTCAGCGGATCGGAAACACCTTCTCGAGGTCGTCGGCGGGCCGGGCAATGACGTGAACGCCGATCAGTTCGCCGACGCGGCGCGCGGCGGCGGCGCCTGCGTCGGTTGCCGCTTTGACGGACCCGACGTCGCCGCGAATCAACGCGGTCACCAGCCCTGCATCAACCTTCTGCCAGCTGACGAGCACCACGTTTGCGGTTTTCAACATCGCGTCGGCCGCTTCGATCATGCCGATCAGACCGCGCGTTTCGATCATGCCGAGCGCGTCGCCGATTTCGCGTTCGTCGCCGCCCTGAGAGGATTTCTTTGAATCTGCCATTGGATGTAGGCGGACCTGAAGATCCGCCCCTACGAGAGTCTGCGGCCCATTGGACGTAGAGGCGGGCCTTCAGGCCCGCCTAACTCTACCATCGTTCACGGTCGCGAAGACGGGTGATATGCGCGACGTGATGGCGCGAGTGCCAGCCGTAATGGTGCACCAGGTAATCGACGGTGATCTGCCCAATCTCCGGGTGGATAAGCGGGCGCGCGAATTGTTCAACGGTCAGCGCGCGCAGCACAGTTGTCCAGCGGGCGTGGAGCGCATCGAGCATCGAGAGCGATACGGCGACGGGCAGCCGCTGATCTGGCAGCTGCGCAAACGCCTCCTGATCGTACGGTTTGATCGTCGGGTTGTTCTCGGTAATGGCCAGCTTCACCCGGATGTACGCATTGACGTGACTGTCGGGCACATGATGGACAACCTGCCGGACGGTCCACCCGCCAGGCCGATATGGTGTGTCGAGCTGCGCTTCGGATAGCCCGTCCACGGCTGCCCGCATCCGCTCCGGGAGCGCGGCGATCGCTTCGATCGCGTCGTTGCGCGTGGCCGTCGTCATCACGGCCGGCAGCGTGAATTCGCCGATCGGATACCTTAAGTCGGCCGTCGTCATGCGCATCTTGTACAACGGAAACGGCTGGGCGGCGAGCATTACAATGCGAAATTTCGGATGCAGTTAGTGGTGGCCGAAGGGCCGATTCTGGAAGAGATTCTCGACGCGACCTATCCCCTATGGAATGAAGGGCTGACGCGGGACGCCTACGCCCGCTGGAACGCCGCACAGCTGCGAACACGCTGGGGTGCGGACCATCTTCGGCGGTTTGTTCTTCTCGACGATCACGGCCGGTGGGTCGCAAGCGCGAAGCGCTACCTGTGGCCGATCCGTCTCGATGGCGTCGATGGCGTGATGTGCGGTGTTGGCGCGGTGTTCACGCGGCCTGAGGAACGAGGGCACCGATACGCAGGAACCATCATCGAAGGTCTAATCGAGCAGTCACGCGGCGAAGGCGCAGTGATCGCGGGATTGTTCTCCGAGATTGGCGAACAGTTCTACGAGCGGCTCGGATTCAGAACTGCTCCGCTCGACGAGGTCGACGTACAGGTCGAGCGCAGGCACGGAGCGCCGGCGATGCTCGTCCGGTCGGGCGAAGAACGCGACCTGCCGGCGCTCGCGGCGATGCATACCGCTCGCGCCGCCGGTGTTGATTTCGCATTACGCCGCGACCCCCCGCTCGTCGAATATGCGCTGTCGAAAAAACGGCTGCTTGCCGGTTTTGGGCAGGGTGCGGGCCCACGCGCTAAGCGCCAAACAGAATTCT
>Ga0268265_10001761_pt1 | contig 17413 bp, 13 predicted proteins | sample KBSSwiS52_FD_190355 | JGI IMG/M metagenome (GOLD analysis project Ga0268265, IMG submission 190355) | Switchgrass rhizosphere microbial communities from Kellogg Biological Station, Michigan, USA - KBS Switchgrass S5-2 (SPAdes) (version 2) | ecosystem: Host-associated > Plants > Roots >... | reverse complement strand
GCCTGCGGTCACGCTCGGCGGCAATCGCCGCGTTCACCATCGCGGTGTCGCTCTTCGGCGCCGCACCGTCGGCGCACTTCTGGGTGACGTTGGTCTTGCTGTTGCCGGTGAACGCGCTGTTCGTTGTGCTGATTGTGCGCGTCGGTCTCCTGGCCGCCGTGGTGGCGTTCTATGTGTCCGGTCTCTTCATCTTCTTTCCGGTCACCGCTAACCTGCGCGCATGGTACGCGGGAGCCGGTATCACAGCACTTCTGGTACTCGCAGCGCTCACGCTGTTTGGTTTCACGACCGCGCTCGCCGGCCGGTCAGCGCTTGGCGATGGCGCTCTCCAGGAGTGAAGTCACGTCGACTCACCGCTCCGATCGCTCGTGAACAATGCCATGCCTCCGACAATCGCGATGACGCCGGCGAGCACGCGAAACATCATCGTGTAGCTGCCGGTCCACTCCACGCACCACGCCAGCAGCAACGGACCCACAGCCGACGCGAGGACCGTGAGCGCCTGGGCCGCGCCCTGGATCCGTCCCAGATGCCGTCGTCCGAAGACGCGCGGCCAGACGCTGAAGAACAGGACCATCACCAGTCCGCCGCCGAGTCCCATGGCGATCGCCCAGATCAGCACCTGCGCATGGGTGGAGACGTGCGGCAGCGCGGCCAGGCCCGCGGCCAGGACGAACAACGACATCGCCATCAGCCGCCCCAGTGGCACGCGGGTGGCGAGCCAGCCTCCGAGGAAGTTTCCCGCGAGCGCCGTCAGCGCCGTGACGACGAGCGTTTCGTAGTAGGTCTGCGCGCTGAACCCGCGCTGCGCGAGAATCGATTCGTTGAAGAGCCCGATTCCGGAGGCGACAAGGCCATAGAGCGCGGTGCCGGCGGCAAACACCCAGAACACGCGTGTCAGCAGCGCCTCGGTCCAGACCACGCCGTGCGCCGCGTTCGTACCGCTCACCGCCATTTGAACCGCCGCCGCGACCGTATCGCCGTCGGGCAGAAGGCCTCGCGATTCCGGTCCGCGGCGAACCAGCGCGGCCGACAGCGGCGCCAGGAGACTCAGCAGGCTGCAGCCCACCGCCAGCCATGCGCCGCGCCATCCCCACTGTTGAACGAGACTGCCGACCAGCGGAAAGGCGAGCATGAAGCCGATGCTCATCACGACGCTGTAGACGGCCATCGCCGCGTCAATCCGGCGCACGAACCAGTGACCGACCATCGCGATGCTGACGACCGACAATGCGCTCTGGCCCAGACCGCGGGTGAGCGTGATCCAGACCGCCAGCGCCGCGAACGACGAGGTCTGACTCATGGCGCACACGACCAGCGCGAGCGCGACCGTCACCAGCGTGAGCACCACGCGGCTGCCGAACCGATCGATCGCCTGCCCGACGCCGATAGCGCCGACCGAGCCGAGCATCGTCGCCCAGAAGTTCAACTCCGCGAAGCGGACACGGCTGATCCGAAGGTCGGCGATCAGCGGCTCGGTAATCAAGCCAAGGCCCTGCGTACGGCCGGGGAGCGTCCCGACCATCGCCGCCGCCGCGACGAGCAGCACGATCCAGCCGTAGTACAGACCCGGCGCGCGCGAGCGATGCAGGACAACCGGTGCGGCATTCATACCGGCAGGATTCTATCCGCGAAGCTAGAATGAGCCGGTCATCGCTCATGATTGGTCGGCAAGTCGGCCACTATCGCATCCTGGCGATGCTCGGGGCGGGCGGCATGGGCGAGGTGTATCGCGCTCATGACGAGCGCCTCGAACGCGACGTGGCGCTCAAGCTCCTGCCCGCCGCCACCTTCGAGGATGCCGCGGCGCGCGCTCGACTCGTGCGGGAAGCGCGTGCGGCCGGAGCCTTGAACCACGCCTCCATCTGCACCATCCACGACGTCGGGGAGGCGGACGGGCAAGCCTACATCGCGATGGAGCTCGTCGAGGGCCGGCCTCTCGGCGACCTCCTGGCTGGACACGGGTTACCTCTGGACGACGTTCTTGGTTACGGCATTCAGATCGCCGAAGCGCTCGTTCACGCCCACGCGCGCGGTGTGATTCACCGGGACCTGAAAAGCGCGAACGTGATCGTCACCGCTGAACACCGCATCAAGGTGCTCGATTTCGGTCTCGCTAAGAGAGTGAGCGGAGCGGAGCTCAGCCTCGTCACTACACAACAGGAGAGCGTCGCGCCTCTCACCGAACGCGGGACGGTCGTCGGGACGATTGCTTACATGGCTCCCGAGCAGCTTCGCGGCGATACCGCGGACGCCCGGTCGGACCTCTGGGCGTTCGGCGTGATGCTCTACGAAATGTGCGCGGGGGTGCGGCCGTTTCAGGGGCGCTCGAGTTTCGAGGTGAGCTCGAACATCATCAGCCACCCGCCGATCGCGTTTCCGCCAACGGTGCGGCCGGCGCTGCGCGCCGTCATCGAGAAATGTCTCGAAAAGGATCCGGCGCGCAGATACCAGAGTGCGGGCGAAGCGCGCGCGGCGCTGCAGGCCGTCCAGGGAACAGCGACACCGTGGACGCCGAGCCGTGTTCGTTCCGTGCGTCGACCGGTATGGACCGGTATCGCCGCGGTGGTGCTCGCGGCCGTCGTCGCGGGACTCTATCTGCGGCCGATGCGTCTGCGCTGGCCGGGCACCGCTGCGCGAGTGGAGTCGCTCGCGGTTCTGCCGATGGTGAACATGTCGGGCGATGCCGCACAGGACTACTTTGCCGACGGGATCACAGAAGTACTCAGCACGGATCTCGCCAGGCTCGGTGGATTCACGCGCGTGATTGCCCGCGGCTCCGTGATTCGCTACAAGGGCACCAGCAAGCCGCTCGAGGAGATCGCGCGGGAGCTGAAGGTAGACGCCCTGGTCACCGGCTCTGTGCTGCGATCGGGCGATCGCGTCAGCATCACGGCTCAACTCCTCGATCCGGCAACCGGCGCGCAGCTATGGACGAACCGCTACGAACGCGACTTGCAGGACGTTCTGGTGCTGCGCAGCGAAATCGTCTCGGCGATCGTCCGCGAGATCAGGATGAAGCTGTCGCCGACCGAGGAAGCGCGGTTGGCGTCAGCCGGTCGCGTGAACACAGAGGCCTTCGAGGCGTACCTGAAGGGCCGCTTTCATTGGCTCAAGCAGACGCGCGAGGATTACGACCTCGCCGAGCGTTACTTCCAGCTCGCTCTGGACAAGGACCCCGCCTATGCGCTCGCCTATGCCGGGCTGGGCAGCGTATGGATGATGCGCGGCGACGCGGGATTCCAGCCGCCCAGTGAGACCTTCCCGAAGGCCAATGCGTTCATGGCGAGAGCCCTCGCCATGGACGACAGCCTCGCCGACCTCCACGTCGCGCTGGCGAACAACCTCGCGGTCACTCAATGGGACTGGGCCGGCGCGGAGCGGGAGTACCGGCGCGCGATTGACGCCAACCCGAATCTCGCCGACGCGCATTTTTTCTACGCCGATCTACTAATGGTGTTGAAGCGGCCAGAGGAGTGGAATCGAGAAATACACCGCGCGCTCGAGCTCGATCCGTTGAACGATTTCAACTGGAGCTTCTACGGATGGCATTTGAACTACGTCGGCCGGTACGACGAGGCCGTCCCGATCTTCAAGAGGCTTCTCCTCACGGGACCGAACAAAGCCACTAACTACCTGGGGCTCTGGGGTGCGTACTATCGAAAGGGTATGTACGAGGAGGCCTTCGCGGCGGCGCGAGAGTACTTCGCATCTGCCGGGGACGGCGAGTTCATCGATGCGTTGGGCGCTGGAGGAGACGCGGTGGCGTACCGCGCCGGGATGAAACGCGCCGGAGAAGCGATGGTCGTCCGGTCGAAGGCGCGGCACGTTCCGGCCATCCGCATCGCGAGGATGTTCGCGCATGCGGGTGAGAAAGACCTGGCGCTGGACTGGCTCGAGAAAGCGTACGACAACCGCGAATCTCCCATGGAGCGAATCGGCGTCGTCTGGGATTGGCAGGACCTGCGCTCGGAGCCGCGCTTTCAGGATCTGCTGCGGCGGCTGAACCTTCCCAAATAGAGGGGATCCCACCGCTTCAACGAAGCGATGGGATCCGCGGCGCTACTTCTTGATGGTGTTGCCGAGATCTTCGATCGCTTCGCCGACCTTCCGCTTGGCCTTGCCGAACGTCTCCTGCGTCTTACCCGCGGTTTCGTCTACTACGCCTTCGTCGTGCAGGTCAGCGTTATCCGTCAGATCGCCCACCGCCTGCTTGACCTTTCCCTTGACTGCTTCCGCCTTGCCTTCGAGTTCGTCCTTGTTCATGCTGAACCCCTTGTCTTGTGACCGACGAGTCGTTAAGCGATTCGTCGCCGACTCAGGTATCAAAATTAATGCCGCGGTCGTGGCGACATTCTTGCCAACAGTTATGGTTGAGGGCGGCGCAAGCTCGTCCCTAGCCGCAACCGCAGGTCGTCAGCGACCACTTATATGGCCCTCTCCACCCAGTTCGAGCTTCGGCACCTCGCTCGCATCATCGAGTCATCCGACGACGCGATTGTCAGCAAGGATCTGAACGGCACGATCCAGTCGTGGAACCGGGCCGCAGAGCGGATTTTTGGATATACCGCCGAGGAGGCTATCGGCCGGTCGATTCGCATGATCATCCCGGCCGATCGCCAGCACGAGGAAGACACGGTGTTGAGTCGGGTGCGGGCCGGCGAGGCGACCAGTCATTTCGAGACCATCCGCCAGCGAAAAGACGGCACGCTGGTGCCTATCTCACTCACAGTCTCGCCCGTCCGTGATGATCATGGCGTGGTCATTGGCGCCTCGAAGGTTGCGCGCGACATGACCGACCGCAAAGCAGCCGATCTCGCCAACCGCCGGCTTGCCGCTGTTGTCGAGTCGTCGGACGACGCGATTGTGACCAAGGACCTCAACAGCACCATCACGTCGTGGAATCGCGCGGCGGAGCGGATGTTCGGCTATAGCGCGGACGAAGCCATTGGTCAGTCGATCCGAATGCTGATTCCGGCCGACTTGCAGCACGAGGAAGATACCGTCCTCGCGCGCATCCGCGCCGGCAAGAGCGTGGACCATTTCGAGACGACGCGTGTGCGAAAGGATGGCGGTGAGGTCGTCATCTCCTTGACGGTGTCGCCGATTCTCGACGATTCGGGCAAGGTCATCGGCGCCTCGAAGATTGCTCGCGACATCACCGAGCGGTCGCGCCTGCTCGCCGCGGCGCAGGAGCAGGCCCGGGTCACTGAGCAAATCGGCATGGTCGGCGCCACGATTGCGGCGTCACTGGATCCCAACGCGATCGTGCAGCAGGTGACGGAGCTGGCGACGTCCCTCAGTCACGCGGAATTCGGCGCGTTTTTTTCCAACGTCACCGATCCATCGTCGGCCGAGCCGTATGTCTTGTCCGCGCTGTCGGGCGTATCCAGAGAAGCCTTTGCCGGCTTTCCCCCGCCGCGCGCGACCGCGTTGTTCGCCAGTACCTTTCATGGCGAAGGAGTGGTCCGACTCGATGACGTCACGCAGGATCCGCGCTACGGTCAGAAGCCAGCGCATCACAGCAGGCCAGGCCAACATCTGCCGATGCGGAGCTATCTCGCCGTGCCGGTCAAAGCCGCATCAGGAGAGGTCCTCGGAGGACTGTTCTTCGGGCACTCGAAGGCAGGCATTTTCACCGAGCAGCACGAACACCTCGTTGTCGGCATAGCGGCATGGGCGTCGCTCTCACTCGAGAACGCGCGATTGTACGGCGTCGCGCGTGAGGCCGATCGATTGAAGGATGAATTCCTCGCGGTGCTGTCGCACGAGCTGCGCACGCCTCTGAATGCGATCCTGGGATACGCGCGCCTGCTGCGCGGCGGCATTCTCACCGGCGAGAAGGCCGAACGCGGCCTCGAGATCCTCGAACGCAACGCCACCGCCCTGAATCAAATCGTCGAAGACGTGCTGGACATCTCGCGGATTGTGTCCGGAAAGCTTCGGCTGGACGTCCAGCCGGTGGAGCTGCCGCTGGTGGTCCACAACGCTGTGGCCACGGTGCAGCCGGCGGCCGACGCCAAGGGCGTCCGCCTCCAGACCGTCGTCGATCCACGCGTCGGCCCGGTGTCGGGCGATGCCGACCGCCTGCAGCAAGTCGTCTGGAACCTCGTGTCGAACGCCGTCAAATTCACGCCCAAGGGTGGCCGCGTTCAGGTCCGGCTCGAGGCGGTCAACTCGCATATTGAAATCGTCATCAGCGACACCGGCATCGGGATTCAGCCGGATTTCCTGCCGTATGTCTTCGAGCGTTTTCGCCAGGCGGACTCAGGGACGACACGGCAGACCGGTGGACTCGGGCTGGGACTCTCAATCGTACGCAACATCGTGGAAATGCACGGCGGATCGGTGCGCGCGTCGAGCGAGGGCCAGGGCTTCGGCGCCACGTTCCGTGTCCGGCTGCCGCTGATGATCGTGCACCCCGAACGGATCACAGAACCTGTCCGGGAGCATCCGCGCGCGGAGCGACGCGCTCCATTGACCGGGTTGGGCGACCTCAGGGGAATCCGCGTGCTGGCGATCGACGACGAAGAAGATGCGTTGACTCTGCTGAGGGTTGTGCTCGAAACGGCAGGAGCCAGCGTGTCCACGCTCTCGTCAGCGGACGCGGCGTTCGAGCAGCTCGAGACCGTCCAGCCGGACGTCCTGGTGGTCGATCTCGGCATGCCCAACGTGGACGGCTTTCAGTTCATCGAGCGGTTGCGCGCATCGAAGAGTGCCGCACGCAACGTGCCGGCGGCGGCGCTGACCGCCTTCGCGCGATCGGAGGACCGGACGAAGGCGCTGCGCTGTGGCTTCGAGATGCACCTGGCGAAACCGGTCGATCCCGGAGAGCTCGTCGCCTCGGTGGCAACTCTCGTGCGGCGGTCGCGCAGCACGAGCGCGGAATAAGCGAACCTCAGGCGCGATGCTTGCACTGCGATCAGGCGATGGACGCGTTGCCCTCGATCATCGCTGGCCTCGAAGAGCAATTGTCGCGCGCCATCGGCTCGTGCGACGGGCCGGCGTGCGGCGCCCTGCTGGGCGATGACTTTACCGCCATCGTGGCAAACGAGGGGCAGGGCCTCGTCGTGACGCTTCGCGCCGACTGGCTGAAGAGCATCGAAAGTGGGCGGACCCACACGCTCAGCATCGACGATACGGCTGTGTCGGTGCACGGCGATGTGGCAATCGCTACCGTACTCCTGAGTGAAAAAGACCGCGAGGTCACACAACTTCTTGTCACTGACGTGTGGCGACGCACGGGTGATGACTGGATCCTGTTCGAACGACACGCCGGAAGGCCGGCTCCTGCCTAGCGTTTTCCGCTCACGAGCACCATCGTCGAGATACGACACGGACTGGCACGCCGAGTGCACTCTCGTGTAGCGATGACCGGGATCCCGCAGCGTGGACGCATTCTGGTGGGCTTGCTGGCCCTCGTCATCGCCCCCACCGTTCGTGCGACTGTTCCGGATACGGCTGACCACTGCATTCGCCGCTTTCTCGCGCAGGACGACGCGCAGCCCAGGTATCGCGCGATCCGCCGGCTCGAGGCCGAGAACGGCAGCCGCCGCGGCTGGCTCGAAGCCGTGACGGAGTACGCCCCTGGCCACGGTTTTCACTACCAGGTCATCGCCGAAGGCGGATCCGGTGTCATCCGCGACAAGATCCTGCGGGGGGTGCTGGACGGCGAGCAGAAAGCCATCGCCCAAGGCGACACGGGGCGATCGTCGATCGCACCCGACAACTACCTGTTCGAGCCGAGCGGTCTCGATCCCGACGGACTCGCCAGGGTGCTGCTCTCACCCCGGCGTAAGGACCGTGTTCTCGTCGCCGGGGCGATGTTTCTCCAACCCGGCGACGGTGCCCTGGTTCGCTTGCAGGGCCGGCTCGCGAAGAGCCCGTCGTTCTGGGTCAAGAACGTCGACATCGTTCGGTCCTACCAGCGGATCGAAGGATCGGACCTTCCAGTTGCGCTCGAGTCCAAGGCCGATCTGCGGCTGTTCGGACCCGCGACGCTGAAAATGACTTACGTCTATTCGGAAGTCGGCGGCCGTCCCGTACGTCCATAACACACACATCGACCGACACAACCTCAGTAGGCACCGACTGACACAGCGTCAGTAGGCGTTGAATGTGCTGCTCAAACGAAAGAGATGGAGGCTGTCGATGAGGCAGGCAAGTGAGTAGCGGGCGGGCGAATGATCGCCCGGTCTCTGTGAATCGGTCTTAAGAAGCAGCGGAGGTGCGGAGCCCGAGCCGCTGCGTGTACGGCGTTGCGGCTTCATAGGCCGCCTCAAGAGGCGCCACCGCAACAACGTGCGACTGTGTGGATGGCGGCGTGAAGCAGCGAAACACCATCGACAGGAGCGCACCCGCACCGGCCAGCCCGAGCCCGACCGACAGAATCACGATCGCTGCGATCTCCACGAGTTCCACGACGTGCGCCCTCATTGCCAAGTCCCGTCGATAGACGCCCCATGCGAACTATCGAGCAGCCTGTCAGAGGCTGCTGCGTAAGGAACTGCAAGAGAGCAGCCAGATTCGCGAGTGGATGGCACCCTGCTTGCTGTGAACTCTGACAGCACCGCTCGCCACCCAATCTGGGAGGCGACACCAACCCATCACCTCGACGGGAGGCGCAATGAGCCTCCCGACACGTCCTTTCATCAGCAGCAGACCGTCTTGGAAGCCTCGCGGCCGGCGTCCGACCGCGAGGCCTGGGCGCGCGACCCTAACGGGCGCGAGGGTTGAACGCGTCGCACGACACGGCGGGATTCCAATTCGTGAAGGTGCCATTCGGGTTGTCCTTCCACGCCCACACGTGCAGTGTGTAAAACGGCGGCAGCCCGAAGCGGTTGGGGCTCTCGAAGAAGTGGAACAGCTGACCCATCAGCTCCGGCGGACCTTGATGCTTCGCGTCCCAGTCGGCCGCGAGCACCAGGAAGTCCGCGCCCGTGATCCGCACGCGGCCGTTGGGGAGCGGCTCGTACAGGATGATCTCGGGATGCGCGGCATCCACCTCACCGTCGCCGACCAACGGAAAGTTCACATAGTGAAGTCCCATCGCACCGTAGTCGCCGCCGCTGACGCAGCCGAAGAGGAGACCATACCCTTCGCTTTCTGCCTGTGACACGTCGCGAAAGCGTTCCGTCGCATCGCGAACCGCTTTCACGAGCGCGCCCTGCTGCGGATTCGTCTTCTGCGGCGAGCTGCTCGTCATCATGTGATCGTCGTGCGTTTGTGCACCGGCCACCCCCACGAAGCTCGAAAGCAGAAGCGCCGTCATCGACGCACGCTCGAGGAGCCTTGCCAGTCTGCCGTTCTTCATAAAAGCCTCCTGACGCGCACTGACGTGTGCGCGTTCTGAGAAGCCGCAACGGCCGCCAACGAAGCTCAGGTCAGCCACATGACCCCGCACGCGCGGTTTTGTGGCTTTGGTGTGTGCGGCCCGGAGCGCGCGAGGCTCTCTCGGCTCCGGCGCGTAAGGGGAGGGTCCCATGGCATCGATGACACGTGTGCAGACCGCTCAGACGGTCCTCACAGACGACATGCTCGCCCGCTTTTCCAAACGGGCACCGCAGTACGACCGCGACAACGTGTTCTTCTCGGACGACTTCGAGGAGCTTCGAGAGGCGGGTTACCTGCGGCTGGCCGTTCCAACCGAGCTCGGCGGCGCAGGCTTGTCGCTCGCCGGCGTCGCGCAGCAGCAGCGCCGTCTGGGCTATCACGCCGCGCCAACCGCCCTGGCGATCAACATGCACCTCTATTGGACCGGTACTGCCGCGGATCTCTGGCGCGCCGGCGACCTGTCGCAGTTGTGGCTGCTCGAAGCTGCGGCCGCCGGTCAGGTGTTCGCCGCCGGCCATGCCGAGAGCGGCAACGACATCCCCGTCCTGCTGTCGACGACAAAGGCCCAGCGGGTGGAAGGCGGCTACCGCTTCACCGGACGGAAGTCGTTTGGCAGCCTGTCGCCGGTTTGGACGTACCTGGGCATTCACGGAATGGACACCGGCGACCCGACCGGCCCGAAGATCGTTCACGCGTTCCTGCCGCGCGACACGGAGGGCTATCGGATCGAGCACACATGGGATGTGCTGGGAATGCGGGCGACGCAGAGCGACGACACGATCCTCGACGGTGTCTTCGTGCCCGATCGCTACGTGGTCAGGGTCGTGCCGGCAGGTGCGGCCGGAATCGATCCGTTCGTGCTCGCCCTTTTCGCATGGGCGCTTCTGGGGTTCGGCAACATCTACTACGGCCTGGCGCGCCGCGCGCTCGATCTCACCATCGAGGCCGTGAAGTCGAAGCGCTCGATCGGGCTCACGCGATCGATGGCCTACCACGCGGAGCTGCAGCATCGGATTGCGCAAATGGGTCTGGCCTTCGAGTCGATCGGCCCGCATCTCGACCGGGTGGCGGACGACTGGTCGAACGGCGTGAATCACGGCGGGCTGTGGCCGGCGAAGATCTTCGCGGCCAAGTACCACGCTGTCGAAGAGTCGTGGCGGATCGTCGATCTGGCGCTCGAGGTTGCCGGAGGGTTCGGGATCTTCCGCCGCAGCGGGCTCGAACAACTCTTCCGCGACGCGAGGCTCGGACGCCTCCACCCGGCCAATTCGATGCTGACCCACGAGATTGTCGCGAAGACGCTGCTCGGGATCAGCCCGGATGAAGCGCCGCGCTGGGGTTAGAGGTGGCTAGACGAACATCGTTGGGTTGACTTCGAGGGCGACTTCGGAAATGCGGTCCGCGGGCAGTCCCGCTCGTCGCGCGTGCTCGCGGATCGCCTCGGCGCTGGGAGCGTCGTACTCGCAGTAGATCTTGCCCTCGAGATCCGAAACGTAGCTTCGGATCCACCGGACGTCGGGCATGTCGGCCAGGACCGCGGCCGATCGGCGGCCCGCCGCCATCAATTCTTCACGCGTCAGGCCCGGAACGCAGCGCTCGATGATGTAACGGGGCATGAATCATTCTCCCGATCAAGGTTGCCAGGCTGCGTTCGCGCAGGCCGCCGACAGGGCGGCGTCGCCCGCTTCGTCGGCCGCGGCCGCGGCGGCGCGCATCGCGTCGAGCGCGGCGGCACTGTCGCCGATCCGGTTGCGGATGTTGCCCAGCCGCAGGTGCATCCACCCTTCGCCGCGTCGATCGCCGATGGCGTGCCGTACGACGCGAGACTGCTCGAAGAACCCGGCCGCGCCATGCAGATCGTCCGCGTTCAGCGATACCTGGCCGAGAGCGGCCAGCGCGTGCGCCTCGAGTTCCGGCTCGCCATTCGCCCGGCTGAGCGCCAGGCTCTCTTCGAGGACCGTTCGCGCTTCGTCGGGCCGGCCGAGTTTTGCCAACGATACTCCGAGGCTGTTCAGGATCACGGCTTCCTGTGCAGGCTTGCCTCCGGGGCGAATCAGGGCGAGCGCCGACTCGTAGTGCCGCAACGCCTCGGCGTATCGGCCACGCTCCCACTCGAGGATGCCGAGCACGTTCCGGATAGACGCCTCGCGCGCACGCGCGCCGATGGTGGATGCGAGCGCCAGCGCTGATTCGAACGCGGCCACCGCATCGTCCGCGCTGCCTGCGCCGCGCAGCGCCCTCGCAAGGCCTTCGCGTGCCTCGAGTTCGCTCCGGGAGTCGCCGCGCTCGCGCTGAAGCGCCAGGACCGCCGTCCACGCCTCCGCGGCTTCGCGCGGCGATCGGCGTTCGAGGATCTGTGCGACACCCGTCCGCATTTCGGCCTCCGACACGCGGTCTTCGAGCTGCGCGAACAACTGCGCCGCTTCCTGAAGGCATGGCAGGGCCTCCTCGTATCGGGTGAGGCCCAGGAATGCGTTGCCGAGCATCCGCAGCGATTGCACCAGACCATCCGCGTGGCGCGCGCGGCGGCTCAAATCGACCGCGGCGCGGTACGTCTCGAGCGCGGCTTCGATCTGGCCCAGCTGCAGCTGAATATGCGCAATCGACGTGAGGTGGAACGATCGCTGGATCGGCAGCAGATGGAGGCGCGTAATCTCATCGTTTTCTATCAGACATTCGAGTGCGCCATCGAGATCGCCGGTCGCCCGATAGACGTTTGCGAGGTTGTGCCGGGCGTACACCAGCTTCTTCGGATCGTTGTGGAGCACCGGCATGGCGAGCGCCTCTTCCAGCCGCGTCCGCGCCGCGGTGTAATCCCCCATCGCCTTGAGGATGCTTCCGAGGTTGGTCAGATCGACGGCGACTGCGACGTCGTCCTCGCACTCCCGATCGACGTCGAGCGCGCGCTGCGTGATCTCCAGGGCTTCGGCGTGGCGTCCTTCGTGCCACCGCAGCAGTCCGAAACTTCGGAGCGCGCTCCTCAACAGCGTGTTGTCTCCACGCTCCTGTCCGATCCGGAGCGCGGTCGCCAGCGCTCGATCGGCCGCGTCGAATCGCTTGAGCAGCGTCGAGAGGTCGCCCTGTCGCAGGTAGACCTCGGCCAGCCGCACCGAACTGCCTTCCCGCGCCAGCCGCGCGATCAGCGAGTCGATGATTCGTTGTTGACGCGCGCGGAGACCCAGCGTCTCGCATAACCGCTCCTGCTGGAGCAGCAGGTCCGCGGTGAGGTCGCCGTCCCCGCCACCGGGGAGCCGGCCGGCCCGCTCGAGCGCTTGATCGATCGTGCTGAGGGCGTCGGCAAACTGGCTGAGCGCGATCGCCCGCTCGGCGGCCCGGCGGCCGAACCGGATGGCGGCGGGCCAGTCTTCCGCGCGCCCGAAGTGATGGGCGAGGAGCGCCGCGCCGTCGTCCATGCGGTTGGCGGGCGTGGACTCCAGCGCGCGCCCGATCGCGCCGTGGAGCATCTTGCGCTGGTGCCCGACCAGGCTGTCGTAGCAGACCTCCTGGGTAAGGGCGTGCGTGAAACGATAGCCAATGGTTGGCGCGGCCGACGTCCGCTCGATGAGGCCCGCCGATTCGAGGGCGGCAATCGCCGGGCCGAGGTCCACGCTGGCCGGTACGACCACTGCGAGAAGCGCGTGATCGAACTCGCGGCCGATCACCGATGCCACCCGAACGATCTCGAGCGCCTGCGAGCCGAGGTTGTCGAGTCGCGCGCGGATCACGCCCTGCACTGTCTCCGGCAGCGAGAGCGCGCCTTCACCACCCTCGACCACCGCCTCGTCGTCGCGCACCGTCACCGCCTGCTGTTCGAGCAGCGCCGCACACATCTGTTCGAGGAAGAACGGGTTGCCGCCGGCGCGATCGTACAGACCCCGGGCCAGCGTCTCGGACACGCGGCGAACGCCGAGGACGGATTCCATGATGGCGACCGACGCCGGGAAATCCAACCGCTCGAGACGAACACGCGTCGTGTCTGCCGGCCACCCATCTTCAGCGGCTGCTTCCGCGCGACTCGTGACAATCAGCGCCAGCGGAATCGAGCCGACCAGCTCCGCGATGCGAAGGAACGCCGCGCGCGACCCGGTGTCGGCCCAGTGCCAGTCCTCCACGAGCACGACGACCGGCGCCCGGCGAGCGAGGACGCCGACGATCGTGGCGAGCGCGTCGAGCAATGCCGCCTGGAGATGCTCGCCATGAAGATGCCGCGGCAGGGCATAACCCTCGCTGCTGGCCGAGAGCAGATGCAGGTAGAGGGGCAGAAACGGCTCGAGCGATGCATCGAGCGCGCGAATCCGCGCGACGATCGCGTCCGCGCTCATCGGCGGCGTTCGGAGATCGAGCGCGGCGCACAGCACCTGCACGAACACGCCGTACGGGACGCTGTCGCCGTACGCCCGGCAGTAGGCGCGCAGCACGCGCACGCCGGTCGCCATCCGGAGGCGTTCCTGCAGTTCGTACAACAGCCGGCTCTTGCCGGCGCCGGCTTCGCCGACGATCGCGACAACGGCCCCCGAACCACTGGCCGCACGGATCACGTTGGAGTGCACCGCCGACAGCTCCGACTGTCGGCCCACGTAGGGCGTCAACCCGGTCCGGCTCGACGCCTCGAGCCGCGACGCCACCCCGGTCTCGCCCAGCACGCGGAACGGAGTCACCGGCCCGACTTGCGAATCGAGCACGATCGGCGCGCACGCCGACGTCTGCATGTACGGGCCGACGAGGCGCTGCGTTTCCGGGCTCAGCCACACCTCGTCGGGATCGGCAAGGGCCGCCAATCGCGCGGCCAGCGCCGGCGGCGCGCCGACGATGTCGTAGCGCCGCGGTCCCTCCTGCAGCCGTCGTGCGACCACGGCGCCGACGTGCAGCCCCGACTGCACGCGCACGCTCACCCCTGGCGGACAGTCGGCTCCCACGTCGCCGACGCGGCCGTGCAGCGCCAGCGCCGCGCGCACCGCGCGCAGGTCGTCGTCGTCGTGGGCGATCGGCACGCCGAACAGGGACACGATCTCTTCGCCGATGGCTTGATTGACGAGGCCACCGTACTCGCGCACGACGTCCACTGCCATGTCCCGGAGCCGCGCGATCTGGCGCTGCGCCTCGACCGGCGTCATCTGATCGACGAGCGACGGGTAGTCCGACACCACGGTGACCAGCACCGCGGCGCGACGCCGCTCGGTCGTCGACATGCGCGCCGACGCGTCGATCTCTCCGGCGTTGCGGTCGCGAGCTGGTTCGATCGCCAGCGCCGACAGGTCCGCCGCCAGGAGCGACATCGAGGCATGGCGCTGCTCGGGAGCCTTCGCGAGCGCCCGGCGCAGGAGCCGCTCGATCCCGGCGGGCACGTCGGGATAGGAGGTGGCCGTCAATCGTGGATCGCTCGTGAGGATCGCCTGCAGCACGGCGTTCTGATCGTCGCCGTGGAACGGCCGCGCGCCGGCCAGCATTTCATGAATGACGATTGCGAGCGACCAGATGTCCGAGCGGCGGTCGACCGGTCCCGCGCTCGCCTGTTCCGGGCTCATGTAGGCGATTGTTCCGATCGGCTGGTGCAGATCGCCGTGCGACGCGCTGTGAATCTGGGCGATCCCGAAATCGAGAATCTTCGCCGTCCCATCGGGCAGGAGGACGATGTTGGAGGGCTTGACGTCGCGATGGACGATCCCCGATTCGTGCGCGTGTCCGAGTCCGCGCGCCACCTGCTGCGCGATCGGAAGGGCTTCATCGAACGTGAGGCGGCCGCGGTCGAGGCGCGCCTTCAGCGTTTCGCCATCGTAGAGCGGCATGGCGATGAACAGCTGTCCGTCCTCGGTCTCCCCGATCTCGTAGATCGTGCAGACGCTCGGGTGATCGAGGGCGGCGGCGGCGCGCGCTTCAGCGACGAATCGCGACTTGGCGTCCGGGTCTTCACTCAGGTGAGGCGAAAGAAATTTCAGTGCGACATGACGGCCGAGCCGCTCGTCTCGCGCTCGGTACACGACCGCCATGCCGCCAGCGCCGAGCGGATCCTCCACCAGGTAGTGACCAATCCGGCGGCCCGACCATTCCATCACCTGCTCCGGCAACCACGTGCCGGGCGGCTTGACGAGCGCGCCGAGCCGATCGACGACCCCCTCGCTGTCGTGCGCGATCAGCAACGACTCCACTTCGCGACGGAGAGCGGGATCGCCGGCACAGCGGGCGTCGAGGAGCGCCGGCCGCCCGGAAGCCGGGCAGTCGATCGCGTCGGCCAGAACGTCCTGGACGCGTTGCCAGTGCTCCGGCGTCATCGCGTCGGGGGAACCGCTCACGCCTGCAGCTCCCGATTCAGCCAGGCCCGGGCCGTCGCCCACTCGCGTTTGACGGTCGCCGGCGACACCTTCAGCGTGTCGGCGGTTTCCTCCACGCTCATCCCGCCGAAGAACCGGTACTCGACGATTTGCGCCTGACGCTCGTTCAGGGCACGCAGACGCACCAGCGCTTCGTCGAGCGCCAGGAGCTCGTCACCGCGGGTCTCGGCCACAGCCCAGACGTCGCCGTCGAGATGAAGGGGCGCTTGACCGCCGCCGCGCTTTTGCCGGCTCCGCGCCACCGCATAGTCGATGAGGATGCGCCGCATCGCCTGCGCGGCAATGGCGAGATAGTGCGAGCGGTTCTGCCACTTGATGCGGTTGAGCTTGGTCAGCTCGAGCCACGCTTCGTGGACGAGGGCCGTCGCGCTCAGCGTGTGACTGGTCCGCTCGTCGCGCAGCTTCCGCGCGGCGATTCGGCGAAGCTCGTCATAGACGAGCGGAAAAATCTCCTCCATCTCAGCAGAGCCCTGTCCGAAGGCGGATCATACGCCTCATAAAGCCGCTTTCTTCGCCGTTCGGGCTCACGCTAAGCTCGACAACCTGGTGACCAACGAACCGACGCCTGCTTTCGATGTCCTGCGCGCCTACCTTTACGCCAGGGCCTCGTTCAGCGACCAGGAGATGGATTTCGTGAGAACGATGTTCCGTCCAACGACCCTACGGTCGGGCGAATTCCTGCAGCGCGCCGGAACCGTGGCGAAAGAGGCGGCATTCGTGGCCAGGGGCTGCCTGCGGACCTATGTGATCGATTCGAAGGGGAAGGAGCACGTGGTCCAGTTCGCGCCCGAGACGTGGTGGGTGGCCGACAACGTGAGTCTCACGTCCGGCAAGCCGTCCGAGTACTTCATCGACGCCCTCGAGGACTCGGACCTTCTGTTGATCGATTCACCCTCGCACGAGGCGGTCGTCGAGAAGATTCCGGGATACGCCAGCGCGCTCCGCAAAGGACTGCAACGCCACTCGGCCGCCAAGGACGAGCGCATCGTCAGCTCGATCAGCGCGTCGGCGCACGACCGCTATCTGCGATTCCTCGAGACCTATCCGTCTCTGGCGACGCGCGTGCCGCAATGGATGGTGGCGTCGTACCTCGGCGTCACGCCAGAGACGGTCAGCCGGATCCGGAGAAAGCTCGCCCGCAAATAGTGTCGCGGGCGGATTCGAGCGATCACTGAACGGAGTCGGTGCCGGGTTGCGCCGGCAGTGTCAGCGCGAGCGCCATCGCCGCCCAACTCGTGCCCGCCGCGGAGATCCACTGGTGCTTGCCGTGCGGGAAGCCGGTATCCCGCAGGGGCTGGACCGGGAAGGTACGGCTGCGGACCAGCCACGAGCCGTCGGCGAATTGCGTCCGCAGCAGATAGGCGGCGCCGCGGCGATACTCGGCGCTGGAGACCGCGAGTCCGGCCGCCTGCAGCGCCACGAGCGCTTGTCCCGTCGCGTAGGCGTCGGTTTCGAGTGTAGGCAGTTGCGCCCAGCCACCATCAGGTCGCTGTTCGGCAAGGAGCGCGGTGGCCGACGTGCGGATGTCCACGGCGGACGCGTTGGCCCACGTCAGACCGAGCAGCTGCATCGCGCGTTCCTGGGTGGTGCGAGGATTCGACGCACGCAGCCAGTCACGCGCCCGCGCGACTCGCTCGTCGGGTGACGAACCGTACAGCTGCAGCGCGCGCAGGCTCACGGCGGTCGCGGTGAACGCGTCGCCTTCGAGCGGCGGCCTGATCGCCGGAAGCGGATAGAACGCGCCGTCATCG
>Ga0268265_10001760_pt1 | contig 17418 bp, 15 predicted proteins | sample KBSSwiS52_FD_190355 | JGI IMG/M metagenome (GOLD analysis project Ga0268265, IMG submission 190355) | Switchgrass rhizosphere microbial communities from Kellogg Biological Station, Michigan, USA - KBS Switchgrass S5-2 (SPAdes) (version 2) | ecosystem: Host-associated > Plants > Roots >... | reverse complement strand
CTGGATACCTGGTGATCAGCCGATTTGCCTCCCCTGTCCGAAGAGGGCCGGGGAGGCAAGGTTCTAGCGATACTTCTTGCGGCAGTTGGACTTGGCGATCTGGTGGCCGGCGACAGCGCCCGCGCCAGCGCCGATGAGGGTTCCGCCGGCGCCGTGACTGCTGACCGCGTGGCCGAGCAGCCCGCCGCCGACCGCGCCCACCAGCGTGCCGGTGTTGGCTGAGCCGCGGCAGCTATGCGAGTAGTGGCGCGGCGGGGGCCGGTGATGGGTCCTGGCTTCGGCGATCGCGGGGCCCAAGCCGAAGGACAGGACCGCGGCGGTGATCCCCAAGGTGCGAACGGCGTGCATGAATGCTCCAGCGGTTGCGACGCCTACGCGGGCGCCCGGTCGGAGACGGAAACAGCTGAGGGCTGGGAAGGTTGCCGCCCGCCGCCGCATTTTGTAAACGTCCGTTGACTTGTGGCGCTGCGGGCGTTTCCATCGGCGCACCGAGGGAGGACACGATGACCCGCAATATCGACCTGAACATCGACGTCACCGAGGCCGCCGGCATCGGCGAGCCGGCGCACCTGGCGCTGAGCGTCTGCCTGCCGGACCCGGCGAAACTGCCTGGGACGCCAGTGGTCTGTTTCGCCAAGCCGGGCGGCGGCTATTCGCGGGGCTACTTCACGGCGGACCTGCCGGGGCCGGCGAAGGGGGCCCAGGCCGACTGGCACGCCCGGCGCGGCTGGATCTTCGTATCGGTGGACCACCTGGGCGTGGGCGGCTCCAGCCTGCACGACGGGCCCAAGCTCGACTACACGACCTTGGCCGCCGGCGCCCACGCGGCGGAGGCGGAGGTGCTGGCGCGCCTGGCGGCCGGGACCCTGGCGGACGGGTTCCCGAAGGTCGCGAACCCCCTGAAGATCGGCATCGGACAATCCATGGGCGGCTGCATGACGGTGACCCAGCAGGGGCGCTACCACGGCTACGACGGCATCGGCGTGCTGGGCTACAGCGCCGTCCACACCCATCCGCCGGTGCGGCCGGGGACCGCGCCGATCGTCGCCCCCTGGCTGCCGCGCGACACGTTGCTGGACCAGCCGCTGGTGGTGCTGAATCCGCAGGCGCTGGCCGAAGGGACGCCGCGGGAGGCGGTGAAGGCGCAGAGCGGAGCCCATCCGATGACCTGGGGCTTCCACTACGACGACGTGGATCAGACCTTGGCCGAGGCGGACCTGGAGCGGTTCGCCGGCGGCCCGCCGCCGGACAGGACCGACGCGCCGCCGCCCTTCCCCTGGGCGTCGCTAACCCGGCCGGGCGCGGTGGCCCAGTCCTGCCTGACCCCCGGCGCCATCGCGCCGGAAGCCGCGGCGGTCCGCGTCCCCGTGCTGGTGGCCATGGGCGAGCGGGACGTGATCGGCGATCCCCGCGGCGAGACGCGCGCCTACCTGTCGGCCAATTCCGTGGACTTCTATGTCTGCCCGCGGATGAGCCACATGCACAACTTCGCGGGCACGCGGGAGCTGTTCTGGCGGCGGATCGAGACCTGGGCCGACTGGGTGCGGGCGAGCAAGGCCGCCGGCTGAGGCCGCGCCGATCCGGCGTCGCCAGGACGACGGCGGCGCCCTAGGGTTGGCGCCAGACGAGAGATCGGACCCGCCGTCGGCGCAGTCCGGCGCGACAGGGGGGCGTTACGCATGACGACAGCAGCGGCGCAGCCTGGGGAGGCGCAGGCCGAGCCGCAGGGCGGCCGGGCCGCCTGGTACATGATCGGCGTCCTGCTGCTGTTCTACATCTTCTCGTCCATCGACCGGTCGGTGATCACCATGATGGTGCAGCCGCTGGAGCGCGACCTGGGAGTCTCCGACTTCCAGATCAGCCTGCTGCAGGGGCCGGCGTTCGGGGTGTTCTACGTGCTTTGCGGCCTGCCCATGGGCTGGCTGGTGGACCGGGTCTCGCGGCGCTGGCTGGTGGCGGCGGGGGTGACCGTCTGGGGCGCGGCCACCTGCGCCTGTGGTCTCGCCGGCAACGTCGCCCAGCTATTCGTCGGCCGGATGGGGGTCGGCGTGGGCGAATCGGTGCTGACGCCGGCCGCGCACTCGATGATCAGCGAGCGGTTCCCCAAGCGGCGGCTGTCGCTGGCGATCTCGGTCTTCACCCTGGGCTCGGTGGTGGGGGCGGGCCTGGCGCTGGCGGTGGGCGGCACGGTGGTCCACCTGGTCACCACCGGTCCCCCGCTGATCGTGCCGGTGCTGGGCGAACTTCGCGCCTGGCAGGCGGTGTTCCTGCTGGTGGGCGTGCCGCCGATCATCCTGGCGCCGCTGATGCTGAGCGTGCGGGAGTTCCGTCGCCGCGCCCCGGCCGGCGTCGCCGTCGCGCCCCGGCGGCGGGGCGAGGCTCGGGCCTTCTACCGCCGCCGCTGGCGCATCGCCCTGGGCGTGCCGCTCGGGTTCGGCTTCACCAACGTGGCCGCCAATGTGATGATCGCCTGGGGTCCTACCTACCTGATCCGCACCTTCCACTGGAACGCCGCCGAGGTGGGTCTGCGCTACGGGCTGGTGGTGGTGGTCGCCGGCGCGATCGGCCAGCTCGGCGGCGGCGCCATCGTCGACTGGCTCTACGCCCGCGGCGTCAAGGACGCCCACGTCCGCTATCACATCGTGGGGCTGATGGTCTCGGCGCCGGCGCTGGCGCTCGGCCTGTTCAGCGCCAACCCGGCGGTGTTCTTCATCGGCATGGGAATCTTCTACACCGTCACCTATCCCTACATCGGCTACGCCGCCGCGGCCTTGCAGCTGTTCACGCCCAACAACCTGCGGGGCCTGGTGTCGGCGGTCTTCCTGGCCATCGTAACGCTGGTGGGCAGCGGCCTGGGGCCCACCAGCGTGGCCCTGGTCACCGAGCACGTGTTCGGCGACAAGGCCCAGCTGGGCCCGTCCATGGCCATCTGCATCCTGGCGGCGGCCTGCGTGGCCGTGCTGGTGTTGCTGCGCGCCGGCCGCGACATGCGGCAGGCCGACTACGGCGACAGCCGTTGAGGGCCCGCCGCGCCGGACGGGGAGGGATGTCGCCAGCGACCCCGGAATAGCGGATGGCTCGGGGAGTTATCGGGCGGCGTGGCTTTCCCCGGGGACGCAGCTTGGGTAAGTCGTTGGCGAGCACCCACGTCGGTGTCGCCGGGGAGAAAACCAAATGAGCAGGCCGCTTGAGGGCATCAAGGTCGTCGAGGTGTCGATGTGGGCGATGGTCCCGTCCGCCGGGGCGGTCCTGTCCGACATGGGCGCGAACGTGATCAAGATCGAGCCGCCGGCGGGCGACCCGATCCGGCAGCTGAACGCCGGCGGCATCACGCCGGGAACGGCCGGCTTCAGCTCCAGCTTCATGTACGAGATCTACAACCGCGGGAAGCGCAGCGTGACCCTCGATCTCAATGTCGAAGGGGCGACGGAACTGCTGCACAGGCTGCTGGAGGACGCCGACGTCTTCCTGACCAGCCTGCTCCCGGGGGCCCGGCGCAAGCTGAAGATCGACATTCCCGACATCACCAGCCGGCATCCGAACATCATCTACGCGGTCGGCACCGGCCAAGGTTCGCGCGGGCCGGACGCGGAGAAGGGGGGCTACGACTCGATCTCCTTCTGGGCGCGCAGCGGGGTGGCTGCGTCGGTGACGCCTAATGAGCTCCCCTATCCGCTGCCGATGCCGGGCGGGGCGTTCGGCGACGGCATGACCGGCGCGATCTTCGCCGGCGGCATCTGCGCGGCGATCGCCCAGCGAGCGATGACCGGCAAGGCCTCGGTGGTGGACGGCTGCCTGCTGGCCACCGGCATGTGGGCGATGCAGCCGGGGATCACCGGGACGTCGCTGGTGGGCTGGGAGGAGATGCCCAAGGCCGGCCGGACGATGATGCCCAACCCGCTGGTCAACAACTACAAGACCTCCGACGGACGCTATCTGGCGCTCTGCATGCTGCAGGCGCAGCGCTATTGGCCGGGCTTGTGCGCGGCCTTGGGGCGGCCGGAGCTCATCGACGATCCGCGCTTCGCCACGGACGCGGACCGGGTGGCCAACCTGGAGGCCTGTATTGGGACCCTCGACGAGATCTTCGCCGGCAAGCCGCTGGCGGAGTGGAAGAAGATCATGCTGACCCAGGAGGGCCAGTGGGACGTGGTGCAGAAGGTCGGCGAACTGCCCTCAGACCCGGACGCGATGGCCAACGGGTTCATCCAGGACGTGGACTATGGCGACGGGCGGACGCTGAAGATGGTCGCCACGCCGGTGCAGTTCGACCGCGAGCCGCTCCGGGCCCGGCCGGCCCCCGAGCTGGGCGCGAACAATGACGAGGTCCTGGCCGAGATGGGCCTCAGCGAGGACGAGATCATCGACCTGAAGGTCGCCGGGGTGATCTTCTAGATCAAAGTCGGTTCAGGCTGGCCCGAATCCCGCTCGTCCCGGCGCCGCCGGCGATTGCGGCTCGGGGCTCTGCTACTGGCGGGCCAGATGGCCGCCGTCGACAGGAATGCAGGCGCCGCTGACGAAGGCGGCGTAGTCCGACAGCAGCCATCCGGCCATGGCCGCGACATCCTCCGAGGCGCCGGCCCGGCCAAGCGCGGTGCGCGCGGCCATGGCGGCGCGGCGCTGCACGCCTTCCGCGCCGGCGGCCCGCTCCTTGGTGAGCACGCAGCCGGTGTAGATCATGTTCACGCGGATGTTCTCCGGCCCATGACCGGCGGCGGCGGCCTTGGTGAGGCCGGGAATGGCGCCCTGCGTCGCCGCGGGGGCCGGATACTGCGGCCAGGCTCGCTCGCTGACGACCGAGCCGTGGTTGACGATGGCCCCGCCGCCCGTCCGGCGCATCAGCGGAATTTCGTGTTTCATGCAGAGGAACGTGCCGCGGCCCTTCACCGCCCAGGTGTAGTCGAGGTCCGCGACGTCCATCTCGGTGATCCGCCCTGGCGTCTGCTCGACGCCGGCGTTGTTAAAGGCGCCGTCGAGGCGGCCGAAGGCGTGCGCGACCTTGTCGATCATCTCCACGACGCTCTCCTCGTCCGCCACGTCCGCCTGGATGGCGACCGCCTGGCCGCCGCCGGCCCGGATCGCGGCGGCGACCTTTTCGACCAGCTGGAGGCGTCGCCCGGCCAGCGCCACGGACGCGCCCGCACGCGCGAAACCGAGGGCGGCTGCTTCGCCGATCCCGGTCCCGGCGCCCGTGATGAGGATCACCTTGTCCTGCAGAGTTCCCGGGGGAAGCATCGGCGTCTCCAAATTTCCGCGGCCTGAGGCTGACGGTCTATGCCGCCGCGACGGAGTTTGCGCCAGGAAACCGCTCGTCCCGCGTCGGTCGCCAGCGCGAGGGATGACGCCGGCAAAGCATCCGTGGCATGAGGCTCCCGCTTGGCGCCGCCCTTCCGGCCGGTTCGCGGGTCGAAGGAGAGGCGGCGGATGACGGGCGGCGCGCGAGAGGTCTGGGGCGGGGGCGTCAACACCTGGGAATGCGACGTCATGGGCCACATGAACGTCCGCTTCCATGTGGCGAAGTCCATGGAGGCGTTGGCCAGCCTGGTGGCCGAACTCGGCCTGCCGCACGCCTTCTCCCGCCACACCCACACCACCCTGCGCGTCAAGGAACAGTACATCCGCTTCCTGAAGGAGGCGCACGCCGGATCCTCGCTCTACGCCACCGGCGGGGTGATCGAAGTCGGCGAGACCGAAGCGCGGCTGCTGTTGGTCTCGCACCACCTGACCGGGGAGCCGGCGGCGGCGTTGCAGGTTCTGGTCGAGCACGTGGGCGCCGAGGAGGACCGGCCGACCCCCTGGCCGGCGGAGTTCCGCCAGCGCGCCGAGGCCTGGCGGGCGGAGATCCCCGCCCACGCCGCCGCCCGCACCCTGACGCTGGAGCCCTTCCAGACCACGGCCAGCCGGGAGCGGGCCCAGGCGCTCGACCTGGAGCGCATCGCCCTGACCGCCCTGCTGGAGCGGGACTGCGACCACTTCGGCCGTCTGCGCCCGGAGGGCTTCATCGGCCGGATCGGCGACGGCATGCCCAGGCTTCTGAGGCGCGATCCGCCGCGCCCCGCGAGCGGAGAGCGGCGCGAGGGCGGCGCGGTGCTGGAATATCGGATCGTCCACCTGCGCACCCCGCGCCTGGGCGACCGGATCGAGATCCGCGCCGGCGTGGCCGAGGTCACCGCCCGCTACCGCCGCTGCGTCCACTGGATGCTGAACCCGGACGCGCCGGAGCCCTGGGGCGTGGCGACCAGCGTGGCGGTGGGCCTGGACCTGAAGGCGCGCAAGATGCTGGTGCTGACGCCGGAGGAGGTGGCGGAGCGGCAGGCCGAGGTCACGCCTGGGCTGGCGATCTAGAGCAAGGTCGCCCGAGTTTGAATCGCTCTCAACTCCGCTCATCCCGGCGAAGGCCGGGACCTAGGTGAAGCCCACCGAGCGCTCAGGCTGAATCTGGATCCCGGCCTTCGCCGGGACGAGCGGAAATTGGATCAGCCTGGACCGACTTGGCTCCAGGAACCCGGTCGGCCGGTCCGCCAGCGTCGACACCCGAACGGCGCCCGCCTACGATGGGATCAGGGATCAATGCCGGAAAGGGATTCACTATGCAGGCTCTGCCCGAAGGTGCGCCGGCGACGTTGAACGAGGCGTTCGCGCTGGTGAACGCAGCCACCAACCCGAACCTCCTCGAGCTGCAGCTCATGGTGCTGGCGGAAGCGGCCGGCCAGGCGCTCTACGGCGCCATGGCGCAGGATGCGCCCAACGACGAGGTGAAGGCGCTGCTGCTGGCCAACGGCCGCGAGGAGATGGCCCACGCCCACCGCGTCAGCCGCGCCATCGGCGCGATCACCGGCACCGACTACCCCGTGCCGTCGGCCGAGGAGAACCCCTACCTGACCGCGCCGATGAAGCAGCGGCCGGTGACGGCTGCTGTGCTGGCGGGCCTGGCGCAGTCCGAGTTCGCGGGCGACGGCCTCTACCGGACCTGGGCCGACAACTGCGCCAATCCGCAGGCGGCCGAGCTGTTCCGCCAGAACGGGCGCGAAGAGAGCCGCCACGGCGAGCGGATGATGCAGGCCGCGGCGCTGCTCGCCGACTGACGTCACAGACGAATGCGGACCCATCCGGGGCCCGCGCCTTCATCAGTGGCCGCCCTCCACTCCGAGCTCGGCGGCGCGCCGATGGAGCTCGGGCAGCGTGACCGGCTTGGCCTTCGGAGCCGCCGGGACGCTCGGCCGGCTGGCGGCGGCGGTCTTGAGGGCCGCCAGCTCGGCGTCGAGGCGGTCCAGGATGTCGGCCGACGCCACCTTCGCGGGCTTCGGGGCCTCCGCCGGGGCGGGCTTCACAGGGGTGGTGGCCTTGTGCGGCAGTTCGATCGCCGCAGTCACCGAGGGCGGCGGCTTCGCGGCCGGCGGAAGCCCGACCGGCGGAGAGACCGGTTTCGGCGTCGGCACGGGCGTCACGGCGGCCAGCGCCGGGCTGGGCTTCGCCGGGGCGGTCGCCTTGCGGATCGGTTCGATCGCCGCGATTAGGGGCGGCGGCTTTGCGGCCAGCGCCGGGCCGGCCTTCGCCTCGTGGGGCGATTGGATCGCGGCAATTGCCGCTGGTGGCGGTGCGAGCGGCGCGGCGACCGGTTGCGGCGTCGGCGCGGGCGGCAGGGCGACCAGCGGCGGATAGGGCGAAAGCACGTAGCCTCCGCCATCGGGACGCAGCGAGATCCTCTGGATCGCGCCCCAGCGTGCGGTCGCCGGATCCAGCAGGCGGCCGAGGTAACAGCCAGGCTGCTCGTCGGCCGGATCGTCATCCTTGCAGGGCGCCGGCGCCAGCAGCGCGGGCCGGCCCATGATGGAGCCGAGCGCCGCGGCGAACTTCTCGCCGACCGCGTAGCCGTAGGGGCCGCTGAGCAGGATGCTGTCGCGCGGGGCCGATGGGCCGGCGGGCTGCGGGCTCCGGCAGGGCGAGCGGAAGATATAGTCCGGCTCGCCGTCGCCATTGTAGTCGGTCTCGAACAGCAGGCCGACCGCGGCCGGATAGGCCTTCTGGCTCAGGCCGTAGCAGGCGTAGGCGGTGGCGGCCTCACGGCGGTGCACCGCCGAAAGGGCCTCCTGCGCCGGCTTCGGCAACTGGTCGAAGCGGACCTCGCGCGCGGCCGCCCGCCCGGGGGTCGCTGGCGGCGCCGCTTCCACGGCTGGCGCGACGGCGGGCCAGCCGCACAAGGCGGCCGTCAGGACAAGGCGGATGATGTGGGCGCGCTGCATGGGCCGGCTGCCGTGGGTTCGGCCCCGAAGCTGCGCTGCTTCCGTTTACGGCCGGTGAAGGGGCCGTCACTTCGCCCCGTCGAGGAACTTGACCACCACCGTGGTGGTGGCCTCAGGCTGCTCTTCCATCAGCCAGTGGCCGGCGTTCGGGATCACCGCCTCGTGCACGTCGCCGGCGGCGAAGCGCATGACCGTGGCCATCTGCGGGCCGAACGACTTCTCGCCGCCCACCGCCAGCACCGGCATGGGCAGCTTGCCGCGCGCCAGCAGCTGCTTGTTGTCGAGGGCGTCCTGGTCGAAGGCGGCGAACTGGGCGAAGCCCGAGTGCATGGCGCCAGGCAGGGCGTAGAGCGCCGCATAGTGCTCCCGCGAGGCCTCGGTGAAATGCGCCGGATCGGCCGAGAACTCGTTCCAGAAGCGGTCGAGGTAGATGCGCTCGCGCCCCGCCACCAGCCGCTCCATGTCCGGCCCGCCGAACCGGAAGTGCCACAGGAGGGGGTTCTTGAGGATCTCCTCCCAGGGCCCGACGCCGGGCACGGGAGCGTCCATGATCACGAACCGGGTGACCCGGTCCGGGTGCAGGGCGGCGTAGGCGTATCCGACCATGTTGCCGATATCATGGGTGACGAGATCGGCGCGGTCGATCCTGAGGACGGCCAGCACGCCCTCCACGTCCCCGGCCTGGGTCTTCTTGTCATAGCCGCCGGCCGGGCGGGAGGAGAGGCCGAGGCCCCTGAGGTCGGGGACGACGACGGTATGGGTCGTCGCCAGCCGGGCGGCCAGCGGCGCCCACATGTCGCCCGTCTCGCCGTAGCCGTGCAGCAGCACCACCGCCGGTCCCTTGCCGCCGACCCGGACGTGGATCGTCGCGCCGCTCACCGGGATGTCGCGGGTGACGAAGCTGGCCGGGAACGGGGCGACCTGGGCGGCCGCGGGCAGGGCGACGAGCAGGCCCGTCACCAGGGCGAGTATGCGCAGCATTCGGTCGGCTCCTTCGGCGCGCGGGCGCGGCGCGGCTAGATCACGATGATTTTGGATTGAATTAATCCAAAATCATAAACGTGATCGATTCTAATAGTTTAGAGCGGGAGTGACGCGAAAAACCGGTATCCACTTTTTCGCATCCCGCTCTACGCGGGTTCGCCGCGGATGAACGCCAGCAGGTCGGGGTTGATCACCTCGGGATGCGTGGTGCACATGCCGTGCGGCAGGCCAGGATAGACCTTCAGCTTCCCCTTGGGCAGCAGCTCGATGCTCTTCAGGGCCGCGTCCCTGTAGGGCACGATCTGGTCGTCGTCGCCGTGCATCACGAACACCGGAATGTCGATCTTCTTCAGGTCCTCGGTGAAGTCGGTCTCGGAGAAGGCCTTGATGCAGTCGTAGCCGGCCTTGACGGAGCCCATCATGCCCTGCAGCCACCACTTGTCGATGATCCCCTGGCTGACCTTCGCGCCCGGCCGGTTGAAGCCGTAGAAGGGCCCGGCCGGGATGTCCTTGTAGAGCTGGGCGCGGTCGGCGAGCAGGGCGGTGCGGAAGCCGTCGAACACCTCGATGGGCAGGCCCTCGGGATTGGCTTGGGTCTTGAGCATCAGCGGCGGCACCGCGCCGATCAGGGCGGCCTTGGCGGCCCGGCCGGTTCCGTGGCGGCCCAGGAAGCGGGCCACCTCGCCGCCGCCGGTGGAATGGCCGACATGGATGGCGTCTCTCAGGTCGAGCGCCAGGACCACCGCCAGCAGATCGTCGGCGTAGGTGTCCATCTCGTTGCCGCCCCAGGTCTGGGTCGAACGGCCGTGGCCCCGGCGGTCGTGGGCGATGACCCGGAAGCCGTTGTCGGCGAAGAACATCATCTGCGCGTCCCAATCGTCGGCCGTCAGCGGCCAGCCGTGGCTGAAGACGATCGGCTGGCCCGAACCCCAGTCCTTGTAGAAGATCTGCGCGCCGTCCTTGGTGGTGATCGTAGGCATGGTGGGCTCCTTCGGCTGAGGCGCGGTCGGAGTGGCCGCGCGCGGGAAATGAGCGTCGAGGCGGGCGCGGCGGCGGCGCGACCCGGCCAGCAGCCCGTTCATGCCGCCGCCAACGCCGTCGATTCTAGCCCCAGCGGATGACGTTTCGAAGCCCATCCCGTCCGCCGTAGACTTCTCTCCTGGCGACCGCCCGCGGGGTAGGCAGATTGGCGCCGGCGGCGAACCTCGGCGTTGCTGACGGGTCAAGTCGCGGCGGCTTCGCCTCGGCTCCTGCGCTTGGCGAAGCTCGGTCGCTGATGAGCGAAGCGATCCGATCGCGGCGCTACGAACGCCTGCTGACGCGGTTTGCGGCGCTGTTCCGCGGGCCGATCAGGAGGCGGGCGGCCCGAAACGATCGAGCAGTTCGTTCACCACCGCGGGGATCGCCAGGACCGGCGCGATGTCGTTGGCGACACGGGCCTTCAGGATCACCCCGTTGATGTATGCGCTGATCAGGTTGGCGATCATCTCGGGCGGGGCCGTCAGCCCGTCCTCCTGGGCGATCTGCTGGAGGGTGGCCGTCAGCATCTGCTCGTGGTCGTTGGAAAAGGCCTGGAACTTCCGCGCCAGGCGGTCGTCCTGGTGCACGGCCGCGACGCCCACCGACATGTGGAACAGCCCGGGCACGTAGCCGTACCGGGCGAGGCCGCTGCGCTGGGCCTCGCAGAACCATTCCATGTGGGTGTCCAGGGCTGCGCGGCCGCTCGGCGCGGACGCCCGGATGGCCTCCAGCTGCTGGCGCTGGACGCCCCAGAGGTGGTCGAGGCAGGCGAGCAGCAGGTCCGACTTGGACGCAAAGAAGTGATAGAAGCTGCCCTTCTGCGCGCCGGCTTCCTTCAGGATGGTGTCGATCCCCACCGCCGAGAACCCGTCGCGCCACATCAGCCGGATGGCCGTGTTGACGATCCGCGCCCGGCGGGCCTGGCCACGCTCGGTCGGCGGGTGGCGCTTGAGCTCCCCGGCCGAGGCGACCTTCATCTCGTCAGCCGACGTCATCGTGCGTCCAGCGCCTTTCCAATCGATCGCGCCTCAGTTCGGCCAAGCCCGGCTGCTGTCAATCCTGGTCGCTTGCGACGGTCGCAATTAGAGTTGACGGATCGGTCTAAAACCTGAACTCTAGCGGCGGCTCGTGTCAAGGCGCTCCCGGCGCCGACCGCGCCCGGCCCTGCGGGGCCGACACGAACTGACGTAATCAGGGAGGAATGCATGGCGCCGTCAGCTGCGGACCGTCTGGACGTGACGTCCGGTTTCGATCTCTACGGAGGCTACGACCCCGACGCGGACTTCCTGCTCCCCGGGCGACCCGACAACCCGGAGATGCGCGACAGCGTCTCCATGTGGATCTCGGACAACGCCGGGCGGTTCGGCCTGCCGCGCTTCACCATCGAGGCCGTGGCGGCCGAATGGGACAACCGCGGCGTCGAGGCCAATATCGCCTTCCCGGACGGTCGCGTGCTGATCGGGGCGGGCGGATTCCCGCCGTCGTCGCCCAAGGTCGTCGGCGGCAAGACGGTGACGCTGAACGCCGGTCCGCTGACCTTCGAGCTGATCGAGCCGCTGCGGCGCTGGAAGATGAGCTTCGACGGCGAGGCCTATGAGACCACCATCCAGGGCCAGGTTCAGGGCGAACGCACGGGCCCGCGCCGCCGAGTGAAGATCGACGTGGACGCGACGATGGCGGTCCCCCCGTGGAGCCCGGGCGAGCAGTCGCGCGACATCGCCACCGCCAAGGCGGTGGGAGCCGTGGGTGGGCATCGGCACGAGCAGCTGTTTCGCTGCAAGGGCCGATTCGCCATCGCCGGCGAGGATCCCATCGACTTCGACGGCACGGGCCTGCGCGTGCGCCGCAACGGCGCGCGCGACACCGGAGAATTTCCCGGCCACATCTGGATGTCCGCCCTGTTTCCCAGCGGCAAGGCGTTCGGGGTGCTGGGGTTCCCGCCGCGGCTGGACGGCACGCCGGCCTACAACGAGGCCTTCCTGTTCGAGAACGGCCGCAAGACCTACGCCCGGGTGATCGAGGGGCCGTGGATGACCCAGTTCGTTCCCCACGACGGCCCGGTGGACCTGGTGCTGGAGACCGACGCCGGTCGGGTGCGGATCGAGGGTCGGACCCACGATTCCACCTACATCAGGAAGGGCAATCCGATGTTCGGCGACTGGATGCAGAAGGGCGCCGAACAGTACGTGGCCCTGCCGTTCCATCAAGGCGGGGCGCGATACACCTGGGACGGCGAGACCACCTACGGGATGATCGAACGGTCGCTGCCGGCGGACAAGGTGAAGACCTAGGCGCGGGCGGTTCATGCCGAACCGGATCCGGTCTGAATTCTCGGCGAGCTCGACCGCGCGGGAGGTGCTGGCCGGGCGCGACCTGACCGGGCGCGCCATCGCGGTCACCGGCGGCGCCTCGGGGATCGGCTACGAGACGTCGCTGGCGTTTGCAGCCGCCGGCGCGCGGGTGCTGCTGGCGGTGCGTGACCCGGTTGCGGGCCGGGCCGCGGCGGCGGCGATCTCGGCCGAAACGGGAAATCCGCAGGTGCTCGCCGGCGAACTGGATCTGACGCGGACTGGATCGGTGCGCGCCTGCGCGGACTGGATCGCCGCGACGGCGCCCGCGCTGGACGCCCTGATCGCCAACGCCGGCATCTCCATGACGCCTGATATCTGGACGCCGGAGGGGCTGGAGCAGCGGTTCGCGACCAACCACCTGGGCCATGCGTTGCTGATCAGCCTGCTGCTGCCGCAACTGCGCCGGGGCGCGCCGTCCCGGGTCGTCGTGGTCTCCTCGGCGGCGCACAAGCGCTCGCCCGTGGTGTTCGACGACATCCACTACCGCGGGCGCGCCTTCGATCCGTTCGAGGCCTATGGCCAGTCGAAGACCGCCAACATCCTGCACGCGATGGCGTTCACGCGCCGGTTCGCCGGCGACGGCGTGGTCGCCAACTCGGTCATGCCGGGTTCGATCCTGACGCGCCTGCAGCGTCACATCTCCACCGAGCGGATGATCATCAACGGCCTGCTGACGGCGGACGGCGCGCCGGCACCGAACCTGAAGACCGCGGCCCAGGGCGCGGCGACCAGCGTCTGGGCGGCGACTGCGCCGGAGCTGGAGGCCGTCGGCGGGCTCTACCTGGAGAATTGCGCCGAAGCCGAGCCGGTCGGGACGCAGACGCCGCCCTGGGAGGGCTGGGCCGCGCACGCCCGCGACCCCGAAGCCGCCGAGCGGCTGTGGGCGGTGACGGAGGAGCTGGTCGGACCGCTGGGCTACCCGCCGGCGTTCTACGCCCGGCGCTCGACCCCGTGGTAAGGCTGAGTCTGAAACGAGACGGCGCCCCGGAAGGCCTGTCCAAGAGTTTTGGAGGATATTTGGATGGCGGGGATTCTGGCCGGGCTGAGGGTGCTCGAGCTGACGAGCGGGATCGCGGGCCCGGTGGCGTCCCTGCTGCTCGCCGAGGCCGGCGCCGAGGTCATCAAGGTCGAGCCGCCTGGCGGCGACGAGGACCAGGACAGCGCCGGATTTTCGGTCTGGAACCGCAGCAAGCGGCGTGTCGCGCTCGACCTGCAAGCGGACCGGGCGCGGCTGGATGAGCTGATCGCCGGCGCCGATGTGCTTTTGCTCGACCTGACGCCGAAGCAGGCGCGGCGGCTCGGCCTGGAAGACCAGGCCCTGGCGGCCCGCCACCCGCGGCTGATCGTCGTCACCATCACCGGCTATCCCGTCGGACATGCGCTCGAGGAAGTCCCGCCGCGCGGCACGCTGGTGCTGGCGCACCTGGGCCTGATGGACGAGCAGCAGGGGCGCCACCGCGACGGACCGATCCACCTGCGCTTTCCGCTGGCCGACTGGTGCGCCGCCTATCTGGCGGCCGACGCCGTGATGGCGCGGCTGGTCGCGCGGCAGACGACCGGCCGCGGCGGCGTGGCGCGCACGAGCCTCGCACAAGGCGCCCTGGTGCCGATGGCGATGCACTGGTACCGCGTCGAGCGCCCGTCGCCAGGGCTGGCGACAGGCATGCCCAAGGGCCGGCCGCCGGGCCTGTTCGAGTGCGGCGACGGCGTCTGGATCCACATCATGCGCTGCCCGGACGAGACGCCGCTGATGAAGCGCGAGCTGGCGGCGATGTCGGAAGCGCAGAAAGCGGACCTGGCGGCGCGCTCGCCGTCGACGTTCATGTTCCCCAACTATGCGGCGAACGTCGCGGCGATGCTGAAGCACCCCGCCGCTGCGTGGCTGCAGGAATACTGGACCCACGACATCCCGGCCCAGCCGGCGCTGGACATGGGCCTGCTCTATCGCGACCCGGAATGCGTGCTGAACAACTATGTGATCGAAGTCGCCGATCCGAAGTTCGGCCGCACCCTGCAACCCGGCCACCCGCTGCGGATCGACCCGCCGATGCAGGTGCGGAACGCCGCCGGGCCGCTGGAGGATTCGATCGCCTGGCGGGGCGCGCCGCTGGCGGCCGAGGCGACAGGCGCAACCTTGAGCGCGCCGATGGCGGGCCTGAAGGTGATCGACTTCGGTTCGCACCTGGCCGGGCCGCTGGCGCCGATGCTGATGGCCGACCTGGGCGCCGATGTGGTCAAGGTCGAGGCGCCCAAGGGCGAGCAGATGCGCCCGCAGGCCGAGGGCGCCTTCATGGGCTGCCAGCGCAACAAGCGCGACCTGGCCTTGGAGATGAAGCATCCGGCCGCCCAGGACGTGGTGCGTCGGCTGGTGAGCCAGGCCGACATCGTCCACCACAACATGCGCATGCCCGCAGCCCACAGGCTGGGTCTCAACTTCGAGCGCCTGCGGGCCATCAAGCCCGACCTGGTCTATTCGCATGTCAGCACCTACGGGCCGGAAGGCGCCCGCAAGGACTGGCCCGGCATGGACCAGATGTCCCAGGCCATGACCGGCTGGGAGAAGGCCGGGGCGGGCGTAGGCAATCCCCCGCACTGGCACCGCTTCGGGTTCATGGACCACCTGGCGGCCATGGGGTCGGTGATGGCCACCCTGCTGGCGCTCTATCATCGCAACCGTACGGGGGAGGGGCAGGCGACAGCCGCCTCGCTGCTGGGCGCGGGCCTGCTGACGGTGGGCGAGATGATCGAGGCCGAAGGCCGCCTGACCTCCTTTCAGCCCTTGAACAACGAACAGACCGGCGCCTCGCCGGAGCACGGCATCTATGAATGCACGGACGGCTGGATCGCCGTCGCCGCCCTGCGCAAAGCCGAAGCGGCGAGCCTTCATGCGGTGGCGGGCGGCGACAGCCGCGAGCGGATCGGCGCGTTCCTGGCGGCGCTGCCGCGCGGGACCGCGCTGGGCAAGCTGGCCGAAGCGGGCGTGCCCAGCGCGCCCGTACGGACGAACCAGCGCGAGACGTTCCTCTCCGATCCGGAGAGCCTGAAGACCCGTATCGCCGCGGTCTACGAGAACACCCGCTACGGCCGGTTCGAGCACGTGGGCGCCTTCTGGTGGTTCGACGACGCGACTATCCGGCTGGACACCATCGGCCCGGCGATCGGCGAGCACAGCGCGCAGGTGCTGGCCGACTACGGCTTCACGGCGCAGGAGCGCCAGGGGCTCGTCGACGCGGGCGCGGTGGTCTGAGATGCCGATCACCGCCCACGCCGTGAAGACCCGCACGATCACGCTGAAGACCTACGACGGGGCCGAGGCCAGCGCCTTCGTCGCCGAACCCGACGGCCCCGGTCCCTATCCGGCGGTGGTGTTCGGGGCCGAGGCCATGGGGCCGAACCGGTTCGGCCGGCGGGTCGCCGCCGACGTGGCCGCGCTCGGCTATGTGACGATCACGCCGGACTACTATCGCGGCGCCGGCCCGTCGCAGCCGGACAATTACGACGACTTCACCGAGGTGATGGCGGCCATCGGGGAGCTCGACTTCGGCGCGGCGACATTCGATGTCCTGTCCGGCGTGGATTGGGCCCGGGCGCAGGCGAACGTCGACCCGGACCGGGTGGCCCTCTGGGGCTATTGCACCGGCGCGACGCTGACGATGCTGGCGGCCAGCCTGGACCGGCGGATTGCGGCGACCGTGCTGTTCTTTCCCAGCCAACCGACCTTCGAGGCGCTGACGCCCAAGCGGCCGACCCACGCCATAGACTTGATCTGGGCCATCGCCTGCCCGGTGCTGATGCTCAGCGGCGACCAGGACGCCATCCTGTCGCCGGCCGTGCTCGCCGAGATGCGCCGCCGCTTCGACCAATGGGGCGTGAGCTACGAGAGCCACCTATATCCGGGCGCCGGCCATGCGTTCAGCGCCGACGCGCCGCACATGCACAACGCCGAGGCCACAGCGGCGTCCTGGGCGGCCGCCACCGAATTCCTGGACCGCCATCTGCGGCCGGCCAGAGGGGGAGATTGAGCTATGACGGTCAAGGAAGCTGCGCGCGCGACGCTCGATGCGGCCGGGCTTTGCGAGGCCGCGGAGCGCAACACCGGCCTGTCGGACTGGGGCGCCGACCGGACGTTCCTGATCGGCCTCGGCAAGCTCGTCGAGGCGGTGGAGGACATGGCCTGCGCCGATCGCCTGCGCGAGGCCGTCGCGGCCCAGGCGGTCGGGTTGCTGGAGACCCGGCTCCGCCTGGAGGACGACGCCCGCAACAATCCGCAGATCCTACTTGGGCCCATCGAGCGGCCGCTCATCGTCACCGGCCTGCCGCGGACCGGCACCACCTGGCTGTTCGAGCTGCTCGCCCTCGATCCGGTGGTCCGCGCGCCGCTGGACTGGGAGGTGCAGTCGCCCTGGCCCGCGCCCGAGATCGCGACCTGGGAGACCGACCCGCGCATCGCCAGAGCCGAGGCGGGCTACGCGGCCATGCTGGCCGCCGCGCCTGAGCTCGCCACCATGCACCACTTCGACGCCCGCGGGCCGCAGGAGTGCAACTCGATCACCCAGTACCACTTCGCCAGCTCCAACTTCTGGGCCTCCTTCGCCGTGCCGAAGTACATCGACTGGCTGACCCACGAGCGGCCGGAGGGCGTCTTCAACACGCACCGGCGGGTCCTGCAGCAGCTGCAGTGGAAGGGGCCGCGCGGGCGCTGGACGCTCAAGTCGCCGCCGCACCTGCTGATGATCGACGAACTGCTGGCGGCCTATCCCGACGCCTGCATCATCCAGACCCACCGCGAGCCGGCCAAGATGGTGGCCTCCCTGGCGAAC
>Ga0268265_10001754_pt1 | contig 17433 bp, 33 predicted proteins | sample KBSSwiS52_FD_190355 | JGI IMG/M metagenome (GOLD analysis project Ga0268265, IMG submission 190355) | Switchgrass rhizosphere microbial communities from Kellogg Biological Station, Michigan, USA - KBS Switchgrass S5-2 (SPAdes) (version 2) | ecosystem: Host-associated > Plants > Roots >... | reverse complement strand
CAGACCTTAATCCAAACGACTCCTTTAAAACAGTATTTAAGAAAAACAAGGATGTATCCTGTCGCGTTTGTGCATTGGGATCTGCGTTCGTATCACTTGTTAATATCCAAAACAAGTGCTCGGTCAGTGATGTGGACAATCACAAAAATATGTTTAAGCGTCTAGCAAAATACTTTGGTAATGACAATATTGCATTGATGGAATCGGCATTTGAGCGTTCGACTATGGATCACGTAGTTCATAATTTGTATCAAGAAGATGTAGACCTAGCTATTGAGTTTGGACGCCGATACGATGACGAGACGCAGCGTCTTCGTGCGATCATGCTCAATGTTATTAGGAACAATGGGGACTTTAAAATCCCTGTGAAGATGCGGGCTCGTGCCGCTGCTCTTGCGGAGGCTCTAGACGCCGGTAATGATAGTTGGTAAGATTTCTGTCTACATGATCTGTTCCAAATGCCATAACTCAAAGAGCGAATTATTCTTCTCAAAGAAATGCTAGAAGCAAACTGGCTTAATGAGGTGGTGTAAAGATTGTGTAGCGGTTTATGACAAGGTACGATATCCAAAAGATAAGCCAAAAATTCGTGCGAATACTAAACGATATATTCAGCGTAATCGTCAATACCTAAGACAAATTAAAACTGATTCCATCTGTGTTGACTGTGGTGAAAATGATCCTGTTGTTTTAGAATTTGATCACCTGAATAATAAAATTGGTAATATTGCGGATGTAGTGGGTAGGGCTTGGGGAATAGAAAAAATTCGTAAGGAAATGGCTAAGTGCGAAATAGTGTGTGCTAATTGTCATAGACGAAGAACATTTAAAAGACGTAATCTAGGTGTAGCTCAACGGTAGAGTGCCTGTTTTGGAAACAGGAAGTAGCAGGATCAACACCTGTCACCTAGACCATCCGCGAGTAACTCAATTGGTAGAGTGCCATCCTTACACGGTGGAAGTTACAGGTTCAAATCCTGTCTTGCGGACCACTAAACAAAATATCAATCTAGTTCGTAGCTCAGTTTACTAGAGCACCGCCACCAAGGCGGAGGTCGTGGGTGGAAGGCCCACCGAATACTAGATTGGTTTAAGGGCCTATAGCTTAATAGGTAGAGCGGATGACTCTTAATCATCTGACCTAGGTTCGAATCCTAGTGGGCCCACCATTTTTATTTCAAGGATTGTTTGAATAATGTCAACACATCTAATTCCAGTAGTAAACGTAGTAAAAGAAAAGCATCCCAACGCTGATAAACTCAGTGTTGTAAAGGTTGATGGTTGGACCGTTTGTATTCGTACTGCCGATTGGGAAGGTATCGACAAAGGCATCTATATTCCACCGGATTATGTAGTCGATACAACGAGAGCAGAATTCGCGTGGCTCAATAAGCCCGGGCATTCTCCTAAGCACCGAGTCCGGGTACAGAAGCTACGTGGCGTAGTATCACAAGGCTTCCTAGTCCCGGCTCCTACTGATGCCGTTATTGGCGATAACTGGATGGAGAAGCTAGGAATCGAGAGGTACGAACCAGAGCATCATGGTCAATTGACCAAGGGCCAAGCTACTGGCGGCCCCTCATTCATTGTACCTAAGTATGATGTTGAAGACTATAATAACAGAACCAACCTTCTCTCGGAAGGGGAAGAAGTAGTAATAACAGAGAAGCTACATGGTTGCAATGGGCGATTCGTTTTTGCCGATGGCAAGATGTTCTGCGGCTCACGCACTGAATGGAAGCTAGAAGATCCCACTAATCTTTGGTGGCGAGCCTTAAAGGATAATCCCTGGATTGAAGAAGTCTGTCGGGCTAACCCCGAGCACGTTCTATATGGCGAACTCCTGGGTGTACAGGGTGGATTCCCTTATGGAGCAAAAGGCAACGTACCGTTCAGGGTATTTGATGTACTGTATAAGTCCGATTTCCTGCCTTTCGATGAGGCGGTCTTACTAGTTACTCTGACAAATGACTGTCAGACAACTGACGAGAATAGATGGGTTCCTTTGATTTATAGGGGCCCTCTAAAGGTTGAAGACGCAAAAGCCCTGGCCGAAGGCCAGACAACTGTTCCTAATGCTACTCATATCCGCGAGGGCGTGGTAGTTCAGCCGGTGCCCGACCGTATTCATCCGCGATATGGAAGAATCAAACTAAAGATGGTAAGCAATACTTACCTGGAGAAATCATGAAGAAGCCTCTGTGCTGGACATGCAAGTTTGGACTTTGTGTTCGTCAAACCGATAAAGCAACTATTTTTCTTCCAGATGAAAGCGAAGACAAGAAAGAGTGGGAAGAGGATACCGACGAGGCTGTAGTACCAGAAGTTAAGCCTACCGAAATCAAGAATGATGGCTATACAGTTATTTGTTTCTGGAACCCCACAAAGAGTAAGTCGATGGAGCCTGTCCAGTTTGCCGAAGTCACGGAATGCAATCGATACGAAAAAGATTCTACAAAAAAGGACTTGACTGGCGGAGATTCAGTGGTAGAATAGGCGGCCATGACAAACACGAAGCACGCCATGAGGTTCGCCTCGCAGTCCCCTTGCGAGCATTATCGGCACGGGGCCACGATCCATAAGAAGGGTCGGCTGATTACCGGGGCATGTAATGTGGCATATAAAACGCACCCCAATGGCTCTGGCCCTTATGGGACATGCCATGCCGAAGTGCGTGCGATTGCTAAAGCTAAGAGTATCCTAAATAAAAGCGATTTGTCTGGCTGTACTATCTATGTGGTTCGTATCAATAAGCGTGGCGAAATGAAGTTGAGTAAGCCTTGCGATGATTGCATGGCTCTTATTAAGGAACATAACTTGTCAGTTGAGTGGTCAACGGGAACCGAAAATGAATAAGTTTAATCTTGTGCAGTGCCCCGATCCTATGTGTGGGGCTTTTAATAGTAGCAAAGACTTTGAATGTGCTCAGTGCGGGTGCAAGCTCAATAATCGCCCCCACAAGCAAGATAGCAAACGAGATAATCCGCGACGCACTAAGAAGCGTTTCGATGACGAAGGGGACGATGATGATATGGTTGACTAGTGACACGCACTTTGGTCACAGAAACATAATCCGTTATTGTAATCGCCCATACAAGAATGTGTGGGAAATGAATCACCAGTTGATTGAGAACTGGAATGCGGTCGTTTTGCCAAACGATACGGTCTACCATATTGGAGACTTCTCGTTTTTGGCCCCAAAACAGGCTAAAGATTTGATTGATTGCCTGAATGGCAAGATCAAAATCGTGCGTGGCAATCACGACGAGGCCCCGATATTCTATGGGGATAAACTGGACTTCTTCTGTCCTGGCTATGCCGTTGTTGATATCGACGGTGCCAAAGTAGAAATGTGCCACTACCCCGAGGGTATCAAAGATATCCAGGCGGATTTCCATGTGTGTGGCCACATTCATACGCAATGGCGTTCTTGGCAACGTGCAGATGGCAAGATAATCTACAACGTTGGCACGGACGAATGGGACTATCATCCTATTAGTTTGCAAGATATCGTGGAAGATATGAAGAACCCCAAGCATAGAGTAACTGGTTATTGGGTCGATCCATACCACAATAAATAAATTAAGCTATGACACTAAAATTTCTATCAGTAACGATTCTATATGTTCTGTCGCATTTTCCATTTGCTAACGACGCTATCAACGAAAAGATCAAGAAATTTGCCCAGGCACTTCCTGCGATCGGTCCAGGCCAAGTTGATGTTGCCCGCAAATATGTTGCTAACTTGGGACTTGTCGATGGCCACCCTTGGCTAATTGTAATGAACGAATCCATCAATATGGCGTCTAATCCAGTTCTCTTTAATAGAAAGCAATTTATTAATCGACTTGCCGACGCATCGCGGTTTACTCATGACATGGATTATCGCGGTATTACAGGTCAGTTAATTGATGATTATCAACTCAGAGCACTCTTAGAGAGAAATCTGCCCAAATGACTATCATATATCCTACCATTCCTCTTTCAGAGCGAATTAAGGTTGTGGAAGACTTAATCGGTCTGCTTGAGGCAGACCGTCTTATTGACACTAGTAACGGCGTTACTTATAAAGAATTAAAGCCAATGCTACCCGCTCTAAAAGACGTATTGAATACTCTTAATCTATTGATGTACGGGGACTAGTAATGAAACTCTCCGAAAAAGAACGTACGAAGCTTTATTCAGCCATTGCCGGGAAGATTATGGATCTACGGGTAAAGGCGGCTATGACGCAGGGGCTATTGAGTCATTTAGAAGTAGACGAATGGTTATCTAAACTTGAGCGAGATATTTGGAATGACATACGCCAAAAGATGAAATGGAAATAAATATGAAGCTTGTTATCATTCGCGGTCCCTCTGGCTCTGGTAAGTCAACCATTGCACGCCACCTTGGCGGCGTCGCCACAGTTAATTGGTTCGAAGCTGATCTGTACTTCATGAAGACTGGTTTCTATCGGTTTGTTGCTAATGAGTTGGGGGCTGCTCATTCATGGTGTCAGAACCGTGTTAATGAAGCCTGTATTAAGATGGCTCAGAAACAGGAAGGTCTAACCATCGTTTCTAATACATCTACAACTCTTGTGGAATTAAATAATTACTTGGCCATTGCCAAGAAGCACGGTATTCCCTGCGAAGTAATCCGCACTCCTGAGCCTTGGAATCCTGCCGAATTAGTTAAGCGAAACGAGCATAATGTACCTTTAGAAGTCCTTAAAAAGCAGATCATGCGTTATACTCCGGTGGACGGAGAAACCGAGTGGTCAGATTTGTCAATCTTTAAAACAGGAGTTAGTGGGAAATGAATAACTTTGCCAAACTAGTCGAGAAGGCCCGGAAGAATCACAAGCGTCGTCCAGTCAATTACATTAAGCTTGTGCTGGACGAGAGCGGGTCGATGCGTGGCATTCGTGAGTCGGCTCGTAATGCGTTTAAGAATCAGGTTGATACACTGACGCAGGAAGCCGCAAATACCAATCAAAAAGTCGATATCTCAACGATTCGTTTCAACAATGTAGTTCAACCGGCAGAAACGAACTTTAATCCTGCTAACTATAAACCAGACGGCGGAACGGCTCTTTATGATGCAGTAGCTAATGCTATTAATACTGGCATTGGTCAGAAGCGTAAGGACGATGGCCTTCTTATCGTAGTTGTTACAGATGGCCAAGAAAATTATTCAAAAATCTACAATCTAGGTGCTATCCGAGCACTTATTGGTCGTGCTTTAGCTGACGAAAACATTAGTATTGTTGGCAATTGCCCGCCCGGGCGTGAACATTATCTCACTGATATGGGTATTCCAGTTTACAACGTTCGGCCTTGGGAAGCTACGGACGAAGGTGTGGCAGATTACCTTGTGAGAAATGATGCCGGAGCACGAGGGTACTTTGCTAGCCGTGGCGGTGGTCAGAGCGTACGTGCATCAACTCAGTCGTACATGGCTAATATGGATTCGGTATCGCCAACGACAGTACAGGCACTCACGGATCTTTCTACAGAATTCAAGCGGTGGCGTGTCTCTCAGAATCATGAGGGCACTCAGATTTCCGATTTCGTGAAGAAGCAGGGCTTTGCCTTCTCGGTTGGCAATGCCTTCTACGAACTCACGAAGCCTGAAAAAGTTTCTGCGAAAAAGGATCTTTTGATTCTTGACCAGAAGACCGGAGCGTTGTATGGTGGGGAGCAGGCTCGTCGTAAGCTTGGCCTGCCAGTAGGACAGGATATCCGTCTACGTCCTGGGACGCACGGAGAATTTACTCTTTTCATTGAGAGCACTTCTTACAATCGAAAGCTAGTAGGTAACACTACTCTTCTATATCGTATCTAAAAGTCGGCAAGGTGGCCGAGCGGCTTATGGCACCGTGTTGCTAACGCGGCGTGGCCTAAAAACCACCGTAGGTTCAAATCCTACTCTTGCCGCCACTTATGAAGCTAAACCATGCACCCAATAATTGATATTCTTTTTGACGAAGAGGATGTTCTTCCAGCATTTGAGAGGCATCCTGAATTTGCCACTCTTATGCCAGAGGTTATAGCCCTCAAGGGTCGTATTCAGCCTCCCCAATATCACCCGGAAGGCGACGCATTTGTACATACCTTTCTTGTCGTTCAGAGAACCTATGATATTGATGGTTCTTGCTATGATGTGTGGGGTGCTCTTGTGCATGATCTTGGCAAGGCAGTTACTCCGAATGACAATCTGCCGCATCATTACAATCACGAAGCCCTGGGTGTTCCTCTTGTCCGCACCCTCGGAGAACGTCTCGGTATGCCAGAGGACATGATTGTATTTGGACAACTCTGTGCTAAAGAACATCTGAATGTTCATAAGTTTCTGGATCTGCGACCTGTTAAGAAGGTTGATTTTCTGGAAAGAGTGAACGATATTCATGTGCAGCATTTCACGCAAGACGAAGAAGATGAATACGATCATATTCTGCGTAATCTGACGCTTGTTGCCCAGGCTGATGCACAAGGTCGTGGCCCTACATTTGTGGACAGACCTTACCCACAGCGACAGGCGGCTTTTGACGCATGGAAGATTGTGCGTGAGATCACTCATGAAAATCCCGAGAATCAACGTAGACTGAGAGCTAAGGCAATCGCCGGAAAGTTTGGAAAATGAACTTTAATCTAACATGGCTTGAGAAGTTTGCTCGGCTTAATCAGATTGATCCTAATTTGGCACTAAAACTAAGTGCCAAAAATACATGGTATCTATCAACACAGATTCGGCTCCAGAGGGCCGAGAGTGGATTAATTGACGTTGTGTCTGCTAAGACTCACGGCAAGACTCCAGAGCAGGCTGTCAACGATTTTTGGTCTGTCACGGTTGACAATCTTGCAGTTGATGATATGCTTGTTGTTGGTCTTAATAAAAACGGGGTTCGTTGGCAGAACTCTAAATGGGTTAATGTGATCTAATGTCTCTAGCTTTGCTAGATATGATTCGTGCGGAGGTCGCGGTGGGTCGCGTAAGCGAACAAACTCACCCGGCCTTTCCGCATTTAAGCATTTTTAAGTATACAGAGACTTGTGCATTTGAAGATGGTTGGAACCCAATCAATCGCATTTGCCGTGGTATTATTTTCAATACTACTACTGGTGATCTTATTGCACGTTCATTTCCAAAGTTTTTCAACATTGGAGAGCGTCCAGAGTCAAGCCTAGAAAATCTCCCACAGGGGGCATTCGAGGTCTTCGAAAAGATGGACGGCTCAATGGGATCATTGTATAAACTGCCTACGGGTGAGTGGGCCGTGGCTACGCCCGGCTCGATGGATTCGCCACAGGCACGCGAAGCTACGAAGATGTTATCGCAGTACGATCTATCTACAATTCCAGACAATGTAACGCCAGTAGTAGAGATAATCTATCCAGAGAACCGCATTGTTGTTGATTATGCTGATCGGCGGGAACTCATTTTATTGACCGTCTTTAATCGAGACGGCTCAGAATGGTCTACATTAGAAGTAGATGGTCTTGCTATCTTTTGTGGCTTCGGTCGTCCCAAGATTTACGGCCACATCGATCTAGAAAATCTTACGTTCGCAGAGAACGCAGAGGGTTATGTAATACGCTTTACGTCAGGTCTTCGCGTTAAGGCGAAGTCGCCGGTCTATGTAATGGCCCACCGATTCCTCACCAACGTCTCCATTCCTCGCGTCGTGGAGGGCTGCCGGGACGGTTCGATAGCGGCGGTGGCTGCTCAGTGCCCGCCGACTTGGCAAGCGACCCTGGACGATTTGGTGGCGTTGGTCAACAATAAGTTCGTAGCTCTTAACAAGCTTATTCACCAGTATTGGGCGGCAGTAAGCACCCAATCGTCTGGCATTTCGCCTTCGCATGACCCAAAAGAGTGGAAGAAGCAGTGTGCTCTTTGGATTCAAGTTAATGTGCCGAAGGCATATCAGGCTGGCGTCTTCCAGCTTGTCTCTAACAAAGAGCCAACCGAATGGCTCTGGAAAATGACAGAGGAAGAGCTAGTAGCGGAGGCAAAGCAGAATGTTACTACATAAGTATGTAAGAGCATGGAATAGGTTAGATTTATCAGATAAATGGTTTATTGGCATTGGCCTGACACTATTTTCACCAATAGTTCTATGCATTCTAATTGTATTGCATATAGTTCTTGCAATAGGATTCACAATAAGTTTTCTTGCTAATCCGAGGGATATATGAAATTAACCTCACACGACAAAGCAATTTTAGTGGGCCTTCATATGAGCGGTGGCTCGTGTGACGGCCCGAATGATTTACATACCCTGGACTTAGCTTTAACCAGCGAATGGATTGAAACCACTCTGAGGGAAATGCGAAAGAGAGTGTCTAGTAAAGAATGGAACGCATTCCGCAAAAAGATCGAGCCGGTATTCTTTACTGATAGCGAAAGTATGGAGCCGCGTTATCCAGAAGAGTATGTGGACAAGCTATCGCCATTGGCGATTGCCATCTGGCTAGCAACTGACGCCACCAATTTTACTGTAACTGTTTGGACTCCAGAACAAAAGCGTAATTTCTGCGAATCCTTCAATAAGAAGTGGTCTATTAAACTAGATCCAGTGAGTTTAGAGCCGTCGTCCGAGGACGACGAGATCAATCTGTGGCTCCTAACGCAACGCTATTTGCGGGAGTTTGCCCCCAATAAAACGCCGATATTCACGGCACGCTATCCCCGCAAACATAAGCTTATTTATCTTTCGGGCGGCCAACAATTCTCCCCCGATGGCGGAGCAAGCTGGCGTAGTATCGTCAGCCCGTCGCTATATCGTCACGGGTATGATATCTTTAACCCCGTATTTGAAGGGTTTGCCGTGCATGATCGATACGGCACCAATATGGATCAGCTATCGCTCGAAGATTATATCGGGGCAGGCGGGATCTTTATTGAGAAAGACCTAGAAGCAATAAAGAATAGCGACGCCATCTTAACGCTCATTAATAAGTCGGCGATGTTAGGTGCTGGCACCAAAAGCGAAGCCACAATTGCCGTCGATTATAACATCCCCAACTTCTTCGTTTTAGAGGAAGGCTTTGAAGCCCGCAAGCTTCCTATTTGGTTGGCTGGATGTATTCGTGATAAGAAGTTCCTTTTCGAGCATAATGACTTCAGTAGAGCGATTGCAGATATTAAGCGGAGCATTTAATGAAGTCTGGCGAATTAGTAAAAATCTTACAAGAGCTAGATCCTACTGGAAAGGTAGAAGTTACTGGAACTGGCGGCGATATCTATTTTCTTGATTATGAAGACGGATTTCCTTTTATATTGGTTCATAATGAAGCATTAAAAGGTAAATGCTATAGCATTATCGGTGGCAAGTTTGATAGCCCGCCACTCGGACATATTTACATGCATCAAATGAATATGGACGATGTTCTATTAGATAATATTGACGCACCAATTACGGGTTATGGCGGTTATCATGATGATGCAATAGCAAAGGCTCGTAAAGAAGCAAAGCAGATACATAATTATGTTAAACGTCACTCGTACCTGTCGAAGATCCCAGTAATTAAAAGCGTATATTTTTATTTACATAAGTTAATAACATGGCCTTTAGCCCACCTCCTTAAGAGGATGTCAGATGCCCTACATCTCATCTAAAGATCGCCAACGTTTTGACTTCTATATCGACGCTCTTAACGCCAACATAATCTCACCCGGCGAATTTAATTACTGTATTAGCCGTCTCGCCTGGGATATGGTTAAGAGGCTTGGTGGCAACTATGCTGCTCATAATACTGTTATTGGGGCTCTTGAGTGTGCGAAGCTGGAATTAGTGAGACGCCTCTTAAGTCCTTATGAAAACGATTGTATAGCAAAAAATGGAGATATAGTATGAGTTGTGCGGGATTTTATCCTCTAAAAAGGAATATCAAAAACCTAGGGATTTATACTCTATGGGTGCGAGTGGCGGACACTCCGTATATTCCTGGCGTGTTTGGCCCCAAACAAGATTGGGCACTCTACAAGATATATCATAATGTTGGTCACGCCAAGAATGCCATCTTGCTTCGTAAGAAGGAAAAGGCGTACAAGGCTGGCGAGACAGTAGTTTGTATTACGAACGAAGCAACAACCGGGGCGGTATATGTAGGTAAAGTTAAGGACTTTGAGTCGTGAGCAAGCCGCTATTTATTGCTATCTCTGGAAAGAAGGGATCGGGTAAGGATCAGTTTGCACAATTTTTAGCAACCGAATTAGTTTTATCGAATTATGAAGTAGCAATTACGCACTTTGCAGATCCTCTAAAAGAAATCTGTATCAAACTATTCGGGCTTAATCCAAAGTTCGTATATGGAAGTAATGCCGATAAAGAGCAACCGACGAGCGTTCTGTGGGATGGCTTTCCGCTAGAAGTTAGAAAAAAATATTGTCTTGAAGAAGTGCGTGATAACTTTACTAGCAGAGATCCTCATTTTGGCGACTTAAAGCCAGTACCACGTACCGGCCCCATGACTCACCGCGAACTTCTCCAAGTGATGGGCACCGACATCTTCCGCGAGAGAGTCTATAATAATGTGTGGGCAGAATATCCATTTAAACAAGAGTGGGCAACAGAGTATGCTCCTGTGGACGTAGTATTTATTGCCGATTGTCGATTCCCCAATGAAGTTGAAGAAACCCTGAAAAATATGGGGCTTGTAATTCGTATTAGTAGGGATACTGGACACAACGATAATCATCCTTCGGAAACCGCTCTAGATAAATATGACTTTACTCAAGTTGGTTGCACCATAGTAAATAATAATGGTACGCTTAATGAGCTTGCCGAAGAAGCTAAAAAGATAGCAAAATTAATTTGGGAAAATCTATAATGCAAAACAATATCAGTCTTACGGGCGACCAGTCTCGCCTACTTATTCAGCTAATGACTAATGAGAATGTAGTCTATAAAGGTAGCTCGTTACCGGACGTATACATTATCTTTGGGCAACTTCTTGCCATAAGTAACGTACAGCCTCCGGCTCAGACGCCACCTAGTTCCAGTTGATTTTACTGGCACTCCTAGAATTTGGATTTAATTCCAATTTTTAATTGGTACGATTTTTGTATAAGAAAAGGGTTGACGAACTAAGTTCTTGAGTTATACTACTTGCAGATCAGTTTCAAAGGATACCCCATATGCTCACCGTTGACGCAGCAATTAAACAAATATTATTCGCTATCAGCGATGGCAATGTTACGGGTTTAAGAGCTATTCCTATTGCCGAACAGACTAGGGATATAATAGATGGTGCGTTTATTAAACATTACAATGGTTTTGGTGGATACAGGTCTATAGAAGCCATAGTATCAGACGCTATTAAACTTTGTAGTCGTCCAGTGATTATCATAGAAGGTGTAAAATGAAGACATTGATTTTTGACTTTGAAACCGGAGGGCTAGATTTCAAGAGACATTCGCCCTTATCAATTGGTGCAGTTGTAACTAATGTTGATACCGGAGAAATTCTAGAACAGTTTTCCAGTCTAATTAAACTACCAGAATATAATGTCGAACAAGAGGCACTTGACAAGAACGGCCTAACTGTGGCCGAGTGCCAAGCTAATGGCCTTGAACCAGAGAAGATTGGTGATAAGCTGTTGGATCTTTGGGTCAATCACGGATGCTTCTTAATTGGCGGGCAAAACATTCATTTCGATATTGCGTTCGCATCGCATTGGCTATACAAGATTGAGCCACATCGCTTTTCAACTCTATTTACTTATAGATATTTAGACACATATCCACTAATCCAACTGACACTTGGAAATCAAAAGTCTCCGTCCGGGTCTTCTCTCAAGCAAGCTATTCAGTTCTTTGGGATTGATATGTCAGATGTTAAGGGCGGCTTTCACGAAGCACTATTCGATGTTATTGCAACTGCCCGCCTGCTTCATAAGTTTCGCAAGCTACTTGAAATCAAGGTATAACACATGAACTATCGCTTCGATAATAGAAGTAAAGACAAGTTCAAAAAAGATATTAAGGAAGCCTCAAAAACCGAAGAGGAGATTTTAAATCTCTGGCTAGACCTACTGGCAAAAGACTCTGGCACTAGACCAGTTTACTCTAATTTGGCCGTTGGTCGTGACGGCAAGTTCCTTAAGGACAAGGATGTAGATTCTACGGCCGACTTCGTTGTTGAAGGGCACGGCAAGGTAGAAGTTAAGTTCTGCAATCCATTCCTGAAAACCAGATTCCACCTAAAGGTCGGGCAATTAAAGTCTTATATCAAGCAGGGTTGCAAGATCCTTATTGTCAATGGGTGGGAAACTGATGCCCCCGTCTTCACGATTATCAGTGCCGATATGATACAGAAGATAATTGACTTCTGCGAGGTTGTTAGGTGGGCGGGCTTCGGAGACAAGCCAGCCTACAGAATCCCCACTGAAATGTTCATATGGAGGCCACTTAAGTCATGATTCTAGCAATCATCATAGTAGGTTGTTTTTGGTTAGCCTGTATTCATCAGAATTTAAGAGATTCGCCAGACCCACAACAGTCAACTACCTACAATGAAATGAAAGAGAAATGAATAAGTTTGGCATCGTTCTTCCAACTATAGGCCGCGATAGTCTACTGGAAGCAATCAACTCCGTTATTGCACAGACCTATAGTAACTGGAATCTTATTGTTTCGTGGGATTGGGACGACGCTCATAGAGTTTTATTCATGGGCGGATTTTTACCCGACGATTGTAGAATTATTAATCTTTCCCAGGGAAATGAAAAACGCTCCAATGATAGTGGTGCTTCTGCCCGCAACTATGCAATGAAATATGTGCCAACCGACTGCGATTGGATATGCTACCTAGATGACGACGATATTTGGCACGGCGATAGACTGTGGAAATTTAATCAGTTTATTGAAGACCGCAAGACTTGGCCAGACTTCAAACTCTTCTACAGTTATGCCGATCTATACAAATTAAAGCATAAAAGCCCCCGTAGCTCAAAGAAAGTCCTAAAAAGGATAGGCATTGTTGACAATATAACTTGTGGGGGTATGTGCCATACAATGGATGTTTTCAACAAGACTAAGGGTTGGAACCCTAATAACGTGGAGGATCATGACCTAGAACTGTATAATGAAATGCGTCGGTATTGCGGTGACGACGTATTATCATCATCAACTTTCGATTTTATCTGGAGAGACTAGGGGTGAGTGTACTATAAAGAATGCGTATTTTACCTTCTCACCCTGGAGGAACTGCCATGCTAAAGAACATTCAATGGGATGTAATCAAAGGGGAGTTTGACAAAGCCAAATCAACCATATCGGACAACACGCCGATTTGTTTAACAATCACGCCGAAGTTTGGCGAACCTTTAACAAGGAAAATACTGTTTGGGCAGTTCTTAGAAGCTATGTGGCGAATTTACGATAGTCATACGGAGATCATGAAAGTTAATGCACAATCTAAGGGCGGATTATCATTCTTTGAGTACGACGTTCCAACTACTCAAGAAGGCGAAAGCAAGCCGACTATAGGGAATGGTAATATCATCTTAGAATTCAAGAATTTCACAACCACTCAACGAGAAGTACATATCACCCTTTTACTAACTCAAATTCTGGAAGATCATTCATGTACACAGAACAATTCGACACCACCAAATGGGAACCCCTCATAAACAAGATGGCCTCTACTTTTGCGAATATTGCAAAACTTCATAGGGCTACGTGCGGTTTAAACGATCTAAAGCAGGAAGCTTGGTTGGCTTTGCTAAAAGCCAATAAAGGTTTTGACCCGAACAAGGGCGTCAAGTTTATTACGTACGCCTATACTTACGTGTATCACGAACTACTCAAGTATATCAAGGGCCAGACTAAGCTGCGAGGCAAGGTCCGCAACGATACATCGTCTCCCACTATTGAGTCTTATCTAGAACTTGGTGACGGTAATCAGTCGCCACAAGTCGTGGGCGAAATTCCAAGCATGTCTGGCGTTGGATCAGTAGAGTGCCGCGACTTCTTAGACAATCTTATGTCTGATCTCACGGAGCATGAGAAGACTCTAGTAAATGAGAGATTCTTCAATGATGCTAAAGTCAAGGATATTGCCGAACTAACCCAGGTGTCATCTGCAACAATAAGCCAGCATCTAGATAAAACGATTGAGAAGATGCGTCGAACAATGAGAAGAAAGAAAAATGAAAACCGTCACAGTTAGAGAATGTCGCACTTGCCAAGCCAAGATAATTATTGATGAAAACGCAGTCACTTTAAATCCTAATGACGAAATCGATATTGTTGTTCTGACCGTAGCAAGATGTAATCAATGTAAGGTCCGTCAGATTAGGACGCAGGCTGGTCCGAAGGTGCCATTCACTGGAAATTAAGTATGCAAGAATATATCCCGGTTCGTGCTCTCCAAACTAACACAACATATAGTCAAATATTCCTACTGTCAGGCGTCTCAAATAAAGTCTCAAAAAAGAACGGTCATAATTTCGTTCTATTAGAAATCAAAGATGTTACCGCCACAATGCGTGGGTGTCTTTGGGACTTTCAAGTTACTGAGACAGAACCAACGCTTAAGGCTGGCAACTTTGTTAATTTAACTATTGCTGTTGAGTCATATAATAACGAAAAGACGTTTATTGTTAAGAACGTTGCTGCCTGCTCAACACCCGTGGAAAATCTCACGGACTATGTTCCTGGGCCAAACGACCACGTATTAAAAGTGCTCAAAGAGGATATAGAAAAGATTATATCCGACATAGATGATCCCCATTACCGGGACATCGTGAATAATGCATGTCAGCATATTAGGCTCCTAGACTTACTGGCGGAAAACGCCTATGAAGCCGAAGGACTGCTCGCCCACCGTGGCGGCCTCTTAATGCATACATCCCTGGCTCTCAAAACTGCCCTAGGAATGGTTCAAACAGGCCGGGAGCCATCCGTGGACCTCCGAATAGACCGATCGCTTGTAATCGCATCCTGTCTATTCAGGAACATCGGTTTCGCCTCTGGACTTAAAATCGATGGAACTAACTTTGTTCCACAGGATTCTATTAAACTCCTGGGAATCAGACATTTAAGTACGATGTGGGTCAATCATATTTTAATTAGCACAGCCGAGGACTTAAAGATTCAAATCCCGGAACCAAAGGAATTGGCCCTACAAAACGCCTGCTTTGCAAGCACAATGAACGAATGCCTCACGATCGAGGCAAGAATAGTTTTATTAGCAAATCAATTTTCGGATGAAATCCATAATGGCCGGAACCTTTACTGGAAGCATAGAACAGTTTAAATGTCAAATGGCCTCGTGTGTGGCCTGCGATCTCGCCAAATATCGTAAACAAACCGTATTCGGCGACGGTGTTCTTAATCCTACCGCCATGATTATTGGGGAGGCCCCAGGCGAAGACGAGGATGCCCAGGGCATTCCATTCGTGGGAAAGGCTGGTCAGCAGCTAACAAAAATGCTGACTTATGCCGGGCTAGATAGAACAAAGAACGCCTATATCGCAAATACTGTCTTATGTCGTCCACCCAATAATAGAACCCCTTTAATGGAAGAAATGGACGCTTGCCGCGAACGTCTCTTTAATCAAATTGATATGGTGGCCCCCAAGTTTATCGTATTGCTTGGGCGATCTGCATGGTCAACTATCTTTCAGCAAGAGCTAAAGAAGCCACTCAAATTGCATCTTGGATCAGTAGTCGAAGTTACGATCCACAATAAACAATATAAAGTTGTTACTGCTTATCATCCGTCATATCACATACGCAATAGATTTAGAGCGTATAGAGAAGCTTTACCCACTTGGAACACAATACAAAAGATGGTTAAAGAACTTGAATAAGCTAAGCTATATGCGGCACGCTGGCCAAGTTAATAGAATGGCCATCGAATACGGCTTCGAGGTCGCAGAGCCGGGAATGACCAAGCGAGAGCTAGGACATCGCCTAGGCGAGTTCATTAGGAGCTACGACTGTGAACCGGCCTTTCTTGGCTATCTTAATTTCCCAGGAGAGGCTTGTATTTGTTTAACAGAAGAGATAGTGCATGGCGTACCAGATGATCGTGTGATGCAGGATGGAGACATTCTAACAATAGATATTGGTACAAAGTATAATGGTTGGAATGTGGACGCGGCCTATACTGATATTATCGGTAAAGCAAAGCCAGAAACAATAAAGTTTGTGAGAGAGTGCGAATCAATTTTTAACGAAATGATAAAGCACGTTCATCCACAATTTTCTCTTTATCAACTGGCAGAATTGGGCGACAGATTAGTTGCCCCTCATAATATTCATTTATTAAATGATTTCTGCGGTCACGGTATCGGCCAGCAAATCCATATGGACCCGAACATATTTCATTCATTAAAGGGCCTGGATGATCGCACAATTAATACGCTCAAGACTGCGTTGCTTCCGGTCGGATCGACGGTTTGCGTTGAACCAATATTTATTAGCCAACCGAACGTCGGTCACGTTTTAATGGAAGACGGATGGACTTGGCGAAGCAAATACGATTTTATTAGTGCTCACTTCGAAAACACTTTGTTAATAACAGAAAATGGAACGGAGATCATATCATGACAGAACAGGCTCAGGAAGCTCCTCCGGCGATGCCGCTAATTATCACAAGCTTCGATCTTAGATTCCCGGTGCTAGAGCAGAAGTCACTGCCATGTAGTATTCCTTTGGCTCCAGACGATGCCCTAATCGTAACGAAGATGAAAGAGGAACTTGTTAAGTTGGGAGAGGATGCCGTTGGTTTAGCCGCAGTCCAAATCGGAATTGCCCGCACTCTCTTTTTAATGAAGCGTAGTGACGGCTCAATCATTGAGTGTGTTAATCCCCGCATTGTATCATTCTCGCGTGAAATGACGCGGAAGGCAGAAGGCTGCCTATCCCTACCCAAGATGGTGGGATTTATCTCTCGTCCCAAGACAATCGTACTAGAATATTACGATGCCTTCGGCGGCTTCCATTCAACTGAATTCCGTGGGATGGAAGCTAAGATCGTTGCCCACGAAATGGATCATTTGGCTGGCCGTATGATTAACTATCATATCCAGGCTCAAATCGATAAGAATGAACGTATGCGTGATGAACGTCTAGAGGCACGGGAACGCGACAAGCAGAAGCGTCGTCGGATGGCCAAGATTCACAAGCGAATGAATCGGAGAAAGTAATGCGTACGGCAAAAGAGATAATGGAAAAGGCTTTTAAAGAAGGTCTTGAGATAGTTACCGAAAATAGCATTGCTGATGTTCGTAATGACTCTGGTGCCAGTCACATTGCTGCCAGTAATCTAGCCATAGCTATTTTTAGTTACGAAGTAGAAATGGAAGCAATGAGGAATTCTCAGCAAAGTGCTGACGAAGACTTTAGTACAGAGGGCGAAGACAATGGCTAAGAGATATGTTGAAGAATGCGATCTATGTAAAAAGGAATCTGAACTAGATAATAGTTTAACCA
>Ga0268265_10001752_pt1 | contig 17440 bp, 15 predicted proteins | sample KBSSwiS52_FD_190355 | JGI IMG/M metagenome (GOLD analysis project Ga0268265, IMG submission 190355) | Switchgrass rhizosphere microbial communities from Kellogg Biological Station, Michigan, USA - KBS Switchgrass S5-2 (SPAdes) (version 2) | ecosystem: Host-associated > Plants > Roots >... | reverse complement strand
GAAATCCATGATGTGCCAGCCGGCCCGGCCGAGGATGTTGTCGGGATAGCCCGACGGGCTTTCCACCGGCCGCACGCTCGGCATCATCTCCGGAAAGGCGTCCGGCACCTTCATCCATTGCGCATGGCCGTGCTCGAGGAAGTCGAGATAGCGCTCGGAATGCACGGTCGCGAGGTGCTGCAGCGGAAAGGCCTTTGGTGCGCCGATCTCCAGCCCGGCCCGGTTGACCCCGTCCAGCAGCCGGGTCACCCGTTCCGGGGTCTCCGGGAACTCGCCGATTCGGCCATAGCGCATGTAACGGGCAGGGGCGTGGGCGTTCTGGGCCTCGCCAAAGATGCACTTCATGATCGATCTCACAGTCGTCCGGTCCGAAATCGATTGAACCAGATCGGGGGATGGGAGGACAACATCGACCTGAAGAGCGGGAGAACCATTGTGTTCAGGACGGAACTTGAAGGCGCGGTCCATGCGGGCATCATCACGGCGGATCAGGCGGAACGCCTGATCGCCTTCCTGGAGGCGCGCGTGCCCCAACCCGCCGTGACGCCGGTCACAGGCGCGGCTGTGGTGCCGTCCAAATTCGATTTCGTCCATGTGCTCTGGTACGCCGGCGCGCTGATCGTGATCGGCGCCCTCGGCCTCTTCACTACGGTGGCTTTCGCCGCCATGGGCCCGAGCGCTCTGACGATGACCGCCTTGGCTTACGGAGCGGGCTTTGTCGCGCTCGGCCATTACCTCTGGAATCGCCCGGGCCTGAAGACGCCGGCCGGCCTGCTGATCGCCTGCGCGGTCAACATGGTGCCGATGGCGGTCTACGGCATCCAGGCGCAGTTCGACCTCTGGCCGATTCCGATGCAGGATCCGATGAGCTACGCCGACTTTTACGAATGGTTGAATGCGAGCTGGGTCTATATGGACCTCGCGACCATCGTCGCCGGCGCCATCGCGCTCCGCTTCTATCCGTTCCCCTTCATCGCCGCGCTCATGGCCGGCGCGCTCTGGTTCCTCTCCATGGACCTGACGCCCTGGGTCGCCCTTGCGCTGAACGGCAGCACCGATTTCGAATGGGGCCTGCGCGAGAAAGTTTCGATGTATTTCGGCCTGGCGGTGATCCTGATCGCCTGGGCGCTCGACTTGAAGCGCTGGAAGGCGGGCGACTTCGCCTTCTGGCTCCACTTCGCCGGCGTGATCTGCTTCTGGGGCGGCCTCACCTCGCAGAACAGCGACAACGAGTTCCTGAAGCTGGTCTATTGCCTGATCAACGTCGGCATGGTGGTGCTGGCGGTGTTCCTCGGCCGGCGCATCTACGCCGTGTTCGGCGCCCTGGGAGTTTCGTTCTATCTCGGCTATCTCGCCTACGAGGTGTTCGAGGACTCGCTGCTCTTCCCGCTGTTCCTGTCGATGATCGGCCTGGCGGTGATCGGCCTCGGCATCTGGTATTTCCGGAAGCAGAAGGCGATCGCCCACTGGATGGTGACCAGCCTGCCGCCGGAGCTGCAGCGCCTGCGCCCGGTGCATGCACGGATGGCCTGACAAACACCTTGGTCTTGGTTTCGGCGCGGGTCGAATTGTTGTAGCTTCCGCGGGAAGCGCATCAGATTGACCCGTCCGCATGTACCATCTCCCCACCACCGCGACCGCACCCTTCTGTCCATCCGAGGTCCAGGGCACCGTCACCGTCCCGGCCGGATTCTCCAACTGGCAGAAACTGCTGCGCTATCTGGGGCCGGGTCTGCTGATCTCGGTCGGCTACATGGATCCGGGCAATTGGGCCACGGATATCGAGGCCGGCTCGCGCTATGGCACCGACCTGCTCTTCGTCGTCGCCTTGTCCAGTCTCGCCGGAATCCTGTTGCAGACGCTTTGCGCGCGGCTCGGCCTGGTCGCCGGCAAAGACCTGGCCCGGCTTTGCAGCGACCATTACCCGAAACCCGTGGCCTTCGTGCTTTGGATCTTCGCCGAGGTCGCGATCGTTGCCTGTGACGTCGCGGAGGTGCTGGGTTCGGCTCTGGCGCTCAACCTGCTGTTCGGCCTGCCGCTCTGGTTGGGAATCGTGTTGACCGCCTTCGATACGGTCATCGTGCTCAGCCTGAAGGGCCGGGGCTTTCGCCAGCTGGAGGCCATCGTGCTCGGGCTGGTCAGCACGATATTTCTCTGCTTTGCCGTTGAGATCGCGATGCTGCAGCCCGCGATCGCCGATGTCCTGGGCGGCCTGGTGCCGAAGATCCAGCTCGCCAGCGATCCCCAGGCCTTCTATCTCGCGGTCGGCATCGTGGGTGCGACGGTGATGCCGCACAACCTCTATCTCCACTCCTCGATCGTGCAGACGCGGGTCAGTCACCCGAACGAATCCGCCAAGCGCGAAGCGATCCGCTGGGCCACCCTGGATATCGTCATTGCACTGCTGCTGGCGATGCTGGTGAATGCGGCGATCCTGATCGTCGCTGCGACCGCGTTCCATGCGACCGGCGAGACCCAGGTCACCGACATCGATCAGGCCTACCGCCTGCTGGAGCCGATCACCGGGACGGCCCTGGCGGCAATCCTGTTCGGGGTGGCACTGCTGGTCTCAGGCCAGAGTTCCACCTTCACCGGCACGATCGCCGGGCAGGTGATCCTGGAGGGTTTCCTCCACCTGAAGATTCCGTGCTACCAGCGCCGCCTGATCACCCGCGGCCTGGCGCTGGGGCCGGCCTTGGCCGGCGTACTCTGGCTGGGCGAAGGTTCGGTCGGACGCCTGCTGGTGCTGAGCCAGGTGGTGCTGACCGTGCAGCTGCCCTTCGCGCTCTGGCCGCTGATCCGCTTCACCAGCGACCGTCGCCTGATGGGCGTGTTCGCCAGCGGCCCGCTGGTGAAGAGCATCGCCTGGCTGATCTTCTGCATCATCGCCGCGGCCAATGCCTGGCTGATCTGGGGAATCTTCAGCGAATAGCCGGCCCGCTATTTCACCTCGAACGGAACGGCGGCGAGGCGCGAGTAGCCGTCATCCAGCTCCAGGCGCAGCTCATAGGAGCCGGGTTCGAGATCGGCGCCGACCAAATCCTTGGTGAGCGCGAGCGAACCCGCGACCGCGCCGTTGACATAGAAGAAGTAGAGATAGCTGTCGTCCGCCGCCTCGTCCTTCTTGTAGATGCCGAGCCAGTCGTAGCGGTTGCCCGGCGCATTCGACCAGGTCGCGGTGATGGTTTCGCCCGGTGCATAAGCCGACTTGTCCAAGGTAAGCGCGGCGGCGCCATCGCGGTCGACCAGCCAGAACGGCGCACGGGCCAGTTCCTTGTCCTTGTCGTCGCGCAGGGCCACGACATAGGCACCCGGCGCCAGTCCGGCGGTGCCGAAATCGACGCTGCTGGCGCGGTCGGTGCCATTGTTGCTGACCCGGCTGACCAGCGGCGCCGCGTCGGCGGCGGCATCGGCCTTGAGGATCACCAGCCGACCGCCTTCGAGCCGGCCGTCCTCTGTCTCCGCATGGAATCGCGCGGTCAGCACTGCGCCCGATGGCACCGAGCGGCGGTCGATCGAGACCATCGCCGGCGCGGGGCCCGGCACGACTTCCAGGGTCGAGACCACGGCGCGGTGATCGGAAGGCCAGGGCGAGACTCCGATATCGGTATCGGGCATGCGCGGGTCGCCGAGGATTTCGCTCTTGATCGTCTTCACCGTGCCCGCCGCCATGATGAAGTCGATGCGATCGATCTGCTCGTTCGGTTTCAAATATGGATAGGGATAGCCATAGCTCCAGGTGATGCCCAAGCGTGCCGGATCGGGATGCGCCGCGCGATAGGTGTCGATGAAACCGGCATCGAGCATCGCCTGCTGCGCGGGCCAGACGATCTTCTCTGTCACCTGCGGCCAGCGCTTGGTCAGGTCCGGCCGCCAATCCAGTGGCGAGAGCGAGTTGAAGTCGCCGCTTAACACGGCCGGCGTTCCGGCCTTCACCAGCGCGGTCATGGGCGCAATGTAGGACTCGATCGCGGTCAGCCGCGCGCTACGCTCTGTCTCCAGCACCTCGGCGACCGGCTTGCCGTCGCGCAATTCCGTCGGGCCATAAGGATCGGAAGGCAGGTGCACGTTCGCGACGGCAATGAAGCGGCCGGGCTCCACCTCGGCATAGACCATGTTGAGGTCGTTGCCGTCATAGCCTTGCACCGTGGCCGGCGGGGCGAAGAGGGGAACGCGCGCGATTACATGCCGGGCCGGAACGGCGTAACTCCAGCCGAGCGCCGCGGCGATGCGGGCGGTGTTGCCGCCGGCTTCCTGCAGGCACACGATATCGGCATCGGCGGCCTTGATCGCCTCGATCACCTTCTCAAAGTTCACCTGGTCGCCGCCGAGCCAGATGTTGAAGGTCATCACCTTGAGCGTGATCGGCGCGGGATCCGCGGCGCGCGCCATCATCGGCGCAACACAGAGCAGCGCGGCCAGCATCCAGCCGGCCACCCGCAGAGTCGATCTTCCCATGGAATCCCCCAGCCCGATGACATTGAGCTGTATCCTAGCTGCCGGGTGATGGATTGGGCGAGAAGTTTTGGTGAAAGCGCTACGCCAAGCCGCGCCAGATATCGGCTTCGCTCCAGCCGAACGCCTTGAACTCCTCGGCGCGCAAAGGTGCTTCGTCGGTCATGAAGAACTCGTCCAATTGCGGCGGCGGCACCTTGGTGCCGGCCAGCATCGCATGGGCCTGGCCGCGGTGGTGGATCTGGTGCTCGAAGAGATGCAGCAGCACTTTGTCGGTGCGATCGGCCTGAATCCGGTCCTGACGATGGATGCGGGTCTCCGCGGCCAGCGCCGCATCGGTCAATCGATCGCAGAACGCCACCAGGCGGCGGTCTATCGCGGCCTGTGCGGGCAACAATGTCGCCATGGTCGGGCAGGGGACGTCGTTCTCGAAGGCCTTCGGTCCCAACGTGCCGCCCTCCAGGGCGTCGACGTAGAACCAATCGACCGTGAGGTTGTGGTTCAGCGTCTCCATGAGGCTTGGGAAGAAGCTGACCCGCGCGGCCCGGAAGTCGGCGTCGCTGAGCTTGGCGCAGGCGCCGAGCAGGCGGTGGTTGGCCCAGGCGTTGTTGCACGCCATGGCGCGGAAATAAGTGGCGGCGCGGCTCATCTTTCCTCCCGTTCGATCGCCATGCCGGAGGGCAGCATGACGAAGGCGATCTCATCCGCCGTGCCGGCGCGGCGGCGCAGCACGGCGTTGATTCGGTCGATGCCGTCCCGATCCGCATCCGCGGCCACCGGCCAGACGCGCCCCGCCGCGGCCAGTGCGATGAGCTGTGAGACCAGGGCGTCGATGGGATGGTCCTGTGCCGCGAGCATGATCGGTGCGGCCGGCCCTTTCTCGAGCAGCGCCAGGATCGCCTGGGCGGTGGGATGGCTGAACGGGATGGCCATATCCTGCGGATGGGACAGGATGAAGGTGCCGGCGCAGATCCGCTCGCGTGCCGCCGCCTGATCGAGCGCGGCGACCTTGCGGCCGAACACGTCGCGGCGGAAGCGCTTCATCAGCAGATAGTCGCGCAGCAATTCGCGGAGATCCGGATCGGCCGCGGCGGCGACCAGCTCGCGCGCCGGCTGGTCGAGGGTGAAGGCATCGACGTTCTCGCGGACCGTCGCCGAGCCGACCGGAACAAGACCGATGCCGGAGACCGCCTTGCGGAGCTCGGCCACATAGATCGGCTTCCAGGCCGGCGGCAGGAACTGGTGGACGAAGTAGCTCGGCGGCAGCTTGCGGCGCAGCTCTTCCCATTCGCGGCCCATGGCGCCGAGCCGGAGCACGTCGGCGCCGAGGCTCTGCAAGGCGGTGACGATCCGATCGGCCCCATCCAGGCGAGCGATGCTGTCGCCGCTGCCGCTTGCGGTCAGGGTTTGCAGCAGGTGCTGCAGTGGCATGTCGCCGGCCCAGCCGGGCAGGCAGTCGTAGCTGAGATAGAGCAGGCCGCCGGGCTTCAGATGCCGATCGACGAAGCGGATGAGGTCGGCTTGCGCCGCCGCATCGACCCAGGTGTAGACACCGTGGGCGACGATCATGTCGAAACGCGGCAGGCTGAGGTTCTGCGCGGCGGCGAAGTCGGTCGCGTGGAACCGTGCATTCGTGATCTCGGCCTCGCGGCAGAGCTTCTCGGCAAACTCGATATGCTGCGGCATCAGATCGATGCCGTGGAACTGGCCTCGTGGATGCGCCGCGGCGAGAAACGTCGGCGTTACGCCATGTCCGCAACCGAGCTCGCACCAGGCAAAGCCGCCGTTGCGTGCCGGTGGCTGGAAGCCGCAGATCAACGCCGTGAAGTCCAGCCAGGACGGGCTGAGCTCGCGCACAAAGCGTCGCGCATAGGGAACATCGGTCACGTAACGCGCGGAGTCCATGACGGGATTATAGTTCGGTGCCTGACTCCGACAAGCCGAGCGAGCGGCTAATTGTTGGTGCAGCTCCAGGCTTGGATCTCGCAGCTCTGGCCGTCATCCTTTTGGCAGGCCGCCATGGCCTCGGTTTGGGCCTGCTGTTCGTTGTCGCCAAAGCCATACCCGACATGCTGTGCCTCGGCGGCAACTGCGGCGCAGGTGTTCCAGAAGGTTACCACGACAGCGCAATCCCTGCCGTGTGCACCACAATTGTTGAGCGCCTCTTTCTCCGCCGATGGCCCATCCATGAAGTCGTATGACCAGCCGACGGCACCGCTTTCAGGTCCATATGCGATGGCGCCGTAGAGCGTCTTATTGCATTCGTTGATGTAGCAATCGTTGAGTCGCCGCCCGCATTCGCCCGACGCGTTCATTTCCGAATCGCAATAGATGGAGGCCTGGCAGGCGGAGACACAATCCGCCGCGGCCGGCGCGGCCGCCGCCGCCGCGAGCCAGGTCGAAACGGCGACCGATATCCATCTTGCGTTTGGCACGGGACCTCTCCCCTGGACCGGACGGGATTTTGCGCGCCTGTGCGAGGGCGCGCAAAGCTTGATCGAAAGCAAAGGCGAAGCGGGCAAGCGGCACTCAAAAACTGCAGCCGGCGGGCAAGCGGATGCTCACGTAAATTGCGGTCTACCTCCGACTTTTCTGCAATTTTCGCTGGCCCAGCCCGGTGCCAACAACGGAATCTTAACCTAGATCACCTACATCCTGTCCTTTAGGCTGGAATGTATCGCCGACCGGGAAACACAGGTCGTGACAGGGCTCTCCGACAGTAAGATCCGACTGGACCAGACGACGTCCGCAGGACCGAAGCCGGCAGAGGGCCAGCCGGCCGGCGCACCGCGCTTCGGGCTCCGCAAGTTCCTCACGCGGAAGCTGCCCCTGACCATCGTGCTCGGCGCAATCACCGTCGGAACCATGACCGTGTCCGTCATGCTTGACGACATTGTCAGTGACATGCTCGCGCCTTACACGGAGGTCGCCGGGCTGGGTGAGCTGTTGGTTTTTGTCTTCTCGACGATGCTTGCGATGACGCTCTATTCCCTGATTATCTGTCGCCCGATCCGCGCGCTCGACGCCGCCGTGCAACGGCTGGCGGAGCGATCCGACGATTCCTCGCTGGTCGATTTCAAGTCGGACCTGCGCGAGATCGATCGGCTGGTCAGCAGTGTACGGACGGTGCGATCGCGTCTGATCGCCGACGAGCAGCGCGCGATGCGCGTGGCGAGCGACATGATCCAGGTTGCTAAGGCTTCCGGTGATTGGTTGTGGAAAGAGGATGCCGATCATCGCTTCATCGAGTTCCTGAACGTAAACGCCACACCCGAGGCTTCGGCCCTGGTTGAGAAGCGGCTGGGTATGAGGCGGGCGGAGATCGCCAACCATCCGGACGACCGGGAAGCGCTTGCGGGGCTGCAAGCGGTGCTCGATGCACGCGGGAACTTCCGCGACTTCCGCTACCGTCGGATTGAATCCGACGGGTCGGTGCACTGGTATTCCACCTGTGGCGTTCCGACCTTCAACGAGAAGAACGAGTTCGTCGGCTATCGCGGCACTTCGCGCGACATCACGACGGAAATGACGTTCAAGGACCGGCAATCCTCATTGGTCATGCTGAACAGCCGGCTGGCTGCCGCGATCGGCCAGGCATCGGACGGGGTGGTGCTGACCGATCCGACCCAGCCCGAAACGCCGATCGCCTACGTCAACCCCGCATTCTGCCGGCTCACCGGGCATGACGGCGAGAAGATCCTCGGCCAGCCGAGCCGCATTCTCTACCAGGATTTCGACGATGAGATGGTGCGGACGCGGCTGGCCGATTCCGTCGAGTCCGGCCGCCGCTATCAGGGTTTGGTGCCCACCCTGAATCAGCGCGGCGGCGTGTTCTGGAACGACCTTTCTGTCTCTCCGGTGCGCGACGAGGATGGAATGCCGACCGGATTCGTCTGGACCTTCTCCGATGTGACCGCCGAGGTCGAGCAGGAACGCAAGGAAGCCGAAGCCGCCGCGCGCACCGCACAGCAGCAAAAGCTGGAATCGCTCGGCACTCTGGCCGGGGGTATCGCCCACGATCTCAACAACACGCTGGTGCCGGTGCTGGGACTTTCCAAGATCCTGCTCGACGATGCACCGCAAGACAGCCCCGACCGCAAGCCTTTGCAAGCGATCGTCAGCGCATCGGAGCGCGCGCGAGGCCTGGTGCGGCAGATTCTCGATTTCAGCCGCGTGGGAGCCGGAACGGTCGGAGTCATCGATCTCACCGCCGAGGTGCGGGGAATCACCAAGGTGCTCCGTGCCGGCCTGCCGGCGACGGTAGCATTGAAGTTCGAGATCGAGATGCCGCAGCTTCCCGTGCGGCTCGAACCGACAAAGCTCTATCAGATCCTGATGAATATCTGCGTCAATTCGTTCGACGCCTTGCCGGAGGGGAAGGGCGACATCCTGGTAAGTCTCAATCACGACGTTGAGGGCAACCGCGCGCTGCTGGTGGTCCGCGACAACGGCGCCGGGATGGACAAGGAGACCCTCCAGCGTTGCATGGAGCCGTTCTTCACGACCAAGGGCGTCGGCAAGGGGACCGGCCTCGGCCTTTCAATCATTCACGGCATCATCACCAATGTCGGCGGCGAGATCACGGTCGAGTCCGAGCCCGACAAGGGCACGGCGGTCTCGATCGCGCTGCCGATCATCGAGCCTTCGGGGCGGCCGCCGTCCGCCGCGACCGGGCAGTCAGAGACGGCGCAAGAAAGGGAGATTGCAAGATGACCAAGGTCTTGATCGTGGACGACGATGAAATGGTGCGGCTGACCGTGCGCACGATGCTGCAGCGCAAGGGCTACCAGGTGGACGAAGCCTGCGACGGCAACGACGGCCTTAAAGCCCTGCAGCGGGCGGACTACGATCTGGTCATTACCGATATCATCATGCCGGATTGCGAAGGCATCGAGTTCATCAAGGGCGCGCTGCAGGCGCGACCGGATCGCAAAATCATCGCGATGTCCGGTGGCGGCCGCATCCGCAACACCGAGTTCCTGGATCTCGCGAAGAAATGCGGCGCCAAGGCGGTTCTGGCAAAACCGTTCGAGCCTGAGGAACTGATGACCGCCGTCGGTCAGGCGATGCAGTAAGCAAGAGAGTGAAATGCAGGGAACCGCAGAAGCGATCGTTGAGGCGCTGGACGGAGCCGCCGGCGGAAAGCCGGATCTTTCGACCAAGCGAGTGGCCGTCAAGTTACAGTTGCTCGACCTTGCGAAGCTGAAAGCCAAGCTCGGACCGCGCTGGCTGCGCAGCGAGCGCACGATCCACATGCTGGTCGAGTCCTGCATCCGGCGCGCCTGCACCCACCAGGATCGCTGGGGGCGCTCGGACGACGATCAGTATCTGCTCTTTCTGCACGATACCTCGGAAGCCTCGGGCAAGGAGTTCTGTGACGCGGTGCTCGAGGACCTCACGATCAAACTCTTCGGCACCGGTGAGGTCGACGACCGGCCGAACTTCTCGGTCGATCTCCTGAGCCTCGGGCCTGATGCGCTGTTCGGCGGGGCGTCGGCGCGGCTGCAGGCGATCGCCCAGGCGCGCTCGCTCTATTCATTGCGGTCGAACGAAGCGAGGAATGCGCATGCCATGTCCAAGGCGCGCGAGGAAGCCAAAGCTAAGCCTCGGCGAGAGGAGCCGACCATCATCGGCTCCGAGGACATCGAGGCGCTGGTGCACCTCGCCGACAAGGATACCCGGTCCTGGCAGAACGAGGAATCGGCCGGCCACAGCGGCTCGCTGCCGGCGCGCAAGTCCGGTTTCGAGGTCGATGCCCACGCCTTGCCGCACCAGAATCTCGGCGTCGGCTACACATTCTCCTATACGCCGATCTGGGACCGGACCAAGCGTGCCTTGCTCTGCTACCGCATCAATTTCTCGATCCGCATGCCGCATGGTGCGCCGATCGATTCCACGTCGCCTGATTTCACGGCGCAGCTCGACCGCTTGACCATCAAGGCGATCGACATGCTGCGGGTCAAACGTGCGCTGGGCTCGCTGATGAAGAGTCACCGCCGCGGCAGCAAGTATCTGGTATCCATTCCGGTCTCAGCGCAGAGCTGCAGTCCGCGCTGGGGTGTGCCCACGGTGTTCGAGCAGCTGGCCGGTTTCCCCAAGGATCTCGGCAAGCTGGTGCTGTTGGACATTTTGCATGCCGACCGGCCCGAATACCGACCCGCGATCGCCGAGATCACCACGGCGGCCGCGCGTCACGGCCGCCAGTCGTTGCTCAGGATCGGGCCGGATTACGAGGGCGGGCTGTTGAGCGGTGCCGCGGCACGGCCGGTCGGGCTCGGCATCGATATGGCAGACCATGACACCAGCGAGCGGGAGCTGATGAAGTTCGTCGACCGCCTGGCCGAAGAGGTGACGGGCAAGGATGCCTCGACCTTCATCTGGGGCGCCGACACGACCAGCGCCGCGATGATGGCCATCGCCGCCGGTGTGACCTATGTGAGCGGCGCGGCGGTGGCACCCGATGTGCCGGATCCCGCCGGCGTGACCATGCTCGGCCTTTCCGACATCTTCACCTGAGCGTTTTCACCGCGCGCGGGGCGGATTATGCTGACGGCCTCGCTCGGGGGCGTGCATGCTCGGTCGCAAACTCACGGATTCCGTCACTCACGAGTTCTTTCGCTGGTTCCACCTGGTGCGCTACGAGGCGGCGCGCGACTTGGCCGATGGCGCAACCTGGCATGGCTTTCGGCCGGAAGGCGAGAAGTTCCGCGCGCTGGTCACGGTCAACCTGGAGACCGACCGTGCCGGCTGCATCGCCGATGCCAAGCTCTGTCTCGATCGTGCCTTCATCGAGCATGCGAAAGATGGGGCCTTTGCCCGCGACATCACAGCGAGTTTCCTGCGCTGGATCCTGCCGGAAGCGGCGCAAAGCGGGGTCGGGGCGTTTCTGCAAGAACTCGGCGATCTCGGACCGAACGTGATCCGCTTCAAAGGCGCACCCGCGCCGATCGCCACGGCGGCGCCGAGCGCGCTCCAGCGCGTCTTTCTGGGCCGGGACAAGGATGCAGCGGTCGATTTAGGCGACGTTGCGTTGCGGCTGACCAACCTGCAGGCCCGAGACGGGCCGCGCGATCCACAGCACGACTGGATCTGGATCCGGGTGGTCCGCCGGTGATGCGACACAAGCTTATTGCACAGCCCCGTGTGGGTAGCGATGCCTCGATCCGATTGATTTCCCAGGGTAAAACTGCCACGATTCCCAACAGGTTAAGGGGTGATCTCGGGCCAGGGGAGGGTCATGAGGGTCGCGTGGGTCGCAGGTCTTGTCGGGGCGCTTCTTCTCATCACTCCGGGTCCGGCTTCGGCCGAGCCGCGGATCGCGCTGATCATCGCCAACAGCAACTACAAGGGCGATATCGGCTCGCTGAAGAATCCGGTCAATGACGGCAAGCTGGTCGGCGAGGCGCTGAAGAAGGTCGGCTTCAACGTGCGCCTGGTGACCGACGGCGACCAGATCGCGATGAAGAAAGCGCTCAACGGTTTCAGCGAGGATCTGGCCAAGGCCGGGTCGAGCGCCACCGGGCTCTTCTACTATGCCGGCCACGGATTGCAGGTCTCCGGCCAGAACTACCTCGTGCCGGTCAGCGCCAATATCAAGCGCGAGGGCGATGTCGATCTCGAAGCCCTCTCCGCCGAAGCCGTGCTGAAGGTGCTGAACTTCTCCGGCGTCAAGGTCCAGATCGTGATCCTGGATGCCTGCCGCAACAATCCGCTGATGCGCAGCTTCCGCAGCAACACCATGGGCCTCGCCAAGGTCGATGCGCCGATCGGCAGCTTCGTCGCCTATTCGACGGCGCCGGGATCGGTCGCGGCGGACGGGCAGGGTGCCAACTCGCCGTTCGCCACGGCGCTGGCGACCGAGGTGCAGAAGCCGGGCGCTTCGATCGAGGAGATGTTCCGCAATGTCCGGGCCAAGGTGATTGCCGACACCGACAGCCAGCAGGTGCCCTGGGATTCCTCCTCTCTGACCGCGCCGTTCTATTTCTCGAAGGACTTCAGCGCGGCGGGTTCATCGGCCGCGGTCGAACAGGCGTTCTGGCAGTCGATCCAGAGCAGCACCGACCCCTCGGATTTCGAGGCCTATCTCAAGAAATTCCCCAAAGGCACCTTCGTCGATCTCGCCAACAACCGGATGAAGGCGCTGAAGGAAGGTGCCGACACCGCGCAGGCGGCGCAACCGGCCGCGCCCGCGCAGCCGACCCAGACCGCGGCGCTCACGCAGCCCGCGGGCGGATCCAAGAGCATCGAGCTCACGCCGCCGCCGGCCAATATGAAGCCGGGGACCGCGTTCAAGGACTGCAAGGATTGCCCCGACATGGTGGTGATCCCGGCCGGGGGCTACATGATGGGCTCGCCCGACGGCGAGAAGGGCCGCAGCGAGATCGAGGGCCCGCAGCACAAGGAGACGATTCCGCGCGCCTTCGCCATGAGCAAGTTCGAGGTGACCGTCGGGCAGTACCGGCAATTCGTGGAGGCGACCAACCGCGATGCCGGCTCCTCTTGTCTCTATTACAGAGACGAAACGAACAAGTTCGAGCCGAAGCAAGGAGCGACCTACGCCGCGCCGGGCTGGGATCAAGGCGATGATTATCCCGCCGTTTGTCTTATCTATGCCGACGCCAAGGCTTATGCCGAATGGCTTTCCAAAGCGACCGGGCAGAAGTATCGGCTGCCGAGCGAGGCGGAGTGGGAGTATGCTGCGCGCGCCGGCACCAAGACTGCGCGCTATTGGGGCGATACCTCGGACCAGCAATGCAGCTACGCCAATGGCGCCGACCAGGCCTACAAGAAGAAGATTCCAGACGATCCCGGCTTCATCGATTGCGACGACGGCTACAAGAACACCGCACCGGTCGGGACGTTCAAACCGAACGCCTTCGGACTCTACGACATGCTGGGCAATGCTTTCGAATATACGCAGGATTGCATGAACAGCGGCTATGACGGCAGCGACCACAAAGGCGCTGCGGTCGGTGGGGGCTCTTGCGGAAAATACGTGATCCGTGGCGCATCCTGGGGCCGGCCGCCCAATGACGTGCGCTCGGCAAAGCGCGTCGGCATGGCACCAGAGACGCGCGGCGTCACCAACAGCATAAGGTTGGTGCGCGAATTGTGACACCGAAGCCGAGCACCGTCCGTGCGGTCGAGCTCGATATTGACTGTAAGCGGTATCCAGACATCGATCGGATCCTCGCCTATTGGCGCGCCAAGAAGGGTGACCGCGCTCTCCCGTCGCGCGCCGACATCGACCCCATGGAGTTCACCCGCGAGCTGCCGCGCGTCATGATGGTGGAGGTTTCCTATGACCCGCTGGATTTCCGCTATCGGGTGGCGGGAACCGGGCTCTTCGCCATGCACGGACAGGAGCTGACCGGAAAGAAGGCCCGAGACCTCGAACCGCCGGAGTTCGGTGCGTTGATTCACCGGCACTATGCCGAGGCGATCGAACGCCGCGCGCCGATCCTGCATCTGATCGAGCTGACGCGGGACTACCTCACGACGTCCTACGCGCGCATCATCCTGCCGCTCTCCAGCGATGGCACGGTGATCGATCGCCTGATCACCTGCGAGGCGCATGAGAACCACGCCCACGAACTGCAGAAGTTCTTTAAGCAGTCGAAAGAATAGGGCGCGCTCAGCGCCACGCCACCCGGTCCATGATCTTCACCGCCTCGGCGTTGTTCTTGCCGAGCGCCGTAACACTGACCGGATCCGCCTTGAAACCGCCCCAGGCCGCCACCACCGGCGCCGCGGGCACGTCGGCGCGGACCGGGAACTCGTTGTTGGCGTCGGCGAAGACCTTCTGCGCCTCCGGGCTGATCAGGAACTCCAGGAATTTCACTGCATTCGCCTGGTTCGGCGCATAGGCCGCGACGCCGGCGCCGGAGATGTTGATATGCGTGCCGCGTTGCTGCTGGTTCGGGAAGAAGATCTTGAGCTTCTCCACCTTGACCTTCACCTCCGGCTTGTCGCTGTTGAGCATTCGGGCGAAGTAGTAGGAGTTGCTGATCGCAACGTCGCCCAATCCGGCGGTCAGTGCCATGATCTGGTCGATGTCGCCGCCCTCCGGCTTGCGCGCGAAGTTCGCCACCAGGCCCTTGGCCCAGGCCTCGGTCTTCTCGACGCCTTCAGTCTCGATCATCGCCGAGACCAGGGACTGGTTGTAGATGTTGTTGGAGGAGCGGACCAGGATGCGCCCCTTCCACTTCGGATCGGCGAGATCCTGGTAGGTCGATAGCTCTTCCGCTTTCACCGTCTCGGGATTGTAGATGATGACCCGCGCGCGCTTGGAGAAGGCGAACCAGCGGCCTTGCGGATCGCGCAGGTTCTCCGGGATCTCCCTCGCGAGGATGTCGGATTTGACGCCCTGGAACAGCCCCATCTCCTGCGCACGCCAGAGGTTGCCGGCATCGACGGTGATCAGCACGTCGGCGGGGGAGTTCTCAGCCTCCTGCTTTTGCCGCTGCATCAGCTCTTCGGCATTGCCGTTGATCACCTGGACCGCGATGCCGGTCTCTTTGGCGAAAAGGTCGAACAGGATCTGGTCGGACGGATAGTGCCGCGCGGAATAGACGTTGACGGTTTCCGCGGCCAAGGCCCGTCGCCCCAGCATCAGGCCGAAACCGGCTGCGCTGGTCGCGAGAAACGCGCGGCGCTTCATCATGCTATCCCCCACTGAAATGCGTTTGTTCTAGCGCCAGCCGGCGCGGTCCATGATCCGCACCGCCTCGGCGTTGTTCTTGCCGAGCGCGGAGACGTTCACGGGATCGGATTTGAAGCTGCCCCAGGCGGCGACGATGTCGATCGGTGCGACGCCGGCGCGGATCGGGAACTCGTAGTTGGCGTCGGCGAAGACTTTCTGCGCCTCGGGGCTGATCAGGAATTCCAGGAACTTGACGGCGTTCTCCTTGTTCGGCGCGTAAGCGGCGACGCCGCCGCCGGAGACGTTGATATGCGCGCCCCGCCCATTCTGATTGGGAAACACGAGGCCGATATGGTCGAGCTTCTTGCGGGTGTCTTCATCACGCCCCAGCAGGCGGCCGAAGTAGTAGGAGTTGCTGACCGCGAGCGCGCCGACGCCCGCCGCCAAAGCCAGCGCCTGCTCGGTATCGGCGCCTTCGGGCTTGCGGGCGAGGTTGGCGACCAGGCCCTTGGCCCAGCGCTCCGCTTTCTCCGATCCATCGGCCTCGATGATCGAGGCGAGCAGGGACTGGTTGTAGATGCTGTTCGAAGTGGTGATGAGGACCTTGCCCTGCCATTTCGGATCGGCGAGTTCCTCATAGGTCGGGATGTCCTCCGCCGGCACCTTGCTCTTGTCGCGCAGGATGACACGGGCGCGGGTCGAGAAGGAGAACCAGAGATTCTCGGGATGCCGGAGATTGGCCGGGACTTCCTTGTCGAGGATCGCGGACTGGATCGGCTGCAGCAGGTTCCACTGCTCGGCGCGCCAGAGGTTGCCGGCATCGACGGTGATGAGCACGTCAGCGGGGGAGGAATCGCCCTCCATCTGCTGGCGCTGCATCAGCTCCTCGGCGACGCCCTGGATCGCGTTGACCGCGATCCCGGTTTCCTTGGTGAACATGTCGAAGAGCGTCTGGTCGGATGGATAGTGCCGCGCGGAGTAGACGTTCACCACGCCGGCATCGGCATGGGCGCGGCGGATCCTCGGAAAGCCGGTGACGAGACCGGTTGCGAGAACGGGTGCGGCGGCGATCAAGCGTCGCCGCGTCAGGCCCCGCCGCGTCAGATCTTTCTGCATGAAGCGCTCAGTTGCGAATTATTCTCAAGCCGACCCGAAACCTAAGGAGCGCGTCGAGGTTCGACAAGAGGACAATTGGTAACAATGCGTTGTTGGCGTGAGCGCCTTGGGCGCAAAGAAAAGAGGCCCCGTTTCCGGGGCCTCTCTCGATACGCTTCGTCCGAAAGCTCAGGCTTCGGCGGTCTGCTTCTTGCGGCGATAGCCGAGGAAGCCCATGCCGCCCAGCGCCGATCCGAAGAGCAGCAGCGCGCCCGGGATCGGGGTCGCCGCGACGGTGATGCTGTCCAGGGCCGCACCGCTGTTGGTGGCGCTGGCCGATGTGTCCGCAAAGGCCAGATAGTAGGCACTCTGTTGCGCGACGAAGGTGAAGGTCTCCAGCGCCCACTTCATGTCGGCGTTGCTGTTGCCTTTCAGCGCCGTGTTGTAGATGTAACCGGCGCCGTCAAAAAAGGAGGTCAGCAGAGCGTCGTCGTACAGACCGAGATCCAGGCTCTTGGTGTCTGCGCCGCTGCCAATATTGCCCGAAATATAGAAGGAGATTGTGTATTCCTGCCCGATGGTGAACCCGGTCACCTGCTGACTGATGCTGCCGTGGCCCGGCGCGCCGTTCCCGGAAAGATCGAGGCTGGAGGAGCCACTCTGCGGCTGCCAGAGGTTACCGATATGGTCGACACCGTTGCCGCCGATGGTCCATCCCGGCAGTCCGGGGCTACCACTGGGCAGAGCATCGAACGGATTGCCGGCCGCGGGCGAGTCGAAGCCGCCGTTGACGATCGTCACCGCGTAAGCGCTCTGCGCACCCAGCAACATCGCCGCGCCGGCGATCAGCCCCAAAATCTTCATACGCGTACCCCTGAATGGAATGAATTACGTTGGCGCTAATTTGCTCAGCATTTTAATTGAAGTCAATCATCGCTCGGCTGATTCGGGTTTGTGGAACCGCCACTTCTCACACCTAGAGGGAATGAATATTCGATTAACCACGAATCAAAGTTAAGGAATACGGTTGAGCTCATAGAGGGCGACCGCTGCGGCATTCGACACGTTCAAATGGTCGATCGGACCGCTGGTCGGCAGCCGCACCAGAAGGTCGCAATGGGTGCGGGTGAGGCGCCGCAAGCCAGCGCCCTCCGCGCCCAGACAAAGCGCGACGCGTCCTGAGAGACGCGACTCCGCCAAGCTGCGTTCGCCCTCGGCGGCGAGGCCGGCACACCAGAATCCAGCGGC
>Ga0268265_10001751_pt1 | contig 17442 bp, 24 predicted proteins | sample KBSSwiS52_FD_190355 | JGI IMG/M metagenome (GOLD analysis project Ga0268265, IMG submission 190355) | Switchgrass rhizosphere microbial communities from Kellogg Biological Station, Michigan, USA - KBS Switchgrass S5-2 (SPAdes) (version 2) | ecosystem: Host-associated > Plants > Roots >... | reverse complement strand
CGAATTCGACCTCATACCGACCCGCAAGGCAGGTTTGGCGGCGTATGCTGGCCAGTTCCTCCGCCAGCGTGCCGAGAGGCTGGAGCGCGAAGCCAAACGCGCCACGATGAAGCACGTGGGCACCGTAGGCAAGCGCGAGACGTTCAGCGGGCTGGTCTGCACTCGCGTCAATAGTTTCGATTCAGCCTTTGGCACCTGTTACATCCACGTGTTCGCCGACATCGAAGGAAATGAACTCGTGTGGAAGACCAGTCAACAGGTTGCGGACGTGGGCGAGAACATCAGCCTGAAGGCCACGGTCAAAGAGCATGGCGACTACAAAGGCACGCCGCAGACCTACATCAGCCGGGCGAAGGTGATTTGATTCACGCCCCCAGACTCTCCGACTCCGCGACCAGCTTCGAATAGTAGGTCGCGGATTTTTCCATCAGTTCTTCAATCTGTTTCGACGTGTTGACGAACTCTCGAATCGACGCTTCGGCAGACTGGAACAACTCCACAATGGCAGGCAGCTTGTGCAGTGCAGCCAAACAGGATCGTGAATGTTGAATATCAACCATGCCGGACTCAACAGCCGCGCGGAATTTCTTGACCTGAAACATCACATCAACGAATTGCCGATTGCCGCGTGTCTTCAGCATTTGGCTTGGTGACGGTTCGAGGTTGAGAATCCGAGCGCGCAGTGCGGCTTCTCCAAGCCGTTCATCTTCCGCAGTCAGGAACGGGATCGAGGCGAACAGTTCATTCAACGTCGGGAGTTCAGCATCCACGTCGAGTTGGCAGATTGAATCGAAGTCGTCCGGGAAATTCGGAACGAACTTGCGGCCAATCTTCGGGCACAGTTTCCACAGTGCAAGATCGTAGAGACTGGCCGCGGAATGTTGAGACCATGCGGACGTGAGAAAGTGCTGCCGCCCTTGCACACTGAGCCGGACGTTGTAGCACTTGCTTGTGTTTACACGCGCCATTCCACGCCATACGATGTCACTTGACCAGTCCAGCGGAAAGCCATCAGGACCGACCTCCGAAGGTTTGAAATGCTCGCGTAGCCGTTCGACTGTCTGACCGTTTAGCGCTTGGCCTGTTTGCAACATCGTCTTCATGTAGTGACAGAGATGTGCCGTTGCGTCGGAACGTCAACAAGGAATTTACTAGACAGTAATGAGTGACTAGACATTTACTTGACCCCCCTCAATTCGAACCAATGGTCTGCTATTACCTCTTTCTATTTATTATTAAAGTAGAATAATATAATAAGGTAATAGTCCAGCAGCAGTTCAGAATGAGGGTAGGCAAGTAAATTACTGGGAGGTTGAGTTGGTGTCGCGGCAGTGCCCATTTTTTGTTGACGGCCCGGAAGTCGGCGGCATCTCTGTTTCACGTATGGACGACGCCGATAGACTTTTCAAGCCCGGCAGCAAAGCTGAGGCAATCCGCAACATGGCCAAGAAGCAGGAGCGCGAAGACGCGCGCCGCGAGTGGTGGACCGCGAACCGACCGAAGGAGAACAAACCGTGAACAAGAACAAAGTTGACGTGTCGCAAGTCTTCCTCGTCTTCATGGCGCTCGTTGGCGACGCGGAGAAGACGGCGCTTGCTCTCGACATGAACGTTGAGGACGTGAACGACCTTGCGAAAAAAGAGGGCTGGGTTGAGAAGGTGCGCTCCATCTCCGTCATGTCCAAGAGCGGCACGCCCGGCGACTGGGAACGCGCACAGAATCGCGCACTGAACTTCGTGCAGTGTCATCAACTGCGCCGACTGATTGACGCCTCGATCTTCAATCTCAACGCGAAGATGGCCGATGACCCTTTTGCTGGCGTCGTAGTCATTGGCGAGCTTGGGCAAGTGAAGTTGACCGCGCGCCTGTTTGTCGAGCTATCGCAGGCAATGGAGCGCGTCCACACTATGACGTATGCAGCGCTTGGAGATAGCGTCAAGGAGCGCGAGCTACGCGCGGAGACCGACCCAGACAATCCGAGCAACTCAAGCGGCTTGCACGCGGCTCTGATCAGCGCGCTGAACCAAGGCGCGACACTGAGCAAGCAACCCGCCGAGAATCTGATTGAAGCGGCTGTAACTACCGTTCAGCAAGCGACTTCCATACCTAAGCAAATCACTTAGGTTGTGACAGCTTGTCTCACCTTATTGTGACATCTTGTCCCACTGTGACAGAATGTAGCCCGAGCGAAAATTTCTTGACGCCGGAAAGATGAGTAACCTAAGTAAGTTACTTAGGTATCCAGAACAGTTGTCCCATTAGTGGGATTACGTTACCAATAACGGACCTCGCGACCGTTGATCCTCAAGGCTTTATTCGTTCAGTCTTCTAAAGATTGCTGAACGCGCAAATTGCACGACCCGCAAACCGGGCACCCCACCGGGGGAAATCGCCGGGCCGGGGGTTCGCTCAGCCCTCTTCGCGCGGCATGAAAAATTTCAGAAATCATTCGGCGTTTACACGCTCAAATGACCCGCCCGGCGCCCGGCAGAAACCCTGTTTACATTTTCCGACACCGAAACATATTGGAGGCAGAATGGTAACGATCAGAGTCAAAATCAGCCCAGCGGCGCGGAAGCTTCTCAAGGCGCGCGCAACGGCGAATCGACGTTCCGACGCAGCGGAAGCTGGTCTGATCCTCGAAGTGTCGTTGCGGATGCACGAAGCAATGTCGCAACGCCAGACGGAACCGGGCATCAGCATTCGGGACGACGTTCTCACACGTCACCCGGTTCAGGCACCCGAGATCGAGCCGGAGCCGGAGCCGCAGCCGGTTCAGGTGGGTTGGCCCATACCACCGGGTCCGACATGCGGCACTGGCACGAAACCTGCTGTAGCCGACAGTGGCGCTGCATGTGATGCGAATCCCGAGTCCGTCAACTGGCAGCCCGACCTTGAGCCGCCTGCGGGTGCGCCGACGTGCTTCTCAGACGAGCAGCACAACGAAGATCGAGTTTGCCATTGAGTTATGATTGACCCACTCATAGCGATCAACGCCTACGTGAAGAAGGTCATGGAAACCGCTCACACCGTTCCGGCGGACGTGAACAAGCCTAGTGCCGGTTGGGTCACGCACGTTTACTGTTGGGAACCCCGGGTCCGCGCCAAGGCCAAAGGAATGCACCGTTCCATCGAGCAAGCGACCCGCGAAGTCTATATGGAAGTATGCAACCGGTTGATCGCCGGGGAAGGACTACCGAAGGTAGTATGTTGACACTCGCTCAACTGAGGGCTAAACAGGCCGGAACCGCGGTCGGCGGCGAGGCAGTCGTGGAGCAACCCCCGGGAATTTGCGCTCGGGACACTCAGACGATTGAATCACCGCCGACCCCGGCGCCGGTCAAACCAGTAGAGGAGTCTGCACCTATGGCGGATCGGGGGGCGTGTCCGTCCACTCCGATTCAGGGTCTTGGCAACGAGATACGAAAAGCAGACTCCTCTTCTGATTTGACAGCGGCCCGCGGATACCTGAAGATTTTTCCGCCCAAGTTCGCGTCGATCAACCAAGTGCCGGAAGATTTCAAAAAAGAATTTTGGACAACTGCCAGCCCGTGGTGTAGAGTAGAAGGAGTCGCGGATCACCCCGACTTTGAGAACAACCTGAAAACAATCGAAAACGCATGAGCAATTTATTTCAAAAATGCTTGGATTGGCTTGACAATAAACCCGCTCCAATCAAGGACGTGGTTCAACCGGAGTGGAATCTTGACACTATCCGCTGGACGCCCTCGACGGCTTCGAACGGCGCCGCGGCTCCGCCGGTCCCTTACGACGCAGCGGCAGTCCGGCGTCTCGCCGAAGTGAAGAACCTCCGCGCTCAATTGAAGGAAGTCATCCAACGGCGCATTCAGATGGAAGTGAATAAGTCGGTCGCCCGGCAGTTCGCTGAAAAACATCGCCAGACGGCGGCGAAGAAAAAACCGGGCTGGCTGCAATTTGTTCGGGCGGCGAAGCATTACGACGAACTCGCCAAGGAATACCGCGGGTCGGAAAACTGTTACCGGATGGTCGAGAAAAACCTCTTAAGGCAAATCGCCAACCACGCATGACCGAATACATCTGCAACCTGATTTCGAGCCAAGGGTTCTCTGAAGCTCACTTGGAGTTTGGAACTCCGTTGGTGCTCGGTCGAGTGATCGACTACAACGGCGACCAGTGGAAGGTCAAGTCCATCGACGAGCACGAGGCATGGCTGCGAAAAATTGAAACTGGAGGACCGCCGAAATGATCGTGGAACTTTGCATCACAGCCGGTTTGATCCTCGCCGTGTATTCACTGGCCCGGATTCTGCATTTATGAACTACCGAACCCCCAGCTTGATCACAATTCTTTTCATCGTGGCGACACTTGTGAGCGCTTACTTTTTCTCGCGATGAACGACTTGGACTACGTGATGCAGTGGGAGAACCGGAATCGGAAGAAACCGGTCTCGGGCGTCGCCGTCGCAACCGGATTGTGCATTGCCTTCGCGGTTCTCGTGGCAGGTTACTTTGTGGCCCTGATCCTTTTGAGTTGAATGAAAGCTTTACACGAATTCTGTGAATACCTTGGGTTTGTGATACTCGCTTACGCCATTTTCTACGGCTTGCACTTGCTCTTGCTTCTGTGCCGATGAACGCCGTCGATAAACGAAGACTCCATCCTGATGACGTGAAGCTTTGGCTCGCGGTCGAGGGGGCGATTATCCGGCTGGCTGATTTCACGGATACCCGGCTGCACTGGATTCGGCCACTGAAGAAATCCGAGACTGATATTTGGTGGGGGATGTATCACGGGTATCCGCAGCACGGGATCGAGATCGCGGTGCGGGATTGGCATGGCCCGCGGGAAGGTTGGGAGCCGAAGGTCCACAGACTTTACCAGTTGGTGGATACCATCGCGCATGAAATGGCGCACGCGAAGGTTGGCATCCGGGCGAGTCACGGCAATCGCTGGTTCGCGGCGTATGCTCACTGTTTAGACGCCGCCGTTTTTCTCGATCTTCGATTTGACTTACTCAAATCAGGTGCTAAATTTCCACCGGAATGAATAACAACGACACATTAGTAGAACAATTCGACCGATGGGTCGAGCAACAGAAAGGTAACGACAATGCACGGGGACATACGATCAATCAACGCTTGGGCGAGGGACTACAAACGGCAGACGCTGGCGCGCGCGACCAATGGCCTCCCCCCATTGGAACCCCCGCCGTCGGCTGCCAATGTTGGCACTGCCGAAAAGCTCGGCAAGAACAAGAAGCGCAAAACCCGCAAGTCAACCCGCCGGTATCGCAGCAGTCTGCCTTAGAATGTTACTGGCTTTCAACTGGCGGTCGCGGGTTTAGAACCGACTGCGGATACACTCTCATTGTCCCGATTGACCTGTATAACTGTTTTAGATTTTGTCCGTGCTGCGGGCGGAAGATGGTATGAGAACGCCTGAAGAGATCGCGGAGCAGATCAAGCACTTGAAGTCGATCAAGCCGCCCGCTGCGCTGAACTCAGTCGTCGCGCGCCGGATTCGGCTCTGCATCCACGCGCTTTCATCGGACACCCCTCTTGATACCAGCGGGTTTGACGACATCGGGGATCAAATGTGCGTGTGGGCGACCGAGAGATGGAAGTCGGGGATCATCGCTCCATTACCCGCGGAAGGTTGGCCCAAAGAAAAAGCTTGACCCGAGTCGGAGCCAGAGTATCCTTCGCGCATGACAAAGAAAGTTTTCGGGTATCTCCGGGTCTCTGGCAAAGGCCAGCTTGACGGCGACGGGTTCGACCGGCAGCGCGATACGATCAAACGTTTTTGCGATGTCCAAGGTTGGACGGTCATTCGCTGGTTCATGGACGGCGCCATCTCGGGCGAAGTGGAGACGGAGGACCGGGAGGGATTCGCCGACATGATTGGATTTTGCGGCGACGCTACGACGATGACCATCGTTGTGGAGGACGCCATGCGTCTGGCCCGGTCGTTGATCGTAAGCGAACTGGCCTGCGAAGAAGCGCGCAAGCGGAACATCGAGATAGTCGTCGCCACGACCGGCCAAGTGTTGACGGACGACTCGACGCCTGACCGGGTGATGGTCCGGCAGATTTTCGGAGTGCTGGCGCAGTGGAATAAAAACGTGACGATCTCACGGCTGTCCGCAGCGCGGCGCCGGAAACGGATGGAGGGGAATCGCTGCGAGGGCCGCAAGCCGCTCGACGATCCGGCGACCATCGAGAAGATCATGTGGCTGCACGAAGCAGGCTGGTCGTATCGGCAGATCGCCAAGGAACTGCGCCGGTTGAAGTATGCGCCGCCGCAGGGGGAAGCGGGGGAATATTGGAGCACCGGCACAATCTATGGGGTCGTGACGCGCGAGAACGAGAAAGCGCTGGCGTTGGCCACGCCGCGGAAGCCGGGTTCCCGCTCGAATAAACCATTCGTCGAATTTTTGGTGACGCCGAGTTGACAGTCGGCAGTTTTTTCGCATCTGTAGTCTCAGCGGGTGACTGCATGATGCGGTCGGATAACGGTTCGCCCTGCCCGCATTGGGAGACTTGGTGTAACGGTAGCACAACCGCCTTATCAGGGGCGGAAGGACCGGGTTCGAATCCCGGAGACTCCCGTCTCTTTGAAATTTGTGGGCCTGTCGTCTAGGCTAGGATTCGGCTCCTCCAAGAGCCGAGACGTTGGTGAAACACCAACTTGGTCCACCAAAATTTGAGGGTCTTGTTGTCGGGGAGAAGTGATGCCCGTCAGTCCTTGCGGACTGGTCGCCGGTTCAAATCCGGCCCTTGACTCTCGGAATTGCGCGGTAGTGAAGCCCGGTAAAACGCCAGTCTCATAAGCTGGAGTCTTCGGTTCAAATCCGAACTGCGCAACCATCTTACGGGAGAGCATACGGTCTTGGGAAATGATCGTCCTGAAGGCCGTGTGGCGAAGTTGATCAATGCCGCGCGTGGCTTGGTCCATTGAGTTGTGTTGGGTTGCAAGCCCGATCCCTCCCGCCAATTTATCGCCGGAGGCTCCGTCGAATTCGGAAAGGGTCATGCGGCCCGTGAACTAAGAATTCTGCCCCGGCGTCCAGTTTAATGGGGTGAACGCCCTGAGTCTGCGGCACCGGGATATAAACCGGAGGACGGCGAGGAAGAAGTCTCGCCTCACCCCGCCAATTTAAGCGTGTAGTGGTGTTACTTAGCACACGGCGGCAGCCGAGGCGGTCAATTTCGGTTGATCCTACACGGCCATTTTCTGCATGAATAAAGTTGCCCTAGTAACCGGAATCACGGGTCAGGATGGAAGCTATCTCGCGGAACTGTTGCTCGAAAAAGGGTATCAGGTTCATGGGACCGTCCGCCGCGCCAGCACGATCAACACTTCACGGATCGACCACATTTACGACAACCCGAACCTCAAGCTCCATTACGCGGACCTCGCGGACGGGTCCAGCCTTGTCCGGTTGCTCGCCGCCATTAACCCGGACGAGATTTACAATCTGGCCGCGCAAGCCCACGTTCGCGTCAGTTTCGACTGCGCTGAATACACGTCGGACATCACGGGCATCGGCGCGTTGAGGCTGTTTGAGTCAGTCAGAACTCTGGGGTTGAGGACTCGAATCTATCAGGCGTCGTCGAGCGAGATGTTCGGCAAGGTCGCGCACACGCCGCAGACGGAGGACACCCCGTTCTATCCTCGCAGCCCTTACGGATGCGCGAAAGCCTTCGCCCACTACACGGCGGTCAATTACCGCGAGAGCTATGACATGCACGTGAGTTGCGGAATCCTTTTCAATCACGAGTCGCCGCGCCGGGGCGAAACCTTCGTCACCCGGAAGATCACCAAAGCGGCAGCCGCGATCAAAGCCGGGAAGCAGGACAAACTTTTTCTTGGCAACTTGAATGCGAAGCGGGACTGGGGCTACGCGAAGGAATACGTTGAAGCCATGTGGCTGATGCTTCAACAGGACACGCCAGACGACTACGTGATCGCGACGGGAGTTACCCGAACGGTTCAGGAATTCCTCGAACACTCTTTCGAGTGGCTCGGACTGGATTGGAGAAATCACGTGGAACATGACCCACGATTGGAACGCCCGGCGGAGGTTGATTTGTTGCTCGGCAACCCGGATAAGGCAGAGCGAGTGCTTGGCTGGAAACCGCAGACCTCTTTCGACTCGCTGGCGCAACTGATGGTAGAATCGGATTGGAGAAATGTTACCCGCTGACGCCCCGGTCAAGACGTTGGTGTCTGAGGTCGCGGTGCTTCTGCACTCCGACCAGTATTTCCCTGCGGCCCACCGCGTCGCCAATTGGGTTCAGGAAACCTTGAAGGTTCCTATCCCGCCCGTCGGCGACAACAAGACCAAGGCGACCGAAGTTCTCACCCTGTTACTGCATTGGCTGCTCGAAAACAACGGGTATGAGGAAGCCGCGGAATTGCTCTGGGGAGAGACGCTGTTTTCACCCAAGCCTGAGTCGGCACAACGGGTGTGGAAAGCGTTCGAAGAATCGAATTGGATTTTGTTGATGGGTGCGGCGTCCATGTCGAAATCCTACTCGATGGGCGTCCGGCTGATGCTCGAATGGATTCGCGATCCAGAATACACCAACGTCAAGGTGCTGGGTCCATCCGAGAATCATCTTGAGGAAAACCTTTTCACGCATCTCGTGACCTTGCACCGGATGTCTTCGATCCCACTCCCCGGCGACATTGGAAAACTTTTTATCGGGTCGGATACGCGGTCGCGCAAGGGGTCAGTGTCCGGCGTCGTGATTCCCCTCGGCAAGAAAGCAGCGGGCCGAATCCAAGGAGCGAAGCGAACCAACCGCAAGAAGCCGCACCCGAAGTTTGGGCACCTGTCCCGGATGTTCATTTTCCTCGACGAAATCGCGAACATCCCGGTCGGCGTTTGGAAGGACATCGACAACGTTGTCGCCTCTTCTCAGGGCGACGACGGGTTGAAGATCATTGGCGCTTTCAACCCCACGAATCCACATGATGAAGTTGGCCTTCGGGTCGAGTTTCCAAATGGCTGGGGGATGTTCGATCCCGACGCTCATTTTGACTGGACTTCCACGCGCGGCTGGCGTGTCGTTCGGCTTGATGCTGCGCGCTGCGAGAATGTCGTTCAAAAGAAGGTGATCTATCCCGGGTTGCAAACCTATGAAGGTTTCCACGCCCTGATCAAGAACGCGGGCGGCATTGATTCACCCGGCTATTGGTCGATGGCGCGCGGATGCTTCCCTCCGACCGGAGTGATGATGTCCGTCATTCCTGCGGGCATGGTCGTGAATCTGCGCGCCGAAGTTTTGTGGTATGAGCGGCCCACGCCCTGCGCGGGAGTGGACCTCGCGCTCCAAGGCGGCGACACCGCGGTCTTTGCGAAGGGTAGTTTTGGTTTGGCGACGGGGTTGAAATTTCCCCCGAGTTTGGAGCACCCGAATGGACATACGAAAATGTTCAAGACGACCAAAGGCAGAAGCATCATGCGGAACGTGCTATTGCTTGAGGCGCTGTTGAAGTTGCCCAAGGGAGATACCATTGCGATCAAGAACGACATAGTTCGGCTGGCCCGGACGTTTTCGATTCCGCCTTACCAGCTTTGCATCGACCGGACGGGTAACGGTCAGGGAGTCTTTGACCTACTCCGTTTTGAGTTCGGCGAAGTCATCGGGTTGAATTATTCGGAGGGCGCCAGTCCGACGCGAGTCATGGCGGAGGATCATGCGCCTGCCGAGGAACTCTACGAGCGCGCGCAGACGGAAGTTTGGTTTGCACTCCGAAAGTTCATCGAGTTCGGATATTTTTTCTTCGGGCTTGAGGTCCAGTTGGATCAGGTCATTCCACAGTTGACGAACCGCCGTTTTCGATTGCAGGGTAAGAGGTCGAAAGTGGAGGCGAAGAACGATTACCAGCTTCGGTGCAACGGCACGTCGCCGGATGAAGCGGACGGAGTAACTTTGTTCGTGCATTGCGTCCGCAAATTTGCCGGATTCATTCCCGGCATGGCGCCGGAGAACTCGACAGACAGTTTGGAAGATTTCGAGGACGAAGAGGAAGAGAATGGCGGCGTCCGAATCGACGTGACCAACCGGTTTGAGGACTTATGAGGGAGATCAACCCGAACATTTATCCGGCCAGCGGCTACCGGTTCACTGATCGAGATGGAACGCGGCACAAAGGCGGGAGTTGGGCGATGGTAAAGCGCAAGGTGAAGCAGTATCGCGAGCGCGTCGGCCTCCCTACGGACACAATTTGGGAAGAGATGATGAATCAGGTGTGTGCTGAAACCCCCGGCATGTGCGGAGAGACGGCGCCCCAGCCGGTAGCAGCCGCTAAACCGGCGCCCAGCCTCAGTTTGAACCAGCGCGTCCTTCAATGGTATGCGAAACTCTTGGCCAAGAAGCGTGTAAACACTTGGCAGACGGTCGCCAGCACGGAAGCAGCCCGGCGTGCGGCGATTTGCGGTGGGTGTCCGGCCCAACGACCCCTCAATTCGGCGTGCGGAGCGTGTATCCGCTCGGTTTCGGCGTCGCACAAGGCGCTTTTGAATGGCCGGGAGTCGAAATTTCAGAACTTGCACCCGTGCAGCATACTCGGGGAGGACTGTCAGGTCTCGGTTTATGCGATTCAGCCGCCGGACCCGCGGCCCGACTTGCCTGCGCATTGCTGGCGGCGACCATGAGAGTGCCAGACCCAGTGAAATTTTGGCGCGCTTTCCGGGGAGTGGGCCGGGCGGTTCGCTCCGGGAACAACCCTTGCGTGTCCGAGGAGGTTTTTCAACAGCGGATTGCGGTTTGTGAAGCCTGCCCCGCATTCGACCCCCTCATTCGGCAGTGTAACGACTGCACGTGCATGGCCGACCTCAAAGCTTCTCTCGCGACCGAGGAATGCCCCCGCAAGAAATGGGCTTTTTCCCAGTTGACGCGGTTACGAATCCCTCAATCTCTTCATACTGTATGGCGGAACCTTTCGAAACTGAAGAATCTGGCGCTACGACGGGCGCGATAAACCCGCCAAACCTGTCTTCCTCGCTGAAACCGCGCACTCGCGCGATCAAGAACGAGCAGCAGGCGCGGAACATTATCCAGACGCTTCAGGAAACCAGCCGCGAGCGGAATCAGAAGAACGCTCGGATCATGGCGAAGTATAATGCCGAGAAGCCCTACACCCAGACCGAATTGAACAGCGAGGGGCTTGGGTGGAAATCGAATTTCACCACTCAACCGCTGCCGATGTTGATCGACAAGGTTGCTCCGCGCTTTGTCAAGGCCGTCGAGGGGGCGAAATACCTTACGAATTCGTCTTTGCCGGATTCAATGCCCGGCGCGGCCAAGAAAACTGAGACCTTCCGGCGAGAGATCACTTCCACAATCCGCGCGCGCCCCGGCTGGTCGAATTTCGTGTCTGAATTCGCGCAAGAGAACGCGCTTTTTGGATTTACTGCCGTCGCGTGGCTCGACGAGTTCTCATGGTTCCCCAAACACTTCCGCCAAGACAAATTCAACACTCCCACGGGCAATGGCCAGATGGCCAAATCGACTCAAATCATCACGCTCTACGAAACCTTCTTGGTCCACGAGCTTTTCGAGTTGATTTCCGACAAGGAAGCCGCCGCTGCGGCGGGTTGGGACGTTCCCCGGACGGTTCGCGCCATCAACTCAGCAATTCCCGAGTCGCGGAGGTCGCAACACGCGACATGGGAGCGAATTCACGAGGATTTGCAGCGGGAAGCCAACGTCGGATTGTCTCACGAGGCCGGAGCACTGACTGTATCAGTCTGGCATCTGCTTGCAACCGAAATTGACGGGAAAGTCAGTCATTACATCCTGCTCGACCAGCCCGCGGCCACGGAAAAAGACCAAACCGAGGGCGGATTTGGCGGGGACACGTTGTTCGAACGCGAAGACCGGTTTCCCAGCATGGAAAACGCGCTCGCGCTGTTCTCATTCCAGAACGGCAACGGGAAACTCGCGGGGTCAAAGGGAATTGGCCGTCAGATTTACAGTCTGGCCGGGATGTTGGATAAGGCGCGCAACGAGGTCGTGGACCGGCTGAACCTCGCGGGAAAAATCATCATTCAGGGAGACGACAAAGCCCTTCGCCGGTTCAAGATGTCCGTGGTCGGCAATACGATTCTCATCGGTCAGGGCTACAACATCTCCGACCGAAAACTCGATCCGGCTGTCGAGCCATTTTTGGAGTTGGACGAATTTTTGACCCGCTTGCTTGATCAAATGGCGGGGGCGACAACGCCGAAAGCCTTCGAAGGCGACCGCGTGACCAAGGCACAGGTCGATCTTTTTGCTTCCCGTGAAGAAGAGTCTCGCGACAATATCATTGGGCGATTTCTGACCCAGTTTGTGTCGATGGTTTCAACCATGCAGCAGCGCATGTGCGACCCACAGGTTTCCGAACAGGACGCCAAGGACATGCAGAAACGGCTCTTGGAGACGATGACTCGCGAGGAGTTGGATCAACTTGCGTCCAACGCGGTCGCGGAAACCGTCCGGGATTTCACCGAGATTCAGCGGCAGCAGGTAGTGCTGATTGCGCAGGAAGCGCGCGGGAATCCGCTCTACAATCAACGTGAAATCGAGCGCCGGAAATTGACCGCGCTCATTGATGAAGAGTTTGCGGATTCGGTTCTCCTCCCCGAGGAAGACCCCACAGTGACCGCCGAGCAAACCCGGTTGCAGCAGATGGAGCTTTTGATCATTGTCGGTCAAGCCGCTGCCGTCCCGGTTTCGCCGCGCGACAATCACTTGATCCATCTTGAAGTCATGGCCCCGGCGATGGAGTCAGCCGCCGCGGAGGCCGCGACCAACGGAGTGCAGGGGCTTGAAGTCTTGCAGGCTCTCGCGGCCCACGCAGAGGCCCATTTTACGGCAGCCGAGCAGACTGGCACCCCCAAGGAAACGCTCGCACCCATCAAGAAATTTCTCGACGGCCTTCGAAAAGCCATCAACCAATTGAACGAGCTTGAAGCTCAAACGGCATCTGCGGCCCCGGTTGAAGGTGCTGCGGCGCCGCCGCCCGCGGTTTAAGTTATGAACGACATACTCCCCACGACTCCGGTCCCGCAATGGGATTCGAACGACGCCAAGTTGCTGCGCGAACTATTGACCAGCGACACTTTTCAAAAAGCCCTTCGCATCATATTGGAAGACCGCCCACAGCTTATGGACGGGACAAATGTGAATTGCACCCTCGTTCGAAACGGCGAGGTTAAAGGTTTCGATGCCGCGCTGACTTCGATTTTTGCCCTCACTTTTGAGCAACCCAAACCTCAAATAACGTCGGAGAATTATCCTTCTCTTGACGACAACAGTGCTTGGGAACTACAACAAACCCCACAGTAAGAACCACGAACCACTATGGCTGACGAAATCGTTGAGACAGTTGATTTGGAGACTCCGGGATCAAGCTTTAATCCCGACACCAGCAATGCGCTGGACGAGCTTCTAAAGCAGACCCAGAAAACGCCGGAACAATTGGCGGAGGAGACTGCCGAAGCAGAGCGTGCCGCCGAGAAGGCCAAGGAGAAAACTCCCGAGCAACTGGCCGAAGAGAAAGCGGCGGCAGACAAGGCTGAGGCTGACCGCGCTGCGGCGGAAGCCGAGAAGGCCAAGGAGAAAACTCCCGAGCAACTGGCCGAAGAGAAAGCGGCGGCAGACAAGGCTGAGGCTGACCGCGCTGCGGCGGAAAAGTCCAAAGACCCATTTGATGCGGTCGAGTTGCCGCCCTACACCAAGCCCAAGGCAGCCGAAGCTTTTGCGACGGTGAAGACTCTCGCGCGCGAGCGAATCGCGGCTGCGGAAGAGAAGGCGCGCGTGTTGGCCGAGGAACTTGCGGCAGCAAATAAAAAGGCCGGGGAGGCAGGAAAGCTCCCGCCGGAAGTCGAGAAGGAGTTGATTGAGCTTCGGGAGTTCCGGCAGAAATTGGACGTGGAGGCGGACCCGTCGTTCCGGGAGTTCGATTCGAAGATCACGAGCAACGACGAATTGATCTACGCGAAGCTCAAACAAGCGGGAGTTGACGACGCGGGCATCGACAAGATTAAGAAGTTCGGCGGACCCAAAGAGTTGGACCTTGAGAGCCTCGGAGACAAACTTCCGGCCCCGATTCGGCGCTACATCGAGGGCAAGGTTTTTGAGAACGAGGACTTGGCAGCAAAGAAGGATCAGGCGATTGCCCAAGCCAAGAAAAACGCCGGGGAGTTTTTGAAGGCCCGCGAAGAGGCGACGCAAACCAGTGCAGCGTCGCGGCAGAAAGCGGTGGAGACGCAGATTACAGAAATGCGCCCCCAACTCGCGTGGCTTCAGCCGAAGGACATCCCGGCTAATGCGAAGCCCGAAGAAAAAGCGGCGCTTCAGGCCCACAATGCGTTCGTCGCCAAGATCGAAGGCGACCTCAAGGACGTTATCGCGGATGATTCTCCGACGATGCGTGCGATCCTCGTGCTCGGATATGCCCAGCTTCACAAAGTTCGCGACGACCTCGCCGCAGAAAAAGCGGCTTCGAAAAAAGCGGAGGACGCGCATAAAGCGGCTTTGGCCGAGGTTGAAGGGAAGCTCAAGAAAGCTGAAGACCTCATTGCGCGCATCAAAGGTTCTTCGACTACCCGCCTGCGGGATTCCTCGGCGCCCGGTGCCGGAGACCCAAAAGCGAAGGCCAAAGTCAACCTCAACGAGGATACCGGCAGCGCGCTTGATCGTCTCCGGGCGGAGCACGAAGCGGCCAAAGCCAAAGAGTAATGGCTTCCCCACTGGCCAAGCTCGTCATCGACAAAATTCGCTCCCTCCCTGCGGGGGAGGCGTGTGAATTTTTCCGGGAAGACGAAGGGACTATCGCGGGGTGGTCAGTGGGAAATACTCCCATACCTCTTTCAGCGGTCGAGAAGGTCTTTGATCCTACCCGGCTGATGAATGGCGGCGAGATCAGGGAGGGGCGGAAAGTCTGCCTCCTGCTTCCGTCTTACAAGACCATGCACCCGGCGACTGCGTTCTCGATCATGTCCTTTTTTGATCGTCGGAAGATGCAGATTCTTCTTGACTTTGGAGACGCCTTTATCGCCCACAGTCGGAACAAACTGGCGTGCGGGTTTCTTCGGTCAACTTGCGAGTGGGCCTTGACTCTCGACGATGACATGATACTTCCCGGGAAGGGGAAGTGGTTCAATCAGTTTTGTGGGTTCGACTTCCCGGAGGAGTTCTCGAATGTGAACCCAGTTGATCGACTTCTCTCCCACGGGAAGACCTTGGTCGGGGCGCTTTACTTCGGACGCTGGCGGCACGGCAAGCCTGTATTTGCGGAGGGGATTCAACCTGAAGAAGAACGGGCCGCGCGCGCCGCGCCCGTGAACCTCTTGAAGCCAACGAAATGGGTTGGAACCGGCGCGCTGATGATTCATCGGACGGTCTTCACAGACATCGAGAAGAAATTCCCCCATCTTGCGCGCGGCGAGGACGGCAATGGTGGAAATTGGTTCACGTCCAGTGAGCATGATCTTCGCGCGGCGTGTGAAGAGAGTCTCAAGGTGTTGGCAGATACCGGCGCCTCTGAAACGGCTCGTATAACCCAAGCGGAAAGATTGATTCGGAAAGCTCAGGCGCTTTCCAAGCAGCATTCAAGTTTGGGCACGGGCGAGGACGTTCAATTTTGCGTTCGCGCCACTCAGGCAGGGCATCAACCCTTCGTCGATTTCGGATTGGTCGCGGGGCATGTCGGGAATTTTGTATTCGGCCCGAAGAAGGTATGAGCGCCAAAATTCTGATTGCCCTTCAGTTTTGGGGCGGGGATAAGGAAGCCGCCATGAAACGCGCCCGGTTAATTGCGGACTTGGAACCCCAGCTTTCGACCTCGGCGGACTTCATGTTTTCTTCCCGGTTTGATTGCACCCAATCGGTCGAGGACATCAAACATGTCTCCCGGAAGTTTCAGGTTCACACGCATGTAAACCGTCGCCGCGGGGTCGGCTGGCCGAGTGGGTGCAATGACCTATTTTTTGGGACGCTGGATCACGTGTTCACGCTATCGGAAGCGAAGCGGCTCCCGATGTATAAAGCGATCCTCTTCATGGAATCGGATTCTTTTCCGCTACACCCCGGCTGGATCGAGAAACTTTCAAGGGACTGGGATGGCGCCGGAGCCAAGGTCTTCGGCCCGCTTTGTTCGAATGGCCCCCATATCAATGGGAACTGCTTCATAAGCGGGGACAAATTATTTCTGCGCTGGCTCGCTCGGGACAAGGGCGGTTGTTCACCGCACGTGGGCTGGGATTACCATCTGTATTCCGAATTCCTCAAGTGGGGGGCCAAGGACGCTCCCGCTATGAAATCATGGTGGAGGATCAAGGATGTGGGTCAAGGGACGTTTGATGAACTTCTCTCGACGGGAGTGTCTTTCTTGCACGGGTGTAAGGACGACTCGGTAGAGAAACTGGTCCGGCGAAAGTTTAAGATATGACAAAAGTTGTTGTCTGCGGTGCGGGCGGCTACGTCGGGCGGAAACTGATCGAGCGCCTTGTAACGGAGGGAGAGTCAGAAGTTCACGCGGTCTCGCGCCGACCAGCGAACATTCCGGGCGCGCAGTGTTACTCCTTCGACTTGAAGCAGTGGGACGAGGGGTATTTCCGGGTCTTCTCGGACGCAGACTTCGTTTACAACCTCGCGGCGTCGGTCGGGGGCATCGGGTTTGTCAAGGCTTCGAATGCGGACTGCATGGCGAATGCGGCGATCAACCTGAATCTTCTTCGGGCCTGCGCGGCAACGGGAGTGCGCCGGTATTTCTTCGCTTCCTCCTCCTGCGTTTACCCGCCGAGCGAACATCCGCTCCGGGAGAGCGACGCACTTCCGGCATCTCCGACGGGCGGCTACGGCTGGGAAAAGATTTTTTCAGAACAAGCGTGTGTGGCGTTTGCCCGAGAGAAACAATTGCCGGTCACTATTGCCCGGTATCACGGAATCTATGGTCCCGGCGATCTTCGACCGGCGGGTCGAGAGCACGTTGTCGAAGCACTCGCGCGGAAATTCGCGCGCGCCCAGCTTTGTGGACATGACTCAATTGAAATCTGGGGTGATGGCTCGCAAACCCGCAGCCTGCTTTACATCGACGACTGCGTTGAAGGAACGCTCAGGCTAATGCGCGCTGGCGTGGAAGGCCCAGTCAACCTTGCTCACCCTGAGCCGGTTTCTGTAAACCAATTGGCAGACCAGTTCGAAGACATCACGAGAATCAAACCCATCCGCAATTATCAACTTTCGGCCCCGGTTGGCTGTAAGCATAAGATCAGCGACAACTCTCTACTTCGCGCGTTGCTCGGATGGGAGCCGAACAAGAATCTCCGGGACGGGCTGGATTGGACTTACAACTCGGTGTGGATCGACGAATGCAAACGCCGATGAACGAGGATACCCTTAGCGCGGTTTGTTGTTACAGAGGCGACGCCCATCAGGTGAAGCGCGCGATGCCGTGGTA
>Ga0268265_10001730_pt1 | contig 17617 bp, 13 predicted proteins | sample KBSSwiS52_FD_190355 | JGI IMG/M metagenome (GOLD analysis project Ga0268265, IMG submission 190355) | Switchgrass rhizosphere microbial communities from Kellogg Biological Station, Michigan, USA - KBS Switchgrass S5-2 (SPAdes) (version 2) | ecosystem: Host-associated > Plants > Roots >... | reverse complement strand
GCGGGCGGCGGTCGCTGACTATCCTGCGGAGCGTGGCGAAGGACACCGAGAAGCTGATCCGCCAGCTCTCGTTGATCTCGTTCCTGATGGCTCAGGGGAGGCCGGTCTCGGCCCTCGAGATTAAGCGCGAGGTGGAGGGCTACAGCGACATGAACGACGACGCGTTCGCGCGCCGTTTCTACGCGGACCGCGCCGAGCTCGAGAGCCTCGGGATCGAGCTGGGGGTCGAGAAGCCGGGCGAGGGTTTCTTCGAGGCCGAGCTGTACTCGCTGCCGCCGGAGAACTTCTACCTCGACGCGATCTCCTTCTCCGACGACGAGCTGGCCGCCCTTTCGACCGCGCTGCTGCTGCTCACCGACGGCGGCTTCGCCTACGCCGAGCCGCTGCGGCTGGCCCTGCAGCAGGTCGCCTGGGGCCACCCCAACCCGCTCAGCGAGGGCGAGCGCGCGCCGGTCGAGATGGCGATGACCGCCTCCGCCGGCGGCCGCGAGCTGTCGCAGCGGCTGTCGAAGATCGAGACCGCGATCTCGCGCCGCAAGACGATCGAGTTCACCTACTACACGATGGAGCGGGGCGAGACCGAGAAGCGCAAGGTCGACCCCTACCACCTGGTCTTCCGCGGCGGCCAGTTCTACTTGATCGGCCTCTCGCACGAGCGCGAGGCGGTGCGCGTCTTCCGCCTCTCGCGGATCCAGGGCAAGGTCGGCTACGCCTCGAAGGCTGAGCACGACTTCTCACCGCCCGAGGACTTCGACCGCCGCGACTACGGCAGCCGCGCCGACTGGCAGCTGGGGGAGACCGAGGCGACGGCGAAGATCTTCGTCCGCGAGCGGATCGCCTGGCTGATCGAGCGCGACTTCGGCCGCTACGGCGAGCTCCGCAACGCGAAGAAATCCGACGGCGCCCCCGGCAAAGGCCGCGTCTTCGAAACGCCCTACGCATCCACTCGCGAGCTGATCGCCTGGGTGCTGCGCTGGCGGGCCAACGCCGAGGTGCTCGACCCGCCGGAGCTCCGCGAGGAGGCCGAGCGCCGCCGCGCCCTGCTGCACAAGCGCCACGCCAACGGCTTCGAGCCGGCCGAGACGGTCGACCGGCCGCTGCGCGACGCTCCGCGCCGCAGCCGCTCCAACGGCCGCGGCGAGGCGGCGATCCGGCCCGAGCGCTTCGCCCGCCTCGTCACCCTGGCGGGGATGCTGATCGAAGCGGCCAAAGCCGGCGAGCGGCTGCCGATCATCGAGTTGCGCTCGCGGCTCGAGCTGACCGACGAGGAGCTGCGCGAGGACATCGACCTGCTCAACGTCGTCAACTTCGGTGGCGGCACCTACGTCCTCTACGCCGAAATCGTCGGCGACGAGATCGAGGTCGACTCCGAGCCCTACGGCGACAACTTCGCCCGCCCGGCGCGGCTGCTGCCGCTCGAGGCCAAGGCGCTGACCGCCGCGATCGACCTCTTCGGCGACCACCTGCCGCAGTCGAACCTGCAGAGCGCACGGCGCAAAATCGTCGAGGCGCTGGGCCACGACCCTTCCCACGAGGGCCTCGAGATCGTCCCCGCCGGCGGCGGCGACGCCTCGGTGGCGCGCCTGGTCAACGACGCGATCGCCAAGAGCCGGGTGCTCGAAATCTCCTACTACAAGGAGAACGAGGACAAGCTGACGGACCGCCGGGTCGAGCCCTACCGGCTCGAGAACGGGCGCGAGGGCTGGTACGTCGAGTCCTACGACCTCGGCAAAGAGGGCGTCCGCCACTTCAAGCTCGACCGGATCAAAGAGGCGCAGGTCTCGAAGGAGAGCTTCGAGCCGCGGCCCGAGGTCGAGGAGCTGGCCGGGGTCGAGGGCTGGATGACCCACGGCGAGGTGCCGAACGCCGAGGTCGCTCGCGTCTGGGTCTCGCCCGAGCGGGCGCGCTGGCTGCGCGAGGAGCGGACCGTGGTCGAGGAGCTGGCAGACGGCGCCGTCGTCGTCGAGCTGCCCTACGCCGGTAAGCCCTGGCTGGTGCGCGAGATCCTGCGCGGGGCCGGCGACCTGGTCGTGCTCGAGCCGCCCGACGCGCGCGAGGCGATCGCCAAAGAGATCGACGGCTAGCGGGACCCAGCGTGGCCGCCCCCGAAGCCGCCCCTGGGCACCCCGAGATCCTCAAGCTGCTCGCGCCCAACCCGGGGCCGATGACGCTGGAAGGGACGAACACCTACATCTACGGCGAAGGCCCGTGCACGGTGATCGACCCCGGGCCCGACGACGACGGCCACGTCGAAGCGCTCCTCGCCGCCGCCGAGGAGCGCGGCGGCATCGGCGTCGTCCTCCTCACCCACTCGCACGGTGACCACGCCGCTGCCGCCCACCGGCTCGGCGCCGAGGTGGTCCTGCCGCGCGAAGGCGAAGACTCGCGCGCCGGCCTCCGCGTCCTCGCCACTCCCGGCCACGCGGTCGACCACGTCAGCTTCCTCACCGTCGATGGCGTCTGCTTCTCCGGCGACCTCGTCCTCGGCCTCGGCTCGACGATCGTCGGCCCCGACGGCGGCGGTCTCGCCGCCTACATGGAGTCGCTGCGGCTGCTGCGCGCCGAGCCGCTGAAGTTGATCTGCCCCGGCCACGGCCCCTGGATCACCGACCCGGACGCCAAGCTCGACGAATACATCGGCCACCGCGAAGAGCGCGAACGCCGCCTCGTCGCCGCCCTCGACCGCGGCGAGCGCTCGCGCGCCGCGCTGCTCGCCGAGGCCTGGGACGACGTGCCGCCGGTGCTGCTGCCGATGGCGGCGATGGCGATGGAGACGCACCTCGAAAAGCTCGAGGCCGAAGGCCGCCTGCCGGGCGAGCTCACCGCCTGAGCCCGCCCCGGCCCGGGTCCGCCAAGGCGCCGAGGTCGTAGCCGGCGACGACCATCCCGCCAGCGGGACTCTTCGTCGCAGCACTGAGTCGGCGACGACCAGCCGGCCCTTGGAGTTGATTGTTGCCCCCCTTCCGCACAGCCGATTTTGGCCAACCAGCCAAACCTGATACACAGATGGTATGAAGCGGTCGGTGGGGAAGCGATCGAAGCGCTCGCTGGGAAGGCGGGCGGTGACGGCGGGGACCTTCGCTGGCGTCGCCGGGACGGGGTTGGCAGCTGCCGGGACGGCGGCTGCCTGGCACTGGCTGGCGCGGCGGCCGCTGCCGCAGACGAAGGGCACGATCGAGCTGCCGGGCCTGCGCGGCCGGGTGACGGTGCGGCGCGACCGCTGGGGCGTCCCCCACGTCGAGGCCGAGGAGTTCGACGACATCTACTTTGCCCAGGGGTTCTGCCATGCGCAGGACCGGCTCTGGCAGATGGATTTCTACCGCCGCGTGGTGCGTGGCAGGCTCGCCGAGTTCGCCGGGCCGGAGACGTTGCCGGTCGACCGCCTGATGTTGACCTTGGGGATCAGGCGGATCGCCGAACGCGAGGTCGCTGAGCTCGATCCCGACCTGCGGGAACAGCTCGAGCACTTCTGCGCCGGAGTCAACGCCGGGGCCGAGGCGGCGCCGGCGCCGCCCTTCGAGATGCAACTGCTGCGGCTGCGGTTCGAGCCCTGGGCGCCGGTCGACATCCTCAGCCTCGCCAAGCTGCTGGCGTTCGGGCTTTCCACCAACTGGGAGCGAGAGCTGGTCCGGGCCGACATGGTGCGCGAGCTCGGCCCCGAGCTGGCGGCGCGGCTGGACCCGACCTACCCGCGCGAGAACCCGATCGTCACCCAGGAAGCGTGGAGCGGCGACGGGATCGCGATGGCCGCACAGATCGACGCGGTGCGGCGCTCGCTGGGCCTCGCCGCCGAGGCGAGCGGCTCCAACAACTGGGCCATCTCCGGTGAGCGCTCGGCTACCGGCTCGCCTCTGATCGCCGGCGACCCGCACCTGCCGCCAAGCATGCCGGGCATCTGGTACGAGGCCGAGGCACGCCACGGCGGCCGCTTCGTCCGCGGCGCGACGCTGCCGGGAATGCCCGGCGTGTACATGGGGCAGAACAACGATGTCGCGTGGACGGTCACCAACGTGATGGCCGACGTCCAGGACCTCTTCATCGAGCAGGTCGAGGGCGACACCTACCTGTTCGAAGGTGAGTGGCTGCCGCTCGAGATCGTCGAGGAGGAGATCCCGGTCAAGGGGCGGTCGGAGCCGGAGCGGCTGACCGTGCGCTCGACCCACCACGGGCCGATCGTCAACGAGGCGCTCGGCGCCGACGAGGCCGAGCCGCTCGCCCTTGCCTGGACCGCACTGCGCGAACCCGCCGTCTCGCCGCGACTGAGCGAGGGCTTCGAGGCCACCTCGGGTCCGGAGCTGATTGCCGCGATCGAAGGGCACACCGCGCCGCCCTCGAACATCATCTGGGCCGACCGCCACGGCTCGATCGGCTACAAGCTGATCGGCCGCCTGCCGCTGCGCCGCGGCGGCAGCCCCGACCTGCCGAAGCCGGGCTGGGACGGCGAGTTCGAGTGGGAGGGGCTGATCCCCTACGACGAGCTCCCGGAGGTGATAGACCCGCCGAGCGGCTTCCTCGTCACCGCCAACAACCGGATCGTCGGTGACGACTACCCGCACCACATCACCAGCGAGTGGCTCGACGGCTTCCGCGCCAGGCGGATCGAGGAAATGATCGGCGAACGCGAGCTCCACGACCTCGACGACTTCGAGGCGATGCAGACCGACGTCCTCTCGCTGCCGGGGCTCGAGGCGGCGCGGCGGCTCGGCCGCCTGCACCCGCGCGGCCAGCGTGAGCGCTCGGCGATCGAGCGGCTGCGCTCCTGGGACGGCCGGCTCGACCCCGACACCGTCGCCGGCACGATCTACCAGGCTTTTATCCTGCGGCTCGCCCGCGAGGTGGCGCGGGCGGCGATCGGCGACCGCGACCTCGGCGAGCGCTGGCTCGACCGCGCCGACAACGGCTTCACCACCCACAGCACCTCGCCCTGGCGCTGGCACTCGCACCTGATGGCGCTCTGGGAGGAAGAGGACCCGCGGCTGATCGGCCGGCCGTGGGAGGACCTGGCGCTGGAAACGCTGGCCGGCGCCCTCGACGACCTCTCGGACCGCTTCGGTCCCGACCCCGACGGCTGGCGCTGGGGCAGCGTCCACGAGATGGAGTTCCCGCACCCGCTCGGCGACTCCAACCCGCTGCTGCACAAGATCCTCAACCGCCGCCTGCGCGCCGGCGGCGCCCAGGAGACCGTCAGCCAGGTCGCCTACGACCCCAACGACCCCTACCGCGCGGTCTGGGGGCCGAGCTGGCGAATGGTCGCCGACCCGGTCGCCCCCGACCGCTCCCGCTGGCAGATGTTCACCGGCCAGTCTGGGCACCCGGCGAGCCGCCACTACGACGATCTGCAGGCCGACTGGCTCGACGGCCGCACCCAGCCGATGTGCGGCGAGGGGCCCTGGGAAGTGCTCGAGCTGGCGCCCGCGGCTTGAGCACTTAAGTCCGAGGCGACGGCCAAAATCCGCGCTCCGCCGGCAGCCGCCGGGACCCCGAGCAAGGAGCCGCCATGGATCAAGGATCGTCCCTCAGCCGTCGCCACCTGCTCGCCGGAGCCGCGGCGGCCGGCACCGCGGGGGCGCTCGCTCAGGTACCGGGCCTCGCCCGCGCCAGCTCGCCCGGCGACGCCGGCAACACCGTCAAGCGGCCGGCGGCGACCTTCTTCAAGGAACCGGCGCTGAACTTCCAGATGCTGTTCGCGCTCGGTGGCGCCGGCTACGGTGCATCCGAGGTCGGTGAGGTGCTGGCCGCCTTCGACCGGATCCACGGCAAGGGCGACACGCTGCGCTCGGTCTACGAGGAGTTCCTCCGCCTCGGCCGCCAGATCCGCGCCCGCGGCGATCGCGAGCGCGACGCCGGCCGCAGGGAGAGCGCCCGGCTCTGCTACCTGCGGGCGTCGATGTACCTCGACCAGGCGCTCTTCTACGCGCTCGCCTCGAAGACCCCGACCCGCGGGCACGAGGGCACCATCTACCGGGAGATGGAGGGCTCCTTCGCGCAGGCGGGGGCGCTGTTCTCACCCCGCTTCGAGCCGGTCCGCATCCCATACGACGCGGGCGAGCTGCCGGGCTGGTTCCTCAGCCCGGGCGCTGGCCGGCGGCCGACGGTGATCCTCAACAACGGCTCCGACGCCCAGAACATCGACATGTACGTCTACGGCGGCGCCGCCGCGCTCGAACGCGGCTGGAACGCGCTGATCTTCGAAGGCCCGGGGCAGGGATCGAACCTCTTCCTCCGCAGCCAGCCGTTCACCCCCGACTGGGGTCGGGTGGTCAGCGCGGTCGTCGACTTCCTGCGTGCTCACCCGAAGGTCGACAAGCGGCGGATCTCGCTCATCGGGCAGAGCTTCGGCGGCTACCTGACGGCGCGGGCCGCCGCCTCCGAGCACCGGCTCGCCGGACTGGTGACCGACCCCGGCATCCACGACTGCTTCGTCAGCTGGAGCGACAACCTCAAATCGCTGCTGCCGGTGTTCAAGAGCGGCGCCAAGGACGAGTTCAACCGGCTCTGGAATAAGTACGTGATCGCCAGAGCCGACGAATACGAGCGCGTCGGCCTCGCCAAGCGGCTCGAGATCTACGGTAGCGGCAGCACCTACGACCAGCTCAAACTCGCCCAGCAGTTCAAGCTCGACCGCGCCACCGCCCGCCGCATCACCACCCCGGCCGCGATCCTCTCGCCCGAGCTCGAGCAGTTCTTCCCCGGCCAGGCGGAGACGATGCACGACTGGATCGGCAGGGATCGCAGCACCTTGATCCACTTCACGATCGCCGAGGGCGGCGAGTACCACTGCGAGCCGATGGCGCCGCAGCTGCGGAACGAACGCGTCTTCGACTGGCTGGAAACGCAGGCGCAGCCGACCGGCTAGGCCCGCTCGGACTCGCCCAGATCGGCCAGCCCCGGGTAGCGGGCCTGGGAGACCGCGGTGACGAGCTCGACGATCTGGTCCGGGGCCTTGGATGGGTGGCCGGCGTCGAACGGCGGCTGCGGGTCGTACTCGATCCCCAGCTGGACCGCCTGGGCGACCTCCGGGCCAACCTCCTGGCCGACCAGGTGCAGTGCCATGTCGATCCCGGCCGAGACGCCGGCGGCGCTGACGTACTTGCCGTCCTCGACGAAGCGGCCGACGACCGGCTCGGCGCCGAACTCGCGCAGCGGCTCGAGGAATAGCCAGTGGCCGGTGGCGCGGCGGCCCTCGAGCAGGCCGGCGGCGCCGAGGACGAGCGAGCCGGTGCAGACCGAGGTCGTCCATTTCGTGCCGCGGTCGATCTCGCGCAGCCACTCGAGCGCCGGCTCGTCCTCGAGCAGGGCGCGGTTGCCCCGGCCGCCGGGGACGAGGACGAGGTCGGCGGCGTCGACCTCGGCGTAGGCCCGGTCGGCGCTGAGGCCGAGGCTGCCGACGTCGGTGCGGACCTCGCCGGCGCGCGGCGCGACGAACTCGACCTCCCAGCCGGGGACCGAGCGGAAGACCTCGTAGGGACCGATTGCGTCGAGGGCAGTGAGGCCGTCGAAGATGAGGATCTTGATCTCCATGCGGCGATCGTGACGGAACCGACGCCCGCGCGCCAGTGGCAGAAATGACAATGTCCGCTAGATTTCTGCCACCATGGCAGCGAGGGAGTCGAGCCGTGCGAAGCCCGAGCGGCACCGGGTCGCGATCCTCTGTCTCGAAGGGCTCGTTGCCTTCGACCTGACCGCTCCCGCACAGGCCTTCGGCCTCGCCCACCGCGACGACGGCTGGCCGCTCTACGAGGTCACGACGTGCTCACCGGGCGGCGGCGCGGTCCGCAGCACCAGCGGCTTCGCCGTCATCCCGGCGGCGGACCTCGGGGCGCTGCGGCGGACCGAGACGGTGGTGGTCCCCGGCTACGCCGACCTGCTGCGGCCGCCGCACGAGCCGGCGCTGGCGGCGCTGCGGGCCGCTGCCGCCCGCGGCACCCGGGTCCTTTCGGTCTGCACCGGCGCCTTCGCGCTCGCCCACGCGGGCCTGCTCGACGGCCGCCGCGCGACCACCCACTGGGGCTGGGCCGGGGAGCTCGCCGCGCGCTTCCCGGCGGTCACGGTCGAACCCGACGCCCTGTTCGTGGATGAGGGTCAGGTGATGACCTCGGCCGGCCTCAGCGCCGGGATCGACCTCAGCCTGCACGTGATCCGCACTGACTTCGGCGTCGCGGCAGGCGCTACGGTCGCCCGCCACCTGGTCGCGCCGCCCCACCGCGACGGCGGCCAGGCGCAGTTCTTCGAGGCGCCGCCGACGAGCGGCGAGGGGAGCCTGGAGCCGACCCGCCACTGGGCCGCCGAGCGCCTCGGCGAGCCGCTCGACGTCGCCGCGATGGCCGGCCACGCCGGGCTCAGCCCGCGCACCTTCGCTCGTCGCTTCCGTGCTGAGGTCGGGACGACGCCGCTGCAGTGGTTGCTCGGCCGCCGCGTGCTGGCGGCGCGGCGGCTGCTCGAGTCCTCCGAGCTGCCGGTCGAGGACGTCGCCTGGCGCTGCGGCTTCGGCACCGCCGCCTCGCTGCGCGAGCACTTCCGCCGGGCCACCGCGACGACCCCCACCGCCTATCGCCGCTCCTTCCGGGTGGCGGCACCGAGGCTGGGGCGCTAGCTCGATCGAATACCGTTCGCCGCGTGAGCAGGCGCGGGCAGATCGTCCTCAGCGACGCCGAGCTGGGCGAGCTCTTGGTGAGCGAGCGGGTCGCAGTCGTGACCAGCATCGGCCCGCGCGGCTGGCCGCACTCGATGCCGCTCTGGTACGTGCCGCGCGACGGCGAGGTCTGGATCTGGACCTACGCGAAATCGCAGAAGGTCCGCAACCTCGAACGCGACCCGCGGGCGACCGTGCTGGTCGAGACCGGGCATGAGTACGGCGAGCTGCGCGGCGCGATGATCGAGGCCGAGGCGGACATCCGCCGCGATTTCGATACCGTGCTCGGCTTCGCCGAGGAGCTCACCGTCCGCTATGCGGAGGGGATCGAATCGGTCGAGGGTGACGCCAAGGCGGCGCTCGAAGCGCAGGCGCCGAAGCGAGTGGCGATCCGGTTCCAGCCGTTGCGTACGGCAAGCTGGGATCACCGCAAGCTCGGCGGTCGCTACTAACCCCTCGGCGGCCCTTCGGTGACAGGTTCGATACATCCCGCCACCACCCGTGTTGCAGGGTGACCCGAAAATTCCAGCCACCCACCCCGACTCCCAGCGAGGTGAAACCGATTTTCACTAGACGATTCCCAGTCGCCGTATCCCTGCTCGTCAGCCTCAGCGCGGCGATCCTGATCTTTGCCGCAACCGGCTGCGCAGGAGCCCAGTCCACCACCTCGGTGGCGCTGCCGCCGGCGCCGAAGGGCTTCTTCGGCATCGGCCCGCAGACCGGCCTGAGCGAACGCGACGCCCAGTACATGAAAGCCGGCGGGATCGAAGTCGTCCGCTACCCGCTGGTCTGGTCCGAAGTGCAGCCGACCCGCAACGGCGGCTACAACTGGGACACTTTCGACGGCATCGTCAGCGAAGCCACCAGGCAAGGCCTGCAGGTGCTGCCCTTCGTCGTCGACACGCCCCGCTGGCTCTCCCTCAAAGGGACGAAACTGCCGATCGACAGCGCCAAGGCGCGCAAGGCTTGGACTCAGTTCCTCGAAGCCGCGGTCAAACGCTACGGGCCCGGCGGCGAATTCTGGACGATCCATGCCCCTGGCGTCCAGTACGAGACGGAAATCCCGAAACCACTGCCGATCCGCACCTGGCAGATCTGGAACGAGGCGAACTTCTTTTACTTCGCCTACCCGGCCTCGCCGCAGCGCTACGCGCGGCTGCTCAAACTCTCGACGCCGGTGATCAAACGGATCGACCCGACGGCGAAAGTGATCACCGCCGGCCTGTTCGGCAGCCCCAGCCCGAAAGGGGCGCGGGGAATGCCGGCCGCCCAGTTCCTCGAAACGATCTACAAGATCCCGGGGATGAAGCCCTACTTCGACGGTGTCGCGCTGCACCCCTACGCGGTCGACACCGAAACGCTCGAAGAACTGGTCGAGGAATTCCACGAAGTCACGGTCGCCAACCACGACCGGATCCCGCTCTACATCACCGAGATGGGGTGGGGCTCGCAGAACAACTTCGACGAAGTCGCCTTCGAGCAGGGCATCCAGGGCCAGGTTAAGGAGCTGAAGGGGGCCTACGGCTACCTGCTGGAAAACCGGCGCCAGCTCGATCTCAGGGGCGTCTACTGGTTCTCCTGGAAGGACATCGAAGAATCGTGCAGCTTCTGCGACTCGGTCGGGCTCTTCAAGGGAGGCCCCAAATTCCGGCCAAAGCCCGCCTGGCGCGCCTTTATCGCTATCACCCACGGGCGTCCACGTCCCTAGGAGTGATCTGGACGAATATTCGTCCAGGTGCCTAGCCATTTATCCTGCTGCGGGTGCGACGCCACGGCGCAGCGGTCCTCGGCCTTCTCTGCCTGCTAGCGATCGCCCTCCCCGGGGGGGCGGTCGCGGCGGGTAAGCCGTCGCCCGAACCGCCGCCCAGCGGCTTCTTCGGCGTCGCCCCGCAGGACTGGCTGACCGACCGCGACGCCGAATACATGAAGGCCGGGGGGATCGAATCGATCCGCTGGCCGCTTGAATGGGCCGGCGCCCAGCCGACCAAGAACGGCCCCTACCTCTGGGGCCAGCTCGACCGCACGCTGATGGTCGCCACCAGGCACGGCCTGAAGGTGCAGCCGTTCATCGTCGGCACCCCGCCCTGGCTGGCGGGGAGCACGCTGGACCTGCCGCTGACCAGCCCCGAAGCGCGCCAGGAATGGGCCCGCTTCCTCGAAGCGGCCGCCCGGCGCTACGGGCCCGGCGGTGAATTCTGGACCGAACACGCCCCCGGAGGCAGCTCGCAGGAACCGCCGATCACCACCCCGATGCCGATCACCGAGTGGCAGATCTGGAACGAGGCGAACTTCTTCTACTTCTCCAACCCGGCGACGCCGCAGGCCTACGCGCGGCTGCTGCGGATCTCGAGCCCGGCGATCAAGGCCGGCGACCCGGAAGCCCAGGTGATCATGTCCGGCCTCTTCGGCCTGCCCGGCAAACGCAGCGGCGGCAACCTGCCGGCGGCCGAATTCCTCCGCAAGCTCTACCGCGTGCCCGGGATCAAGAACTACTTCGACGCGGTCGCGCTGCACCCCTACGCCGGGACTGTCACCGAACTGAAACAGATGGTCGAGGAATTCCACGCCGTCACCGTCCAAAACCACGACGAAGTCCCGCTCTACATCACCGAGATGGGCTGGGGCTCCCAGTTCGACCCCAACATCGTCGCCTTCGAGCGCGGCTACAAGGGCCAGGCCCGCTCGCTGAGCAAGGCCTACCGCTACCTGCTCGCCAACCGCGTCCGGCTCAACCTCCAGAGCGTCACCTGGTTCTCCTGGAAGGACATCCCGGGTTCGTGTGATTACTGCGATTCGGTTGGGTTGTTCGGGGGCGGCGAAGGGTTCAATCCGAAGCCGGCTTGGACGGCGTTCGTGCGGTTGACGCACGGGCGGTTGCGGCCGTAGGCGATTCGGGTTCGCGGGACGGCGGGGGATTCGAGGGCGGTGCTTGGGGGTCCCTCCCCGGACGAAACACCATCCTTTCGGCTGGTTTCTTGAGTGTCCGGGGAGGGACCCCCAATCCCCGCCAACGGAACCAAGGTCGAGAGTCCCGACGCCCCCACTTTCTTTTAGCTTCTCCTTGGGGCGCTGGCGGCGATGCGCAGCGAGCCCCGAGTCCTCGGCCTCCGCTGAAGCCCCTCAGTTCATCGAGGTTGCCTTTTTGCACGGAAAGCGGGTGGGCGCACTGCGCCACCTCAGCCGGGGCGCTGCGCCATGTCGGCCTAGCGGTGGCCGACGCCGGGGGGAATGTGGAGGCGGCCCTTTGGCTTCTTCGTCAGTTCGCCCTTTTTGGGGCGGTAGACGCGGACGCCCAGGTGGCGTGAGGTTGCGGCTTCGTAGGTTGCGTCGGCGGCGATTTCGGCGCGGAATTGGACGCGGTGGTCGACGCGGGGAAGGAAGCGAGCGGTGCAGGCGCGGTCGAGGCGGCGGCTGCCGAGGCGGGCGCGGTTGCGGAACAGTTTCACCGTCTGGCCGCGGCGGCCGTTGCAGGGGGAGACCCAGACGGTCAGCTGGGCGCGACCGTTGCGCTTGACGCGGCGGGTGACGGCGCGGATGCCGACGACGGAGGGGGTGAGCGGCTTGACCACGGGCGGCGGCGTCGGCATGCAGGTGTTCGGGGTCGAGCCGGTGAGGCGGTAGACCGGGCCGTTGCCGGAGACCGCGTAGATGCGGCCGCAGGAGTCTTCGCCGAAGCTGTTGAGGTTGGTGACCGGGATCAGGTTCTCGGAGCGGTCGCTGGTGAATGCTTCGGAGAGGACGAGGGAGCGGATTTCGCCGTTCAGGTCGCCGTAGAGGTAGCGGCCGGCGAGTTCGGGCAGGGAGGGATCACGGACGACGTAGCCGCCGATCACCGCGGAGCCGTGGGCAGCGCCGCCGCCGGGGTCGATGTGCGGGTAGTCGAAGGCCGGTTCGATGTAGCTGCCGGTCGGCGAGCAGCCGGGGTCGGTGGCCGGGCCCGCAAGCCTGCCCTCGCGGCAGTTCCAGCCGTAGTTGCGGCCGATGCCGAGGTTGGCCGCGACCGGCGCCCAGTCGATCTCCTCGCGGGCGCTCTGGCCGACGTCGCCGATCACCAGGTCGTGGTAGAGCCGGTCGAACGAGAAGCGGTAGGGGTTGCGCAGGCCGTAGGCGAAGACGAGGCGTTCGTTGGCGTTGGCGCTCCCCGCGAACGGATTGCTGGTGGGAACCGTGTAGGGCAGGACGCCGCTGGGATCGACGCCGATCCGCAGGATCTTGCCGAGCAGGGTCGTCTTGTCCTGGGCGTTGTGCATTTCGTCGTTGCTGCCGCCGCCGTCGCCGGTCGCGATGAACAGCAGCCCTTCGGGGCCGAAGGCGATCTGGCCTCCGTAGTGGTTCCCCTGGTTGGGGTGGGGGATCGTCAGCAGGTCGCGGACGAAGCTCGCTGAGGAACCGTTGGCGCGCAGTTCGCCGATGTGGATTTCCGGCCATGGCGCCTCGCGGCCGGTGTAGAAGGCGAAGATGCGCCCGCTGCTGGCGAAGTCCGGCGCCAGCGCGATCGAGAGCAGTCCCTGCTCGCCGGCGATCGGGCTGCTGATCAGCGGTTCGAGGTTGGCGAATTCGGTCACCGTCCCGTTTTCGCCCTGCATGATCTTGCCCTTGCGCTGGACGACGAAGAGCCGGTTCGGGTTGCCGGGGTCCGAGGTGACGAAGGTCGGTTCGCTGAAGGTGCCGACCGATTGCAGGCTCGCCGCCTGTGCGCTCGTTCCAGTCGCGGCCGCCAACAACGAAACCGCGACGATGAGGGTCCCCACCGCTCGCTTCACCCCGTTCAAGTTAGCTAACGCCAAGGTTGGAGTAATAGGGTCGGACCAATGTCGCAAATTGCGGGGGGCCCGGCCTGGCTCGTTCTCCCCACGTACAACGAGGCGGGCAACGTCGAGTCTGTCGTCGCCCAGTCCCTCGCACAGCTACCCGAGGACGCCCGCGTGCTGGTCGTCGACGACGCCTCGCCGGACGGCACCGGGGCGATCGCCGACCGCCTTGCCGCCGAGCGCCCCGATCAGGTCGAGGTCCTGCACCGGACCGGAAAGCGCGGCCTTGGCCCTGCGTACATTGCCGGCTTCCGCCGCGCCCTTTCCGGCGGTGCCGGGTTGGTGCTGGAGATGGACGCCGATTTCTCGCACGACCCGGCCGACCTACCGCGCCTGCTCGCCGCCGCCGAGCGCGCCGACCTGGTGATCGGCTCGCGCTACGTCGCCGGCGGCCGGGTCGAGGCCTGGAGCGCCAGCCGCCGCCTACTCAGCCGCGGCGGCAGCGCCTACGCCCGCCGCGTCCTCGGCCTCGACGTCCGCGACCTGACCGGCGGCTTCAAGTGCTTCCGCCGCGAGGTGCTAGAGGCGATCGACCTCGACGGAGTCGATTCCAAGGGCTATGCCTTCCAGGTCGAGATGACCTACCGCGCCGCCCGCCACGGCTTCCGCGTCGCCGAGCTGCCGATCGTCTTCCACGATCGCCGCGTGGGTGCCTCGAAGATGACCGCCGCGATCGCCGCCGAGGCGGCGTGGCGCGTCCCTTGGTTGCGATACCGTCGCGGACCGTGAATCGGCTCCTGATCACCGGCGGGGCCGGCTTCGTCGGCTCCAACCTCGCCGTCTCGCTGGCCCGCCGCCACTCCGAGTGGGAGGTCGTCGCGCTCGACAACCTCTACCGGCGCGGCTCCGAGCTGAACCTGCCGCGGCTCGAGGAGGCCGGCGTCGGCTTCGTCGAGGGCGACGTCCGCGACCCCGAGAGCCTCGGCAGGATCGGCGAGCTGACGGCGATGGTCGAGTGCTCGGCCGAGCCCTCGGTGATGAGCGGCATCGACGGCGACACCGGCTACCTCGTCCACACCAACCTGACCGGCGCCTACAACTGCCTCGAGCTGGCCCGCCGCGACGGCGCCTTCGTGGTCTTCCTCTCGACCAGCCGCGTCTACCCGGTCGCCCCGCAGGTCGAGCTCGAGCTGGAGGAGGCCGAGACCCGCTTCGAGCTCGCCGCCGAGCAGGACGTCCGCGGCGTCTCGCCCGCCGGCATCTCCGAGGACTTCCCGCTCGAGGGGGCCCGCACTCTCTACGGCGCCACCAAGCTCGCCGCCGAGCTCTTGATCGAGGAGTACCGCGAGGCGCTCGGCGTCCCCGCGGTGATCGACCGCTGCGGCGTGATCGCCGGCCCCTGGCAGATGGGCAAGGTCGACCAGGGGGTCTTCACCCACTGGATGCTCGCTCACCACTTCGGCAACCCGCTCTCCTACATCGGCTTTGGCGGCGAGGGCAAGCAGGTCCGCGACCTGCTCCACGTCGAGGATCTGGTCGACCTCGTCGAGCGCCAGCTGCTTGCCCCCGCCGAGTGGGACGGCCGCACCGTCAACGTCGGCGGCGGCCGCGAGATCAGCCTCTCGCTGCGCGAGACGACCGCGATCTGCCAGCAGCTCACCGGCAACGAGGTGCCGATCACCCCGGTCGCCGAGACGCGCCAGGGCGACGTCCCCATCTACCTCTCCGACTGTGAGCGAATCTTTAACCTTGACGAGTGGCGACCCCGTCGCGATGCCGAGACCGTGCTTCGCGACATCCACGAGTGGATCACCTCGGACGAGGAGCGGATCGCCAAGGCTTTGAACATCGAGATCAACTGATGACGGAAAGGGAGTAGCGGAATGCCGGTTGCGATCGTCACCGGGGCAGGGGGCTTGATCGGCTCGGAGGCCGTCGAGCACTTCATCGGCCAGGGCTTCGACGTGCTGGGAATCGAGAACGACATGCGGGCCAGCTTCTTCGGCCCCGAGTCCTCGACCTCGCACGTGACCGAGCGGCTGGTCAACGAGCACCCCGGCTCCTTCCATTGGGAGAACGCCGACATCCGCGACGCGGAGCGGATCATGGGGATCTTCGCCAAGCACGCCGGGCAGATCGAGCTGGTGATCCACACCGCCGCCCAGCCCTCGCACGACTGGGCCGCGAGCGCCCCGCAGATCGACTTCGGGGTCAACGCCAACGGCACCCTCAACCTGCTCGAGGCGGCCCGCACCCACGCGCTCTCGGTGCCGTTCATCTTCTGCTCGACCAACAAGGTCTACGGCGACACGCCGAACCGGCTGCCGCTGCAGTCGCTGGAGAAGCGGCTCGAGCTGCCCGAGGACCACCCCTACTACAAGGGGATCGACATCTCGATGTCGATCGACACCTCGACCCACTCGCTGTTCGGAGTCTCCAAGGCGGCCGCCGACCTGCTGGTCCAAGAGTACGGCTACTACTTCGAGATGCCGACCGTCTGCTTCCGCGGCGGCTGCCTGACCGGCCCGCAGCACGCCGGCGCCAAGCTGCACGGCTTCCTCGCCTACCTGATGAAGTGCACCGTCACCGGCACGCCCTACACCGTCTTCGGCTACGAGGGCAAGCAGGTCCGCGACAACATCCACAGCGCCGACCTGATCGCCGCCTTCGACGAGTTCCGCAAGGCGCCCCGCGCCCACGCCGTCTACAACATCGGCGGCGGCCGCTTCTCCAACTGCTCGATGCTCGAGGCGATCGAGGTCTGCGAACGCGTCTCCGGCAACGAGCTCTCCTGGGAGATGGGCGAGGAGCCGCGGATCGGCGATCACCGCTGGTGGATCTCCGACCTGGCGCCGTTCGAAGCCGACTACCCGGGCTTCCAGCTGCGCTACGGGATCGAGGAGATCCTGCAGGAGATGTACGAGCAGAACGTCGAGCGCTGGATGGCAACGCCGGCGTGAAGCTCTCGGTAGTCATCCCGGCCCAGAACGAGGAGGGGTCGATCGGCTCGACCCTCGAGGGGCTGGTCGCCCAGCTCGAGGCCGACTCGATCGACTACGAAGTGATCGTCATCGACGACGACTCCGAAGACTCGACCAACGCGATCGTCGCCGCGATCGGCGAGCGCAACCCGCGCGTCCGCGTCCACCGCTCGCATTACGAACGCGGCTTCGGGATGGCGATCCGCGCCGGCCTCGACGTCTTCGAGGGCGACGCGGTGGCGATCTTCATGGCCGACGCCTCCGACGATCCCAAGGACCTGGTCCGCTACCACCGCCTGCTCGAAGAGGGCTGGGACTGCGCCTTTGGCTCGCGCTTCATGCCGGGCGCCCGGATCTACGACTACCCGCGCCTCAAGTACCTCTTCAACCGCCTCGCCAACACCTTCATCCGGATCCTCTTCCGCCACCGCTACAACGACACCACCAACGCCTTCAAGGCCTACCGGCGCGAGGTGATCGAAACCGTCCAGCCGCTGCTCTCCAAGCACTTCAACCTGACCGTCGAGCTGCCGCTGAAGGCGATCGTCCGCGGTCACTCCTACGCGGTGGTGCCGAACAGCTGGACCAACCGCACCTCCGGCGAGGCGAAGCTGGCGATGAAGGAGATGGGCAGCCGCTACCTGTTCATCGTCCTCTACGTCTGGCTGGAGAGCACCCTGAGCCGCGGCGACTACCGGGTCGGGGCGCCAAAACCGCCGCGCGGCGTACGCCAGAGCGAGGGCCGGCGGGCGACCGACAAAGCGGCCGACGAGTAGGGTCGCGCCCGCCTCAGCGCGGGCGCAGGACGGCGATGTCCTGGGTCGGCGCCGCCGCCGCATCGTGGATCGCCACGACCTCGAACCACTGCCCCCAGTGGTCGCGGATGTAGTCGTGGCTGTGGAAGGTCGTGTGGTAGCCCTCGTAGAAGTGCGCCTCCCAGCCGTCGCCGCGCCAGATCGAGATGCCATCGTGCTCGACCTCTCCGATCACCCGGTCCGGCAGCTCGACCAGCGGGTGGTCGCGGTGCCAGCGGAAGGAGGTCGGGCCGTTGAAGGAGACCGCGAGGACGCCGTCGGGTCGCGCCACCCGCGCCAGCTCTTCCAGCCAGCGATCCTGGGGCCCCACTTCGAGGTGGGTGAAGATGCTGTGGCCGACGACGCGGTCGAAGGCATCGCCGGGAAGCTCGGTCGGCGGCAGCAGCGGCAGCGCCACGGCGGCGGCGAGGCCGAGGTTCTCGCCGATCCAGGCGATCG
>Ga0268265_10001728_pt1 | contig 17646 bp, 11 predicted proteins | sample KBSSwiS52_FD_190355 | JGI IMG/M metagenome (GOLD analysis project Ga0268265, IMG submission 190355) | Switchgrass rhizosphere microbial communities from Kellogg Biological Station, Michigan, USA - KBS Switchgrass S5-2 (SPAdes) (version 2) | ecosystem: Host-associated > Plants > Roots >... | reverse complement strand
TGGTGTTGGGGGACCCGGGAGGAGTCGAACCTCTTGCGCGCGGATTAAAAGCCCGTTGCCCAACCGTCTCAGGCTTGAACGCTCCGGGTCCATCGGCGATGGAGATGCGGCGGCAAGCCGCCCCGGTTTGGTCTTGGTGGACATGGTGGTCTCCTTGCTCGTGGTGTTGGTTCTCCCGCACGGTATCGAACCGCGGTCTTCCGGTTATCGGCCGGGCGCTCTGCCATTGAGCAACGGGAGAGATGCTGGTGCTTCGTCGCGGACTCGAACCGGGGGTCGCCTGCATGTCGGGCAGGTGCTTTGGTGGCTCAAGCTAACGAAGCCGTTGGTGCTCGCTCCAGGACTCGAACCTGGGAATGTCGGTGTGTAAGACCGATGCCTTGGCCGCTTGGCGAAGCGAGCTCCGCGCGCAGGGTTGGGGTGTCATGCTGAAAGCATGCCTCCGGCATGACTGCGCGCAAACAAGAATGGTGCACCCGGAAGGACTTGAACCTCCACGCCGTTGCGGCGGCCGCTTCTGAGGCGGCTGCGTCTACCGTTTCGCCACGAGTGCGTTGCCAAGAGCTCATCGATGGTGCCGCAACGGCGGATCGAACGCCGGTTTCCGCCTTACCAAAGCGGTGCCCTGCCACTGGACGACTGCGGCCCAGCGTTCATGGAGTGGTGCTGGCTGGAGGACTCGAACCTCCCGCCTCTCGCTTACGAGGCGAGTGCTCTGCCCGATGAGCTAAGCCAGCTCAGACAATCGACAAGCGGATCGCGGCGCCGCTCCCGGAGTGGAAGCGACCTTGTGGGTGCGCCGAGGCTCGGCGCCGCGTCCGAAATGGACCTTCACAATGTCAAAGAGCGCGGCGCCGCCGGCGCCGTAGTCACAGGCGAACGGGTTCATGGTCCGAGCGCGCGCACGAATGCGCGTGCGCTGTCGGCACATGAGGTGAGCTTGGATGTACTTCGGTAGATTCTACGGGCCATCTGCCCTCCTGCCTCAGCGGCGGAGGGCGGACCCTGCGCCGGTTATTCCGGTTTCGGTCTCGTGTTTTGTTCGGACCGATTGAACGAACTGGAGAAGCCCCTATAGCCGCGCGCGCCCACGGGCAGCCAACCGTTCGGTCGATCCGACCGTCCGGTGGCGGCGCTGAGCGCGGTGGCGATATGTGATGCTCTGCGCATCGGGTCCTCAGTGTTCCCGCCGAAAAAGCCGTCGACGGTCGGAAGGAGAGCGCGGGTCAATGCCAGAAGTCCCTCGATTGGTCAAGCGGGAGAAATCCAGCGCCACGCCATCGAATCCAACAACGCAGCAGTGCGGCTCGGTCCGTCGCTCACCCCGAGTCTCGCTCATACGATTGCGATGCTACACTCGCCGGTCACCACCTGAGTGGCAGTCAGCAAGGAAGAAACACATGGCAGGGTTCACGTGGGACCACATCCATCTGCGCAGCCCGAATCCGGAGGCCACAGCCGCCTTCTACGAGCGTATGTTTGGCGCCGAAGTCATTCGCACGATGCAGCAGGGCAAGCCGCGCATCGACCTCAAGGTCGGCGGCGCCAACGTGTTCATTCTGCCTATCGTGCCCGGCGACAAGACCAATCCGCCGCCGACGTCGCCTTATCAGGGTCTCGATCACTTCGGGCTGTCGGTGACCGGCATCGATGCGGTGGTGGCCGATCTCAAGGCCAAGGGCGCCGAGTTCACGATGGAGCCGAACAACATCCGCCCCGGCATACGCATCGCCTTCCTGCGCGGGCCTGAGGGTGTGTCGATCGAGCTGCTTGAGCGCTCGTCGGCGTGACGGGTCAAGAGCCAAGGAGGGGCGTAAAATGAGCAGCTCCGCAAGCTCGCGCCACCCCTGCGTCCGCTCGTTGACCATATCGTCGAGCGGATCCGAACGCTGGCGGCCGAGGGCTAAGCGAAGTTTCGGACGAGAAGGGCCATGCGTGTCCTGATCTGCGGCGGCGGCGTCATCGGCACCTCTATCGCCTGGTTCCTCGCCATGCGCGGGGCCGAACCCATCGTCATCGAGCGGACTGGCGTTGCCAACGCGGCGTCCGGCAAGTCGGGCGGCTTTCTCGCCTTGGACTGGTGCGACGGCATGGCGCTTGCGCCGCTCGCACGGCGAAGCTTCGCCCTGCATGCGAGTCTGGCGGAGGAGATTGCAGACGACTGGGGCTATCGCCACCTCGTTACCTACGGCGGCCATGCCGGGGCGAGGACGCGGCGCGGCAGGGCCCTCGCTTGGCTCGCGGACGACTTTGCCGTCACGCAACGTCTCGGCTCAACCGAGACCACCGCGCAGGTCCACCCCGGCCGTTTCACCGCGGCCATGATGCGGGCGGCCGAAGCCAAGGGGGCAGCGCTCCGCCCGGGGCGCGTCACCGGGCTTGCCCGCCAGGGCCGCAGGGTCACCGGCGTCACCGCGGATGGCGGGACGATCGAAGGCGACGCTGTCGTCATCGCCATGGGCCCGTGGTCGATCCTCGCCGGCCATTGGCTGCCGCTTCCCGCCGTCTACGGCCTCAAGGGCCACAGCCTGGTGTTCGACACCGGGACGAGCGTGCCGGCTGAGGCCCTGTTCGCTGAGTACCGGGAGCCGACCGGTGCCCTGTCCACGCCGGAAGTGTTCCCGCGGGACGACGGCACCACCTACGTGTGCGCCATCTCCAGCGACACACCACTGCCGGTCGATCCCGCCAATGTTGCCCCGGATCCGGGTGCCATCGAGCGCCTTGAGGGCATCTGCCGCCGCCTGTCGCCGGTCCTCGCCAAGGCGAAGGTGCTCGCCGCCCAGGCCTGCTACCGTCCGGTGACGCAGGATGGCCTGCCGCTCCTCGGCCGCGTAGCCGGTCTCGACAACGCCTACGTCGCCACCGGCCACAGCGTCTGGGGCATCCTCAACGCGCCGGCGACCGGCGAGGCGATCGCCGAGCTCATCCTCGATGGCACCGCCCGCAGCGTCGACCTCTTGCCCTTCGACCCGGCGCGGCTGCCACCGCTTGACGCCAAGAGCCTGCACATAGGTGCGTAGGCAGCAATCGCGCAGCGGCTTAGAGGCGGCTCAGGAGTAGACGCCTTCAGCCCGCAATCTCTGTGGGGCGCATCTGTGCGCCTATTGGCGCAATCGTGGTCTGTCCAGAAAGGCAAAGCTGCCACATCCCCGCTCGGGCGGGTCAGCGCCGTCACTGTGCCTCGCACTGCGGACATGAGCGGCAACGCAGGGAGCATCGCCGGCTACGTTCGCGAGATAGTCCGCTTTTGTATAGCCTGGTCAGGCGCCGGCCGGCGACGGTCGGAGTGATCCGATGACGCCCCGGCTCTGCAGTGCCTCGATGTCCCGGCGCTCGAAGCCCAGTTCGGCCAGTATCTCGGCATTGTGCTCACCGAGCCGCGGGGCGGCGAAGCGCAGGCTCGTGGGAGTCTCGGAGAAACGCGCCGCCGCCCGCGTCTGGCGAATGCGGCCCACCGCCTCATGGTCGCTCTCCATGAGGATGCCGCTCGCCAGCACCTGCGGATGGGCGATCACCTGGTCGCGGGTCAGCACCGGCGCGCACGGCACGCCCTCGGCCTCCAGCCGCGCAAGCCACTCCTCGGTGGTGCGCGACCTCAGGACATCCTGGGTCATCTGCAGGCGCTGGTCGATGTTCTGATCGCGCAGCGCCGGCGTCCTGAAGCGCCCATCCTCTAGCCATTCGGGCCGATCGAGTACGCGGGTCAGCGCCGCCCACTCCTTGTTGGTCATGACGGCAACGGTCATGAAGCCGTTCAGCGTCTCGTAGATCAGGTCGATGAAGCTAGCCGTCGTGCGCCCGTCGACGTGCTGTCCAACGAAAGTCTGCACGCTCATGTCGGAGGCCCACAGAAACGCGAGCACGGCGTCCAGCATGGACAGCCGGACGTGCTGACCTTTCCCGGACCTTAGGCGCCCCACCAGGGCGGAGGTGATGGCCTGGGCGGCCGTGACGGCGGTCAGCTTGTCGGGCAGTACGGTACGGACGAGGCGCGGCCCCGCCGCATCCGAGCCCCCCTGCACGCTCGTGAGGCCCGAAAGCGCCTGGATGATTGGATCGTAGGTCGGCTTGCCGGCATAGGGGCCGCTTTCGCCCAAGCCGCTGATCGAAACGTAGATGATCTCCGTAGCCACCGCTCTGATGGCGGGCTCGTCGATGCCTAGCCTCTCCACCACGCCGGGCCGGAAATTCTGCATGAGCACGTCGGCGGTGGCGGCGAGGCGCTTCAGGATCGCCCGCCCCTCGCCCGTCTTGAGGTCGAGGGTGATGGAGCGCTTGTTGCGGTTGAGGTTGAGGAACTGGGCCGAGAACCCCTGGTGCCGGTTGCTGAGCGAGCGGGTGTGGTCGCCTTCTTTCGGTTCCTCCACCTTGATGACGTCCGCGCCCTGGTCGGCGAGGATCATCGTCGCCCATGGCCCCGACAGCATTGAGGAGAGGTCGACGACGCGTATGCCTGCAAGCGGACCCATGTTCTGCTCCTCCACATCGGCGAACCTCACCGTGGCCCGGCTATCCAGACCAATCCGCGCCACAGAGGTTGCGACACCGCCGATTAGTCGACGAGAGCGTCCGATTTGTGTGCGGCGTTGGCAAGCCCCTGCTCCAACCGCGGACGCTCGGGACACTAACTGGGTGGAGCTGACCGGGCTCGTGGTGGAGAGCAAAGTCCGACCAGTAGAGCGAAAGTGCACAAACTAGGGCGGTCTTCTATAGGCCTACTCTCACGGTTTTATTCTCAGGCTGCTGCGCCGATCCGATTGTGACATGGTGCGGAGTCGAGGATCGGCCTATGCAATCGAACAAGGGGACTAGATGAGCTTCTCCGGAATCGTCGCACGGATCGTCGCGCTGATTGGCGGGGCTGCCTTGCTGTGGCGCCGGATGCATGGCGCGGTACACATACCGGCCTGGGGCAATGCGCCGGTGATACCGACGGCGAAGTCGCAGGGTGCCATACCGACGCTCAAGATGCCGACGGCCAAAGGGTGGGCCGATGGGCAGAAGCCGGTGGCCGCGCCGGGGCTGAAGGTCAATGCGTTCGCGTCTGGTCTGACGCATCCGCGCTGGCTCTACGTGCTACCCAACGGCGACGTCCTCGTCGCCGAGGCGAAGACGGTCCCCGGTCCGGTCCGGAACGTGTTTGCTTATGCGATCCAAGCCACGATGCGACGCGCGGGCGCGCTTGGAGCGAGCGCCAACCGCATCACGCTGTTGCGCGACCGGGACGGCGACGGCGTCGCCGAGACGCGCGAAATCTTCATGGAGGGATTGAACCAGCCCTTCGGCATGGCGCTGTCGGGCGACACCTTCTATGTCGGCAACACCGACGGTGTGGTGGCTTTCCCGTATGTGACGGGTGACGACCGCATCATGGCGCTTGGTCGCAAGATTGCCAACTTCAAGCCGGGCGGGCATTGGACCCGGAGCCTGCTGCCGAGCCCTGATGGCCAGAAGCTCTATGCTGGCGTCGGCTCGTTCAGCAACATCGCCGAGAATGGCATGGCGGTCGAGGAAGGCCGGGCTGCCATCTACGAACTGGATCTGGTAAGCGGCCAGGTCCGTATCTTCGCCGGCGGTCTGCGCAACCCCGTAGGCCTCGCATGGGAGCCGCAGACCGGCGTGCTATGGACCGTAGTCAACGAGCGTGACGGCCTGGGTGACGAGACACCGCCGGACTATCTGACTTCGGTCCGCGACGGCGGCTTCTACGGCTGGCCCTACTGCTACTGGGGGCGGACAGTGGACGACCGGGTGCCGCAAGATCCGGCCGCAGTTGCCAAGGCCATCACGCCTGACTACGCGCTCGGCGGTCACACCGCGTCGCTCGGTTTGTGCTGGCTGCCGGCCGACACGCTTCCGGGCTTTCCGGACGGCATGGTCATTGGGCAGCACGGTTCGTGGAATCGCAGCACGCTAAGCGGCTACAAAGTCGTGCTCATCCCGTTCGTGAACGGGCTGCCGGGCGGACCGCCGCGGGATATTCTGTCTGGCTTCCTCGCTGCGGACGAAAAAGTGTCCCATGGGCGACCGGTCGGCGTCACACTCGGTCCCGATCGTTCCCTGCTGATCGCGGACGATGTGGGCGATGTGGTCTGGCGCGTCACGGGTGCGAAACAGAGCTGAGCGAGTGCGCCATAGCTCATTCGAAGGGCGATCGTTCGTCCACCAAGTCCATAGATCATTCCAAAGCTGCCGGCGACCGCACTTTCGCGTGGCCGCAGACCCTTCTAAAGCGGACGCCCTATGAGCAGCTTCCCACACGTTCGTACCACCGGCCGTGATGTCTGATTCTGTATAGTTGCTGGGACCTTATCCGCAGCTCCCCGGATAGCAGAGTACCCGCACGATGTGACGATTGTCCCTTGGTGTCTGATCTTAGAATGCCTCGCGCCGCTGGTGCTGGCCTCCTATGGTGTACGTCCCACCAAGTCCGGAGCACGCCCATGCCCGCTTCGTTGCCGTCTACACCATGAGGCCAGAAGACCTCGCCGCCTTCCGCGCGCGCCCCAAATCCGAGCAGGAGGCGATCGACAAGGTCGGCCTGAAGGCGTGGGAGGAGTGGTGCAAGCGCAACGCCGCCGCCATCGTCGCGACCGACGTCATGGTAGGCAAGACCAGGCGCGTCACCAAATCCGGCCTCGCCGATGCGCAGAACCAGATCGCCGGATTTCTGATCGTCGAAGCGGCCGACATTGCCGCCGCCGCCGGCCTGTTCCAGGACCACCCGCACATCACCGTCTTCCCCGGCGACGGCATCGACGTCATGCCCGTCGTCACGGGGCCGCCAGAGGACTAGCCGCCGTGAAGCAGGCAACAGCCCAAACAACAGCCAAGGCCGCCGCCAACTGGCGCCGCGTCTGTGCCATGCCCGTCGCGAGCGTCTATCCCTCCTATGTTGCCAAGGCGGAGAAGAAGGGCCGCACCCGGGCCGAGGTCGACGAGATCTTCCGCTGGCTTACCGGCCACAGCCAGGCCTCGCTGGAAGCCGAGCTTGCGAAGAAGACCAGCTTCGAGGATTTCTTCGCGCACGCGCCGAAGATGAACTCGTCTCGCGTTCTGATCACCGGCGTCGTATGCGGCGTCCGCGTGGAGGAGATCGAGGAGCCGATAATGCGCGAGATCCGTTACCTCGACAAACTCATCGACGAACTCGCCAAGGGCAAGGCGATGGAAAAGATCCTCCGCAAATAGCCTCGCGCGCTCGCAGGCTCGGTCGCGGTGGACCGCAGCGGCCTTTCCGGCCAGCCATGAGGCCATGTTCACTTCATCGCTCGCCCTGTGGCCAGCGACGCGTGGCGCAGGGTGTGGCAACACCGCCCGCTGGCAATATAGCCATATAGCCATGCATTCGCCTGCAAACGGCAACTTCAGTTGCGCACACCGGGGGCTTCGTAGCCGGTACGCTCGACGTACTCGCTGTAGCCGCCGCCGTAGACGTGCACGCCGTCCTCCGCCAGCTCCAGCACCCGGTTGGACAGGGCGGCCAGGAAGCGCCGGTCGTGCGAAACGAACAGCATGGCACCCTCGTAGGTCGACAGCACGGCGATCAGCATCTCCTTGGTCGCCATGTCCAGATGGTTGGTGGGCTCGTCCAGCACCAGGAAGTTCGGCGGGTCGTAAAGCATCTTGGCCATGACGAGGCGCGCCTTCTCGCCGCCCGACAGCACCCGGCACCGCTTCTCGATCTCGTCGCCGGAGAAGCCGAAGCAGCCGGCCAATGTGCGCAGAGCGCCCTGCCCGGCCTGCGGAAAGGAATGCTCGAGGCTCTGGAACACCGTTTCTTCGCCGTCGAGCAGGTCCATGGCATGCTGCGCGAAGTAGCCCATCTTGACGCTGCCACCGAGCACCACGCTTCCGTCGTCCGGCGGCGTGGCGCCGGCGACCAGCTTCAGCAACGTCGACTTGCCGGCGCCGTTGACGCCCATCACGCACCAGCGCTCCCTGCGCCGCACCGCGAAGTCCAGCCCAGCATAGATGCTCCGGCTGCCGTAGCCTTTGTGCACTTTTCTGAGGCTGACCACGTCCTCGCCCGAACGCGGCGCAGGTTGGAATTTAAACGCCACCGTCTGGCGGCGCTTGGGCGGCTCGACCCGTTCGACCTTGTCGAGCTTCTTGACCCGGCTCTGCACCTGGGCGGCATGTGAGGCCCGCGCCTTGAACCGCTCGATGAACTTGATCTCCTTGGCGAGCATCGCCTGCTGGCGCTCGAACTGGGCCTGCTGCTGCTTCTCGGCCAGCGCGCGCTGCTGCTCGTAGAACTCGTAGTTGCCCGAGTAGGTGGTGAGCGCGCCCCCGTCGATCTCGACCACTTTAGTAATGATGCGATTCATGAACTCGCGGTCGTGCGAGGTCATAGCAGGGCGCCCTCATAATTCTTGAGGAACGCCTCCAGCCAGATCAGGCTCTCCAGATCGAGGTGGTTGCTCGGCTCGTCCAGCAGCATGGCGTCGGGGCGCATCAGCAGGATGCGCGCCAGCGCCACCCGCATCTTCCAGCCGCCCGATAGCGCCCCCACGTCGCCGTCCATCATCTCCTCGCTGAAGCCCAGGCCCGCCAGAACCTCGCGCGCACGGCTCTCCAGCGCGTAGCCATCCAACTCCTCGAAGCGTCCCTGCACCTCGCCGTAGCGCGCGACGATCGCCTCCAGGTCGTCCGCCCGCTCCGGATCGGCCATGGCGGCCTCCAGCTCCCTCAACTCGACGGCGATGTTGCTCACCGGGCCGGCACCATCCATCACCTTGGCGACGGCGCTGCGGCCCGCCATTTCGCCCACGTCTTGGCTGAAGTAGCCGATGGTCGCGCCACGCTCGACCACGACCTGGCCTTCGTCGGGCTGCTCCTGGCCCGTGATCATGCGCAGCAGCGTCGTCTTGCCGGCGCCGTTGGGACCAACGAGGCCGACTTTCTCACCCTTGTTGAGGGCGGCCGCTGCCTCGATGAAAAGGATCTGGTGGCCGTTCTGCTTGCTGATGCTGTCGAGACGAATCATGCGGTGCGGGTGGTTCCTGTACCGGGTCGACGCGCACTTACCTCATGTGGCCAGCGAGCGAAAGACGTGCGGCCAGGCGCTTATGGTCACGGCAGCTTCGGGTGCACAGACGCTTCGGATCGGACGGCTGGGTCGAGCGCCCGCACAGGGCAACAATCGCGGCCACTTTCGCCGGTGCATGACTTACGGTAGACCGCCTGGGGGCAGGAGTGTCGCGCGCAAATCGCCGGACGGAAGATGTCATCGGAAGCAGACGTAGGGTCAAGCGCGAACGCCATCCACTGAGCCGCGCAGGTCGAAAACCTACCAGCGGCCCGTCGTGATGACGCGATAGCCCAACGAGCGGACGTGGTCGGTCACGGCCTACTTCTCGCCGAGCCCGGATCAGTCGAGGTCCGCTTTTGTATAGCTGGGTCGGGCGCTGAGTAGCCCCGGCGCCGGCGGCCGTCGTAGTGATCCGATAGCGTCTCCGTCACGCGCCCGTCCCGACGTGCCAATTCCTGCCGTTGGCCAGACAACGCTCGGCAGCACCAACAGCCACGTGACGAGCTGCGTTTGCCATTCCGGCTCTTACAGCGCCCTTTGTCGTGCTGCTGTCCTACAGTCGCGACGACGTTCATCGGGCTGCTCAGCCAGAAGGCCGCTGCGGTTGATGCTCAGCGAGAATCGAGAGGTGACGGACGGGAGAGCGCGTTGGCGGAAGCTCTCGGCCTGCGGTGTCCTTGCTGGAGCGATCTGTTTTGCGGCTTCCCTGACGCCGAGCCTGCTGCCGCGGGGCTTCGTGACGCAAGGTATGCTGTCAGGCATTTCGCTGGTGGTGGGATATGGCGTCGGCGCAGCCGCCCACTGGCTCTGGGCGTATGTGGAGCTTCCTGAGCCGCAAGATGGCATCCGGCGGTTCGCCAGGCTTGGCGTGGTCGCCGCTGGCACGCTCGTCGCGGTCGTCTCCCTCTGGCATGCCGCGGCATGGCAGAACTCGATCCGGAAGCTGATGGGCCTCGAAGCCGTCGACACGGGGTATCCCCTGGAAGTCGTGCTGATCGCGCTCTTGGTCTTCGCGGTCCTGATGACCCTGGCGCGCCTTTTCCATGCGACGTTCCGCGTCGCAGAGGCAAGGATCCGCCGGTTCCTGCCAAGAACGCTGTCCAACGTCATCGGCATCCTGGCGGTTGTGGCGCTGTTCTGGTCCATCGGCAACGGCATCGTTTTCCGGGCGGGGCTGCGGGCCGCAGCAATCTCCTTCGAGGAGTACGACAGGCTGATCCCGCCAGGAACTGGCCCTCCCATGGATCCCCTGAAGACCGGGAGCCACGTTTCGCTGCTCGCCTGGGAGAGCCTTGGACGGTGGGGGCGCGAGTTCATCGCCTCGGGGCCGAGTCGCAACGACATCGGCGGTTTCTCCGGCCGGAAGGCACTTCAGCCGCTGCGCGTCTACGTCGGGCTACGCTCTGCTGGCACGCTGGAGGCACGCGCAAGGTTGGCACTGGAGGAGCTGAAGCGCGTGGGCGGGTTCGAGCGCTCGGTGCTCGTCGTCGTGTCGCCGACGGGCACGGGATGGGTCGACCCGGCCGCACTGGACAGTGTCGAATATTTGCACGGCGGCGACGTAGCGAGCGTCGCCATGCAATATTCCTATCTTGCTAGCTGGCTGTATCTGCTCGTGGATCCTGGATATGGCGCGGATGCCTCACGTGCCCTGTTCAAGGAAATCTACGGCTACTGGACCGCGCTTCCCAAGGACCGGCGACCGAAGCTCTATCTCTTCGGCCTCAGCCTTGGCGCGGCGAACTCCGAGCGGTCGACGGATCTGATCGACGTGCTCGGCGACCCTTTCACCGGCGCGCTGTGGAGCGGCCCGCCCCATTCGAGCAGGCTCTGGCGTTTCCTCACCGACCACCGAGACCCCGGATCGCCTGCCTGGCTGCCCCGATTCCGCGACGGGTCCTTCGTGCGGTTCGTGAACCAGTACGGGGACTCAGCCACCCAGGGCTCCATGTCAAAGGCGGCGTGGGGGCCGATGCGGGTCGTCTACCTTCAATATGCAAGCGATCCCGTGACCTTCTTCGACTACGGCACGTTACATCGCGAGCCGGAGTGGATGCAGCTTCCGCGCGGCCCGGATGTCTCCCAGCAACTGCGGTGGTACCCGATCGTGACCTTCCTGCAATTGGGGCTGGACATGTTCATGGCGACGTCGGCGCCGATCGGCTTCGGGCATCTCTATGACCCGGCCCACTATGTCGACGCCTGGATCGAGGTCACCGATGCTCATGGCTGGTCCCCGGCTGAGATCGTGCGACTGAAGCAGCATCTTTCGCGGCGCTTATGCGATCCTTCGAAGAGAAAGACTTCTTGCGTTCTAAGAGACGACGCCTGTGCATTGAGACCATCGAGGTCGCGGAGAGGATCGACATCTGAAGCGACGTGACCGCAGTCATTGTACCGCGTATAGCGGACGTGATCGGCGATGCATGAACTGCCGCCAATTGCATTTGGGCGAAAGTCCGCTTCTGTATACCAGCGTCGATCTGGGTGCACGTTGGTGATCGGCAGCCCCATGTCCGGACTTGGCAACGGCACTGCTCATGCACCCGGCCTGATCGCAAGTCCGCTCGAAGCCTGCCAAGGTGAGCCAGTGGCTCTTGGGAGTGCAGAGGCGTCCCTCAGCTCGCTTTCTTGAGTGGAGGGTGCGCCGTCGGGGAGGTGGCTACCCCTCCAGAGTCCAAGGGAAGGCCCGGACAAGGTGAGCCGGGCGGGATCGAGAGAGAGGCCCACGGCTCGGTCTGCTCCTCTCACCCGAGGCTCCCATCATGACGACGACTTCCGCTGTCGCGGCAGCCCTTGCCGCGTCCCGCGCCTCTGCGCCCGACGCACCGGCCCGCGCCACCGCCCTCATCCACGCCGCCCGGCTGCTGCTGCCCGCCCTCGAACGCGGCCAGCCGATCGATGCGGCGGTGCTTCGCTCTGCGATGGAGCAGGCCTTCGGCGCGTCCGACTCCGAGGGCGGCTGGGACTGGAAGAGCGCCTACGACGCCTGCGAGGCGGCCGCGGTGCTGTTCCTGCGCAAGTTCGGCGGCGCCATGGCGACGCGCGCCGGCTCGGCCACCGCGCTACTGCCGATGCTCGCCAGGATGGCGCGGCTGCTCCCCAGCCACACGCGCCGCTCCGTGGAGGGCGAGGAGCTGCAGCAGTTTTCCACGCCCGTTCAGCTGGCCCTTGTTGCGAGCACGGCTGCAGCGATCGTCCCCTCCGACCATGTCCTCGAGCCGTCGGCCGGCACCGGGCTGCTCGGCATCTTCGCCGAGCTTGCCGGCGCCTCGCTCGCCCTGAACGAGCTCGCCGAGACGCGCGCCGGCCTCCTCGGCCATCTCTTCCCGGATGTCGGCGTCACCCGCTTTGACGCCGCGCGGATCGACGACCATCTCGACGCGAGCGTCATGCCCACCGTGGTGCTGATGAATCCGCCCTTCTCGGCGCTCACCAACGTCGACCAGCGCCGGACGGACGCGGCGCTGAGCCATGTGTCCTCAGCGCTGGCGCGCCTCGCCGAAGGCGGGCGCCTCGTCGCCATCACGCAGGCGAGCCTCGCGCCGGATAATCCGACCAGGCGCGAGGAGTTCCAGCGCCTCCAGCAGCGCGGCACCGTCGTCTTCTCGGCAGCGATCGACGGCGCGGTCTATGCCCGGCATGGCACTTCGGTTGAGACGCGGCTCACTGTCATCGACAAGCGAGCCGCTGCGGACGCGACGGTGTTCCCGTCGTCGCCCGGTATCGCACCCGATGCGGCTACGCTGCTGCGTGGGGTTATGGAGTCCATGCCGCCGAGACAGCGGCTCGCGAGCACTCCCGACCGCACAGCCCCGGCGACGACGCGGCGTGGTCCGACTCGCCGGCCCGTGCGTCAATCAGTGTGGTTCCCGGCGAATGCGTCTCCACCAGCACTGGCTTCGGATGGCGAGGCCGTTGACCTCTCTTACGAGTCCGTCGACTGGAAGCCCGGGGAGGGAGGACGCTTCAGCGAGACGCTCTACGAGGACTACGCCTTGCAGTCGATCCGCATCCCCCGTGCGCAGGCGCATCCGACCCGGCTCGTGCAGTCGGCGGCGATGGCATCGGTCGCGCTGCCCAAGCCAACGTACCGCCCGCGCCTTCCTGATCGCGTCGTTTCGGAAGGTCTCCTGTCCGACGCACAGCTGGAGAGCATCATCTACGCGGGCGAAGCGCATTCCTCGCATCTCGCTGGCGCGTGGACCGTGGACGCCACCTTCGATGTCGTTGCCGCAGCTCCCGACGATGCCAAGGGCGTTGTTCGGTTCCGGCGCGGCTGGTTCCTCGGCGACGGCACCGGCTGCGGCAAGGGCCGCCAGGTCGCCGGCATCATCCTCGACAACTGGCTCAAGGGCCAGCGTCGTGCCATCTGGATATCTCGTTCCTCCACCTTGATCTGCGATTCTAGACGGGATTGGGCCGCGCTTGGCCAGGAGCCTCTGCTGATCCAGCCGCTGGAGCGTTTCCGCCAGGGCACCCCGATCCGCCTCGATGAAGGCATCCTCTTTGTGACCTACGCCACGCTGCGCTCGGCCGAGCGCGAGGGCAAGTCCTCCCGCCTCGACCAGATCCTCGCCTGGCTCGGCCGCGAGCCCGGCTTCGAGACCGCACCCAACTTCGACGGCGTGATCGTGTTCGACGAGAGCCACGCCATGCAGAACGCGGCCGGCGGCAAGACCGAGCGCGGCGATGAGGTGCCGTCGCAGCAGGGCCGCGCCGGCCTGCGCCTGCAGCACGCGCTGCCAGACGCACGTGTCGTGTACGTCTCGGCGACGGGCGCCACGACGGTGCACAACCTTGCCTATGCCCAGCGCCTCGGCCTGTGGGGCGGCGCCGATTTTCCCTTCGCAACGCGCGCGGAGTTTGTCGAAGCCATCGAGTCCGGCGGCGTGGCTGCGATGGAGGTGCTCGCCCGCGATCTCAAGAGCCTCGGTCTCTACACTGCACGGTCGCTCTCGTACGATGGCATCGAGTACGAGCTGGTTGAGCACGCGCTCACGCCGGAGCAGAAGCGCATCTACGACTCCTACGCCGATGCATACGAAGTGATCCACACCAACCTGGCCGCCGCGCTGGAGGCGACGAACATCACGAGCTCCGGCCGCGGGGGCGGCTCCCGCACGCTTAACGCCCAGGCCAAGGCGGCCGCGCGGTCCGCTTTTGAAAGCGCAAAACAGCGGTTTTTTGGGCACCTCATTTCGGGGATGAAAACGACGACGCTCATCAAGCGCATCGAGCACGACTTGGAAGCTGGCCACGCGGCCGTCGTGCAGCTCGTCTCGACCGGCGAAGCGCTGATGGAGCGGCGCCTGGCGGACATTCCTACCGAGGAGTGGGGAGACGTTGCAGTTGACATCACGCCGAGGGAGCTGACTCTCAGCTATCTGCAGCATTCGTTCCCGACGCAGCTCTTCGAGGAGTACACCGATAGCGACGGCAATCTGGCCTCGCGCCCGGTGCTACGGGACGGGCAGCCCGTGCAATGTCGCGAGGCGGTGGAGCGCCGGGACACGTTGATCGAGCACTTGGCCTCGCTCGACCCGGTTCCGGGGGCGCTCGACCAGATCGTGCAGCACTTCGGCAGCGACCGCGTTGCGGAGGTCACCGGCCGGTCACGACGCATCGTCGCCAAGGTGGACGGTTCCGGCGACAGGCGCCTCGTCGTCGAGAGTCGGGCCGGGTCGGCCAACCTCAGCGACACGCAGGCGTTCCAGGACGACGAGAAGCGCATCCTCGTGTTCAGCGACGCCGGGGGCACAGGGCGTAGCTATCACGCCGACCTTGGGGCCCGGAACCAGCGGCTGCGTGTGCATTATCTCCTTGAGGCCGGGTGGAAGGCCGACACCGCCATCCAGGGCCTTGGGCGCACCAACCGCACCAACCAGGCGCAGCCTCCGCTGTTCCGGCCGATCGCCACCGACGTGAGAGCCGAGAAGCGGTTCCTGTCGACCATCGCCCGGCGCCTCGACAGCCTCGGTGCGATCACCAAGGGTCAACGCCAGACTGGAGGACAGGGCCTGTTCCGCCCTGAGGACAACCTTGAGAGCGTCTATGCGCGGGCTGCTCTGCGCCAATTCTTCATGCTCATGTACGCGGGTAAGATTGAAGGATGCTCACTGCAGCGCTTTGTCGAGGCGACCGGCCTCGCACTGACCGACAAAGACGGCTCGCTCAAGCAGGAGCTGCCGCCCATCAGTCAGTTCCTGAACCGGCTGCTGGCCCTCACCATCGATCTGCAGAATGCGGTGTTCGGAGCGTTCGAGGCGCTGCTCGAAGCCAAGATCGAGGGTGCCATCGCCTCGGGCACTTATGACACCGGGGTGGAGACCATCACGGCTGCATCGCTCAAGATCAGCGAACGGCGCACGATCTACACCCACCCGGGGACCGGCGCGGAGACGCAGGTCTTCACGATTGCTCGGCAGGATCGCAATGAGCCGCTTCCGCTCAGCGATGCCTTTGACCAAGGTGGCAAGCGTGGCTGCCGGTTATTGATCAACGACAAGTCGCACCGTGCGGCAGTGCAAGTTCCGGCACCGAGCGTCATGCTCGACGACGGCACGGTCGAACGTCGAGTGCGCCTCGTCCGGCCCCTGGAACGCACACCGCTCTCGGTTGATGCACTGCCGGCAACCGCCTGGCGGGTGGCCGACCCGGAGGCATTTGCCGCCGCCTGGGAGGCGGAGGTCGCACGGCTCCCCGCCTTCCGCGAGAGCGCGTTCCACGTCGTCACCGGCCTGCTGCTGCCGATCTGGCGGCAGCTGCCGAACGATGGCGGCCATGTTTACCGTCTGCAGACGGATGACGGTGAGCGCGTCATCGGCCGGCAGGTGTCGCCGGCCTGGGTCGCAGCGGCGTGTGCCACGGGACCCAGCCTCGCCCCGGCGGATGCGTTCGCCGCGCTGATGGGCGGCCGCATGGTGCTGCATCTCTCCGACGGCCTGGAGCTGCGGCGCGTCAAGGTCATGAACGTCCACCGCATCGAGCTCACCGGTTTCACCAGCGCAATGCGGGAGCGGCTCACCGCCTACGGCTTGTTCCACGAAATCATCGCCTGGAAGCTCAGGATATTCGTTCCGACCGACGCGCATGGTGTCGAGGTGCTTGCGAAGCTCATGGAGCGTTACCACCTCCAGCGCGTCGCCGATCGGGAGGTTGCGTAGCATGGGCCGCGATGACGCCTCTGAGATCGCACGCCGTCTTGCGCAGAATGCGGAAGCTGTGTGCCGGCACTACCTTTCCAACGGCCGACGCGAGGGACGCGTCTGGCGCGTCGGCGATGTGGATAACACGCCGGGACGCAGCATGGCGGTCCGTCTCACGGGACCTGACAGTGGTCCAGAGGCTTCCGGCCATTTCACCGACTTCGCAAACGGGGAGCATGGTGATCTGCTCGATGTGATTGCCCGCACCTGCCGTCTCCACGCGTTCCGCGATGTGCTTGAGGAGGCACGCCGCTTCCTGAGCCTGCCGCAACCGGGGTCACACCCAACCGCGCCGAGACTACCACCGGCCCCAAGCGGGTCGCCCGAGGCAGCGCGCCGACTGTTCGCTTCCGCCAAACCGATCCTCGGCACGACTGCAGAAACCTATCTGCGTGGCCGTGGCATCGCCGGCGTGGGCGACCTCGACTGTCTGCGCTTCCACCCGCGCTGCTACTACCGCGCACACGACAGCGCGCCCCGCGAGATGTGGCCGGCCCTCGTTGCAGCCGTCACCGATCTCGATGGCGCCTTGACCGGCGTCCTGCGCACGTGGCTTGACCGCGACGGCTCCGGCAAGGCGCCGCTGGCAACACCGCGCAGGGCCTTGGGCCGTCTCCTTGGATCCGGCGTCCGCTTCGGCAGAGCGCAGCCTGCCCCGGCGCAGGCCGGGGTCATGGCGGCCGGAGAGGGCCTGGAGACCATGCTCTCCTTGCGCGTCGTCCTGCCGGCGATGCCGATGGTCGCGGCGCTGTCCTCAGCGCACCTCGCCGCGCTGATCCTGCCCGCAGGGCTGCGCCGCCTCTACATCGCCCGCGACAATGATCGGGCCGGACATCGTGCGGCGGAGGCACTCGGCATCCGCACCAATGCGGACGGCGTCGAGGACATCGTCCTGACGCCGCACGCCGACGACTTCAACACCGACCTGTGCGGTCTCGGCCCCGAGGCTCTCGCGGCCTCCCTGCGTGTGCAGCTTACGCCGGAGGACGTGGCACGCTTTCTGGTCGTGGACCCGCGTCCGGTCCCACGGCCGCGTCAGCGCGCGCCCGTGTCGGGTCCGTCCTCGCCGTCGGCCGCGCCCGGCCTTCAAGCTGGCGAGGGTGCCGGAAGCGGCTGAGCCCCGCAACGGCTGCGCGCGGCTTTCTTCCCCTGTCGGCGCCCCGGCGCGGCTGGCGCCGCTTGGGCTGCCGCCATTCCTCGCGAGACAAGAAAGCCGTGCTCGCCGTCCTCCGCTGCGCTCCGGCCCTGCGGGCTTCGCCCTTGGGTGCGGGTCGCAGCCGCTCCCGGCTTTTCGATCGCCAGAAGGCCGCGCATGGGCGCGGCCTCGCCATACGAGGAGCAGACCCATGACACTCGACCGCTTCACCGACGATGCCGAGCTTGCCCAGCCCATGTCCTCGA